>ERZ773054.1246-NODE-1246-length-16058-cov-4.168281_pt1 | contig 16058 bp, 29 predicted proteins | sample MGYA00580630_ERZ773054 | MGnify/ENA primary metagenome ERZ773054 (study PRJEB29015, sample SAMEA2737994) | human oral metagenome | biome: human oral; feature: human-associated habitat; material: dental | place: China | collected 2115 ... | reverse complement strand
TTGTCCCTGCCGAAGTCGTATCACCAAAAAACAATCCTGCCATAGGCAGCATAACTGCCAAAAACAAAATTAAAATTGTTAACATCTTCTTTTTAATTTAATAAATTAGTAAACTACCCTGGTTACAGAGAGCCACCACCATACATGTTCTCAAGATTCTGCAAGAGACTTTCTCTGCGTTCTCCAAATTCCTTCATAGTCATAGACTTAACACCTTCCTGTTCACCAGCTTCTGGTGCTGGTATCCGAGGAGCAGGAGGAGGAGGAGTTGAAACGGGCTTAGTCTGGGAAGTTTCTTGTGTAGGAGTTAAAGGAACTCCACTCTCTTTTGCCTGTTTAACAATAACTGGGTCAATCACTTTTCCATCAACAGTTTTGTGTTCTGTATTGGGAGACGGATAAGAAGAACGAATCCTAATAGATTCTTTCAACGCAGCATCAAGCTCTTCCTTTGTTTCACCTTTTACCAAATCAGGAATACAAGTAGCAGAGTTCTCTTGAATAATCTTGTCCCTATACTGCTGTAGTTCATCCTTGCGTGTTTGTTCGGTTGCGGTGAGAACGGGCTGGACAACCTCTTTAACTACGCCCGGAAGAATTTCTTTAAAATCTTCCTTTGTTACGAAGGTTCCACGCAACTTCTCTACGATAGCATCAATGTCATTAGAAGTTTCCTCAACTCGAACTTTACCCAAGTTATTAATTTGGGTCTTAAGATTCTCAAATTGAGTATACAACTTAGACTTCTCAACTTTCGCAACACTTTGAATAAACTGTTGCAACTCTGGGGTCTCTTTCACCAAGTAAGTAATACCATTAATTGTAATACTTTCTGGAATGCCAACTTTTTGTTCTACGATTTCAGCCATTTTCTTTTCTACGTTTTAGAGTTTTACAAATGTTTGGTTACTACTTAATAATACTCTCTTTGAGCATTTTTGACCCATCACCTTTAATAGTTGCCTGTGTCATTTGTTCCCTTGTTACCAAAGGAGCTTCGGGAATACCCGAATTGTCAAAATTGTCTTTTACAAATTTCGACATCTTGTTTGCAATGTCATGCAAAGCTTCTGGATTCTGATAATCAGCCATTTTTACTTAATTTTAAACGTTAAACTTATTACTGATAGCTATTTATGCCACAAATATACAAATTTTATTTCTTATAACTATTATTCCACAAATTCTTCTTCTTCCTCCTTTCCATCAATATCATTTTCCTCAAAAGAATCCTCTTCCGTAGAATTTTCTCCAGAAGACCCCGACATTTCAGAAAGCGCGCTATTAATTCGAGCCTGCAATAAACCCTGTTCAATAGTGTCATTATCAATCTCTTCCAGAAGAGAAGAAATATTTTGTTTTCCCAAACGCTCCATTATTTCTCTACGAGAACCAATCTTCATAGTAAGCTCCATCTGTGCTCTATTTAATTCATCAGTTCTATCCTTTGGGAAGCCAAACGCAAAAATGGGTTCAATTCTATTTTCCTCAAGAAAGTCAGGTTCTTTCTTAAGAAGTTTTTTAAGTCGTTTATTTTCAGGGTCTTTAATTGCCAGAATACGAAGTATCATCGAATTTACTTTTATAATACCCTCCCCATAAGTCATAGCCTTAATATTAGCCTGTTGCATTAATGGATGATAAGTAATCTGCAAAGCAGCTGCACTTGTATTACTAATTGCCTGAATTTTACCAAGAGCATTTTCTGGAACATCTGACAATTCGTGCATCGCTGTTTTCAAATCCTTAGCATAATTTACTGTAGCTGATAAGTCAACATCAAGACCCAAATTAAATACATTAGCCTCTGCCGGAAGACCTGACCATATTTGTCCTAATCCCTTTTTAAGAGATTTTGCCGATGCCCCTGTTATTACTGTTGTAGGTGTAACATGATAATCTATTACAGCCTTTAACTGCTGCATAAGTTCATTGTACACCTTATTTATCTTAAGAACATCATTAGCATCTGACTTTCCATAGTACCCAGAAGAGTTGGGGCGGTTTTTAATGTGTACTACAGGAATAAACCCATAAGGATTCTCATATTCCTTATGTTCATACTTGGTGATTTTCCCATCATCAATAGAAGCGTCCTTTTGGTACCATGTTTCCACAATGTTATTAGTCCATTTCTGGACAAACATCATATACTTCTTATCACCATTTTCTCCATTACGGTCAAGAGGCTGTCGAACCATGAAAGATTTTACTTTATCATAGTTTCCATTCTCAAAAGTAACAAAGCATTGTCTACTATCAAATATAGAAACTTTACAGTACTTTCCTTCCTCTACCCAATCAACACCAAGCCAAGCATCACCTGTAATACTTCCCATTTGAAGTATCTCATAGGATAATTGCAACTTATTAGACTTACCCCAATGGTACATCATAAGTTCTTCCGCAAGTTTCTCAACCTCTGTATCCACTTGTGTTGAATAATAGTTCTGTACGTGAAAAGTAAATGCCTCATCACCAAGCAAAAACATATTGACTTTATCGATAAAGGCTCTTACGTAATTAAATGAGATTAACCCGTCATTAAAATCCTTGTAATGAAGACCATCATAAAACTTCCAATACAAATAATACTTGGTGATTCTATCAATTTCCCAATTATTATCTTGTACAATATTCTGCAATACAAAAGAACGTATTGCATTTGTTGCCTCACTCAAAGGCTTACTATCCACATTCCAATGATTGGACCCAGGATAACCACTATAACCGCCTGAATTTACTCCCATATTTTATCTGAATTTATTGCAATGTTTATACATTTTGAAATATACCCTATAACATAAGCATACGTCTCATCATTATCTTCGGTAAGACGCATTCCAATTCTCTCAAGCAAATCACAAGTAGAATGAAAAGCCTCATGTGTAAGAGTGTCTATAGATGGTTTTCCATTAAACACGATTAAAGAGTACGCTGACTTAGGGTCTTCCCTTAAATTCGCTTTAATAACTACACCCAAAATATTTGAGTTAATAGTAATATCATCACCATTAGCGTCTACAAAAAGCTTATTAATCTCGTCTATCTCCTTTACAGAAGCTACGACAATACCAAATGGAAAAATATCTGTATAAAATGTCTTCATATTATCTATAAGAATTTCTTTTCATCGCCTCTATTGTGGAAATAACATTTCCATACAAAGGGTTCTCTGTAACTTCCATTTCCTCTTCAATTTCTTGTTCGGAATTAGCAGCTAAGCACATAAGAGCGCTACTATCGACAAAGTCATCAAAATATCCCTCTGCCTTTTCACAAACCATATAAGCGCCATTAAAATATTTCTGACAATTCTTCATCTGCTCCTCAAACTTCATGTACTCTGTAGTAGAACGTACTGCACTATTCGCCGGAACAATAAGATGTCGTGTTTGTATCTCAGACGTAAAATTAAACCACATATCAGACTTACTTTGAGCCGTAAAAGTATAGGGGACGATGTCCACATACTCACCACAAGCGTACATAAGTCTATCAACAACGGCTTTACCAACACCCGTATAGTCAGCGTATATTGTAGTTATATTAAACTCCACAATACAATCCATGATTGCATGGTGTTGTGCCTCATAGTCAAGACCACCAAGAGCAATCCAAGCAAGAATTTGCTTATAAGGTTTTTCCGAACCCTCCTCGTCAATTACCCTTGCAACAGTAAGAACGGTTTCGGCTGGAGACTTACCAATGTCTAACCCTGCAACCACTCTATCATGCAAAACAGGCATCTGGAAACCAAGTTTCTTATTTATAATTCTATTATACTCCTTGTCAGTAAGCAACATACCACTTTCCAAATCCCATATGAGAGCAAAAGCAAGTTTGAACGCTTGAGAATCCTCTCCCCAACGTTCTTTTTTTCGCATAACGTCAGCCTCATAATTAAGATGGAAACGATTACCATCTTTCTTAAACTGCTCACGTCTATCTTGGATAATTGCCTTATAATCATACTCGAAATGATTACGTATTCTCAGGTCCTTTATCTTTCTATCAAGTTGCCTATTATGTTGTATCTCATAGTAAAAGTGATTTTTATACATACCTGTAGTTCCCACTTTTACAAGGGTACCTCCTGTCGCAGTAAGCATAGGTTCGATAGACTTGCTAACAATAAGGTCGTCAACATCCTGCGCCTCCTCAACTATGACAAAATCATAAGTTTTAGATTCTATTTTTGATTGTTTACTTGCTACTTGTCCTGCAAGAAAAGAGCCATTACTAAGATGTAATTTTACATTACTCTCTAAGTAAGTATCAATATCAGGGTCTTCAAGTATCATTTCCGCATTAGCAGAACTTAGTCTCATCATAGCACGAGAATATGTTGTTACGACTTGGTCTGATTGCGGAGCAAAAATACCAACCCTAAATCCAGAACTAAACTGTTGCAAATCAGGTATAATCTTTCCCAAAGCCGGTAAAAGGACACAAAGAGTATCTATGACAAAAGCAATCGTTTCTGATTTTCCTGATTGTCGAGAAAACAACATTGTCTTAACATCACCTGAAAAGGTAATGACAGAATAAATAAGAGCATATGCTGCCTCTTCTTGATACGCATAGAGAGAAACTCCAGTAAGGATTTTCCCAAATTCCATAATCTTAGAAGTTATATCATGGGCATCAAAAGAGACAGTCTTCCCCAAGAGAGAAGAAGTCATTTCCTCCGTGAATTTCTCACCATCCGTAGGAAAAACAAATCCTTGTTCTACTTTATTCTTCTTTTTTGGCATTTCTTACATCATAATCAATGGTTCCCATTTTATCTCTCCAAGACATAAGAGAATTTACTCTATCTTCGGTTGGGACATAGTAAGCTCTGTTAACATCTACCCAACAATTGGGGGTCTCATACAACCGAATTCTCTCAATAGACACACCCTCAACCGTAAGACGGAAAAATCTCTTTGCAACATCCCACAGTTCTGTGGCAATATTTTCCGCAGAGGGATTAACATCCCAGTTATTACCCAATCCCATAATATAGAGGCGCCATTTATTCTTCTTACAAAGGTCAATCAACTCCGTATCCATAGGGTTAAGTAAGCAAGCGTGGTCGAGATTTTCATCAATCCAAGTACCAAAAACTCTTTTTATCTCTTTAAAGTCAATGGCATACCCAAGAGATAAGACACTATCGTAAGAAAAAGTAGCCTCGACTTTAAACCGATGGCCATGCAAATTAAAGCACTTTACTTTCTCATTCATAACTCTATGAGCTGCATCAAACTCAAATATCCGTGTAATTGTATTCATTTTATTGTTCTTGAATATTGAAATTTATCTTTTATAATCTGGGAAAAATATTGTCCTTTACTATTAGAACGAATAAACTCTGCCCATATTTTATTTGATACATTATAGTATAAATATACCCATCGTGGTCTATTTATGAAAGTCATTTCTAATTCCCGTTTTTGTCGGTCATAAGAAGCAGTCCGTATATTAGAAGAATAAACTCTCATCTATCAAAAGAAACTTTAATAAGATTATACTTTGAACCTTGTTCAACAACTTCTTCTTTAGAGAGAACTCTAACTTTAGTATGACTATTAAAACATACTTCGTGTTCATCCTCATGTTTAGACCGATGATTAGAGTTTCCCAATGCAGTTCCTTTAATTACTTCAAATACGCAAGGAACTACATTTTCTTCTTTTGTGTAGGAAGAAAAACTCTTTGCCAATTTTTTAATAGGAGTAGTATATATTGGTAGCCCACCTCCTATGTCGATATTTTTACCAACCCTAAGTTTATCAAATGCTTCCTTTGGTAAAGGAACGCCACTATATAGCCCAATACATTGTGTATCTCCATGTCGGTCGATAAAACTATTAACTTCCTTAAGTAGGTATTTTCCCTCAATTGTATCCTTATGTTTTAGCATTGCCGAGTATCCTTCATCAGAAGACATACCAAGTAGAATAGCCGCTCCAGAAATATCCTGTTCATTTTTCCAATCCCCAGAAACACTATGTGTAAGAGATTCTCCTGCCCACGAAAAAACTTTAAACAAAGCGTCTTCAATATCCATTGAGCGTTTAGTAGAAACTTCTCGCAAATAAGGCTTTACATAAACAAAACCTTTTCTTGTTTTCCGAAAATATCCCTTAACTCTTCCTTTCATAAGCCAAATAGACACAAAAATAGGCAGACGCCATTTCTGACATCTGCCTACAAAGATAGTAACTTTAATTCTGTAAAACAAATTAATGTACTCCCTAAAAGTCCATAAATACTTCGGATGATATTTCAAATTGTTTTTTCGGCTCTTGGAAGTTCGACATCTATGGTAATTATTATGGGTTCTTTAATCGTTACTTCAAATATTCGTTCCGTTTCGGAAACCAAATATTCGTCTGCAAAGATAGGCGGTTTTGCCGAATTTTCAGAGACTTCCCAACCATAATTTTTCATATTTACATAAGCAAGTCTGTTTTGCAAGTCCCTTATCAGCATACTTTTGAACTTGTCCACCACTTCGGAAACGCTTTTTCCATGTGCGCAGAAATCTTTTGTTGCAGGACAATAACTTGCATAAGTGTCCCATCTCGCAGGTTCTGGATGTTTGAACACCACGAGTTTCACAGAAACTTTTTCCATAATGTTTAACAAAGACTTTCAAGGGTTTGAAGTAGCTTTTGTTACTACAATTGCCGCGATATTTGATATTTCCATACCCTCATTTATTAGAGCTTTCACTTTTTTGATAAATTCATCCAAAGTAGAAGCCATTACTTTTTGTGTCTCAAAAGAAACAATATACTTTTTCTCCATAATCTTACATTTTATAATTTACATAATCTTCTACATAGTAAAGGTAACACACTATTCTAAGATAAAATACTTTACCTCCCGAATAACTTTAATCTTACGAGAAAAATTACCTACCCCAAAATATTTACACAACTCCTGCATAAGGGAAAAATTAACAGACCCTTTATTATAAAGGTAAGCCTTTATCTTAGGACCGCCAAATTTTTTACCTTGTTCACTATTAAGGAACGTAGTAACACTCCCATACTTTTCCTCAATAGCCTTACGGATAAGTTCTTTTACTTCCGTAATCTCTACCTGTTTTATTTTCCTTTCAATCTTTGCCATATTTAACTAATTAAAATCGCAACTGCGATAACCCAAAATAAAATTTTCCAAAATATTCTCCTCAACATTAAGCCAAGGAGAATAAATAGAACAATAAAACCAATCATTTCTTTGCCCGATAAAAAGTGAACATCATTGCTTGCCCTTCAATAATCTCACAGACAGCAACGCCATTTTTCTTTGGCATCTTATATACGCTACGAATACCACTTCCTACACCATTAAAATTATTTTCCGCGACAGTAACCTGTCGTTTAGAAACCAACTTATACCCGTAATCAATGACACTTTTCTTAAATAAATAAGCGTCCTCCCCATATAAGCGGAATGTCATACTTATACCAACATCCACGGAATTGTACTCAATACCTACGGGACACTTAGTAAAGTCATAATACACATAACCTCCTTGATATGCCATAGGTTCGAGCATACAATCCTGCTCGATGTTTTGTCTGGTAAAATTACTTGCACCAATCCAACCCGAAAGATATGGGGGTGTCAATAGCATATCCTGTCGGGACTTTGCAACTTTTACGCTCTGTTCATAAGCATCCTCCTCAACAGAGGGTATCAAATTCTCATTCTGCGCAAAAGCGCCATAAACATTGCTCAACATAAGGAGCAAAAATAAAATAATCTGTTTCATATTTCTAAAATTGCGGAGGAGAAATCTCCTCCAGTTAAACTTACAAACTTAGTCCATAAGTGTTACAATACGTTTGTTTAGCACTCTCAAATAGTCACTCATACGTTGGCATTGCTCATAGAGCAATTCTTGTTGTTCACTGTCAGTTACAATCTCCTTAAACTTCGGGTTATCAACGAAAGCGTATAATTTACCAAGCCGCTCTGTCAACTCCTGTTGTTCAATTAAAAGGCGGTCCTTAAATGTTTCAGCAGGCTTGTAATTCTTTTCAAACACTGCTTTCGGTAACCAGCTTTCACAACCGTCCTCATAGATAACCTTATAGCCATCTTCGCGGTTCATACTACGTGGTACTTGTCCATCCTTGGGATAAACCCTGCCATCTACTCGCCACGCTGGAGTGGCACTCACTTCTTTTATTACAATGTACTTTTTCATATTTACTCCTTTATTATTATTATTATTATTATAATATTATAATATTAAACTCTTTCATCATTGTCAATCTTTAGCCATCTATCTATTTTAAGTAACGCAAAGCCGCCACCAAGAATTATTCCCTTATCCACCTCTGAGACTGTTTTTCTATGGAAATCTCCATCATAGAATAGCTGAATTTTATCCCCAACTTTTAAATCAGCACGATAGAGAAAATCCTGTGGTGCAGCAAGGCCTACTATGTCATAGAGAATGCAAAGTATCTGCGCATTACGTGCCGTATTTTTCAATAGCCGTTTATTGTACTCCTCGTACTTGTCAGCTTTTTCAGGTTCCGCAAACAATTCATCTTCACTTATCTGTCCCTTAGCAAACTTCATAAGCTGAGGCATAACTTTCTTATTTTTATTAAGCAAGTATTCCAATAAAAATGGAACAGCATCAATCCATTTACCATCAACTTCAATCTTATCTCCAGATAAGCTGCCCACCTCTTTATATTGAGGAAGTAAAGTCCCAACAAATTTCGGAGCCACTTTTCTAATAGAAAAAGTTTCTTCAAGAGTGATACGCTCCATTTCGCTTATGAATTTTGCATACCGTATCTTTCGAGTTTTCCATTTTGTAACTAAATTGTTTGCCATACGTTTCCACCGTTTGAACGGTATCATTTCTGGAAATTTAGTAGGGTCAAAATCCACCGTCTTAGAACGTATCATCTTTATTGTAGACAATACTTTACTTCTAAGAAGTTCAAAATCTACATCCTCAATTTCCTGTTCAGCAGCTCTTTCCTTTTCACGAAATTCCATAATTTGCTTTCCTCGCTCATAAGAAGCCTTTTCCTCTTCTGATGAAAATGTTATAATAGGCTTTTTAAACCATTCTCCCAATTCTTTTGGAGTAGGGATGCCCTCCCAGGGTGTTTCTACCACTTCATAAGCCTTCTGTGAGTCTTCTACCATAAACCCATTCTCCAAAGAACAAGATATTCGATACCCTCTAAATGTAATTTTGTCCTTTTTAAGGGAACAGTCCTCACATGGAAACTTGTCCTTTAAATACCTATGGTAGGTAGTTATTGGGAATTTAACTGTAGGAATGTCCTCAATATTTAATTGGGATAAGTCCTTAGAAACACGTTTCAAAGTCTTTTTAACAGTATCAATTTTATAGGTAATACCATCCTTGATTGTGTATTCCTTTTCATCAATATGAAATACTTGTAAAGGTTGTTTATCAATAACTCTTACAGCAGGCTTTTCTAAAGCAACCGTTTTAGTTACTCCTAAAATACCCTTCACATAGTCTTTTAACTCTTCCTGCCCTTGTTCATTAAGTAAAGAGATTACTTCCAGTTTACCTCCCTGCTTTTCTACGAGAGAAGTAACAGCCAAAACCTCTTTTTCCTTATTAGGATTATTGGTAAATTTCGTCCTATACCCTTTTAGGGTGCTAATAAATTTTTTAGTCTCCATAATTTCAACATTTGGTATTTAAAAATTCCCTTAACACTCTCCCATCAGTAATTGGAAGTCCCATTGAACTTGCCAACTTACTAATTTCAGACAGATGTTCTTCAAAGGGGCTTTTCATATAAAGTTCCGCCCATTTTTGAACATCAGACTCCATAGGCTTTACCCCATAAAGAGTTTTGTACTTAACGTCTCCGTTATTCTCCTTAATGCACCCCTTAATTAAAAGGTACTGCATTATACGCTCGACTTTACGCCAAGTGCTACGCTTGAAATACGATGGACTTTCAAATCCCATACGTATTAAATTCTTAACTTCTTGTAATTCCATTTTGTTTGAGTTTTAAATTTCACACTACAAATATAGTTAGTTTTATTATAATAACCAAATTATTTGTTGATATTTAAGTTATTTTAATAAAAGTAACTCATAGTCATAAATGGTGTTAACTGTTAATAGTTTTAGCAAACATCATTGTGTCCATTTGTGATACCTTAGTTGTTAAGACAGAACTTTTACTATGTCCCATTTGGATAGACGTTATCTTATGGGAATATAGAAATCTAATAACCTCAGAATGTTGTTTATCCGTTATCATAGAACAAGGACACTGAGCTATGATTAACGCTGGACTAAACTTTACGTACCCAGCCTCTTCAACAGCTCTTTCATAAAGGAGGCTTGTACAAGAAACTACTCCAAATCGTACCAAATCTTTAGCAATACTTAGATGTTCAATTGTCTGCGTGTATGCCTTACTCCCATATACATTACCTTCTGGAGAAATCCACCCACAAAGACACTGTTCAATATCTATAGGTGTGGGGTACCCACAGGGTCTTACTATTGTATCATCGTCTTCAAGATATACCTTATTAACTCCAACGAGTTTCTTTCTACCAAGTACTATGTCCTCAGCTATACTACGAGGCATTTCCTTAATGTCCCTACAGAGTAGAGCAACAGCGGCATCCTTGTCATTAGTCTCTATGTACCTACTACGCGCAAAGTTAGTTACAAACTCTCCACTAATACTAAAATGTAGTTTCTTCATTTTCTTATAAAATATTCTATCATAGAATGCACCAAAATATAATGAGTTTTTGTCTGTTTGCAATGCCCAGCATAAGGGTTTGGTACATCCAATAAAAGCTGTGAATATAACTTGGGCAGTTCTCTTTTAATACGGGACACCAACTTTTTATAAGAACATTTCCTTGCTCCTTTCATAAGTTGCTTCCATTTATCAGATGAGATATCCTTACAACAACACTCGTATCTCATACTATAACTCCTTATAAAGTGTGACATACTCATCCTCTGAAAATACAGGTTTATACCCACTACGTTGATACCAGTCGAGCATAAAGGTATCTTTTTTAACAGCTAATCCCATTACACTTGCCCCAAGTCTTCGAGCTTCATCTTCTGCTTCACTCAGTAATAACTTTCCGTAGCCATTTCTCCGATGTTTTTCCTCCACACTTAAACGATACGTCCAAGCACAAGATTTTACCCCATCGAGTTTTACAGAACAAGTACCCTCTCCACCAGCTGTCACTATTAACGTTCCATCTTCTTCATGATGGTAAATAAATCTAATCTTTCGCATCATTTTTTATTAGTTGTTGCTCAAAAATCTTTTGACCATACTCTTTTGCCTCATTCAAAGAGTTAAACTCTTCTTCATATCCGCCATAGGCAAATATACACTTGTCTTCTTTTCTTGTTATTCTACAATAAATGCCACCTAATGACGTATATTCTTTATAACGATAACTATAGTCATATTTCCAAATTAGCTTTTTATCCCATTTTATATTACCGTTAGGATAATACTTGTTCTTAATCCGAACCAATATTCCGGCAATCAAATAATGGAAATGCCTAACAAATTTATTATATTCTTTGTTGTTTCGGCAGTATCCCCATTTTTTGCCGACCTCTGCTATAAACCCTATGGTTATGGGCAACCATATAAAATAAGGGTCTTCTCTTAAATATGCTGCAAGAGCATCTACTTCGTGGTCATAGTCCTCAACATCTATAAACTCATTATAGAGCGAAGAAAATACCAAATCAATTTTATCTTTATCCGTAACAAGAGTTACATCCTCGTTAATACACCTTTTATCTATTGCTTCTAACACATAAGAATAGTATTTACCAAACTTTTTATCCTCTTTTAAATTAGTTGTTTCCATATCTTTTATATTTAATTATTTTCATCTTCATTTTTTATTTGGGTATTTCCATCCAATACTCAATATCATGAATATCTGTGAAAAAACTGTCTTCGTCTTCTAAGAAAACACTCCTATTAGCACGCATAAATCCTATGTAGAAACTGCCTTGGTAACTAAGTAAGCACCTTTTATTTACTTGTGGCAAATCTCCGTCAGCAACAGAATGCCAAGGGCTTATGGGGTTTTCTTTATAAAACTGTATCATGCTTTGGCATTTTCCTTCAATAGATGGAACATAATGAGCTACATTACCCGATGTTATTAATCTGCAAACTTGAAGTATACTTTCTAATGTAGTGATGAATACATCATTCATTTTTTCTTGAGTAATCATAATTTCTTCATTATTTTCTTAATAATTTATTTATCTCATCAATAACCAAATTAATCTCTTTCGTGTACCAATCAGGGTCTACATGTTCCTCACTGTGTGGAATATTTGTAAGCAATGTTCTAAGTCGGAGTCTTACTCCTTTCAGGGCTTCATTTTTACCAAATTCAGCACCTGCTATAAAAGACTTATAACTTTGATGATGGACACCATTTGCAAAGCAACCAACATAGCTACAACTATCATCTGTAGGAAACTTTTCTTGATGTTTTAAAGCAGCTTCCTCTATTATTTTCTTCTTCATCATATCTCTTAATTTTATAGGTTAATTTTTAAACCCATTTTCTTTCAAAAGGTCATCAACCATTCTATCAGCATCATCTTTTAATTTATCTCCCAACTTTTTAGCAAGAAATATCTTTATTGCATCTTGAAATAACTCAAGTAACCCTTTATTATTTTCTATTGCCTGTGCAATCGCAATTACAGCATCCATTCTTTCCCCTATAAGCAAGGTAGATAATCTTGTTACATCTTCTCTTTCTTCTGTAGCGATGAGGAAAGCACAACGTTTTTCCTCATTCTCTTTGTACCAATGACCTATTTGGTTTTGAATATTCTTTATGTCCATAATTTTATTACTTTTATATTTCTACATACATTGAATCTAACTTTTTAGAAGGTTTAAGCTCCGATAAAACATCCTTTACAGTAAAGGGTATATCATAACCAGTTTCTCCTATAGGAATTCCTCTAACAACTCCACTAAATGGGCTGTCAATATACCACCGGTAAGGAACCTCCACGAAACCTACATTAGTAGCAAGGTTATTTTTCCTCACGTGTATATAGTCTATCGTATCATTATCTTTCATTCTATAATGAACGGCGTAAACTTTACAACCAACTTTCTTTAATTGTTCTGCGAACTCAAGGAGCTTATGATAGTTATTAACCATACGCTTCCTATATGCTTCTAAATATCCCATGATTTAAAAATGATAATCTATTATTGATATGATTTTGAAAGTGTCGCCTACTTTAACCTTGGAAGCTTCTTCCATAAGCCAAGTAATAAAAGAAACACTGCAACCAAAATACCCCGAGTATACTCGAAAGTCGGTATTATTAGTTTTTGCTTTTCTCATAGCCTTGTACCAGTTAGAGCCGCCCAAGTCCTTTGGTGTAAGAAGATTAAACTCCAACTTAACTTCGTCCAAGAATGCTTCTAAATATTCTTCCAAGGGTTTTACCAAAGTAAGGGTATCACCTTCCCGAGTAAAACATTCCTTTGGAAGAACCTCATCAAGCCAATTTAAGTCTTCCTCCCACGTTTCCGTGTTCTCAAAATAATCACATACCTTACTTATCTCATAAGGTTCAATAAAGTATACTTCCTCCGCTGGAAGATTTACACTTTTCTCCAGTTGAAATAATCTACTGTGCATAGCTATTTAATTTTAAAATGTTAACTAATAAATGTACATTTCTTCAACAGGTGAAACGTACAAATGTCCCGCCACGTCTCCCACATCTTAGGATAGTGGTCCACCATTCTCGTGACTAACTGATGTAAAGAAATGACTTAGTCATTATGTTTTTATTGCACGAGCCTGTTTTTTAAAGAAACAGATAACTTTTGTATTGTTTAATTGGGGCAAAACTTGTCCCATGAACAAAAACCGCAATCAGTATACGAGGTCGCTTTTAGTACCCAGTAGCAGGATGCAACCTTGCCGCACTCAATTAAATTAGACTCCTTCATATGTACCGCCGACCAATGGTCGCTGCATCTTACAACCCCTTTTGGAGTATACCAATATTGCGATGAGACACAATCAAGTTCTCTATCATAAGAGACATAATCAGGCTTTCGTTTAGGTTTCTTACATCCTTTAAATGTAGCCCTTGTCTTTTTATAAAAATTATCCTTTATATACATATCAATACCCAAATTTAACAAGATACTTTAATCTGAATAAGTCCTTTTGTTTAGGAAGTTCTTCATTCTTTGTAGCATCAATCAAAGACATATCATCTATAGTTCGAGTCCATGTCTTTCCAGTCTTAGGACTTATGTATGTCACTTTATAATGTCCATATCCGTTACGTTCAAAACGAAAATTACTTAATCTTACGTCCATATGTTTTACGAATTGTTTTATACTGTCCTTTAATGTAGTTACAAAAATAGCTTCCTTTTGATGCAGCTTTTTTAAGTCGAGCAATTTTTTGTTTAGTCACTCCATAGTAGTAATACCATGTACTTCCTATTTCAACCCGTAGCCTCTGGGACTCCTCATTATATTGGAGTCCTTTGATGAAGCTACTTCTTACTTTAATTACCTCTATCATTTTATCATACTTTTAAGTTACGCCTTAATACGTCTTGCATCCTCACCTTTCCAAGTACTTGCATTGGAAAGAAAATAAAGAACAATGGTCTTAGCACTATCCATGTAGTACATTGCATTTTTGTCTGAACTGTCAATCGCATCCATTGCTACCAAATAAGGGTGCGCATACATGGACACATTTTTCCAAGTCCTCTTAATCTCAAGGGCAATTTCTCTGAATGTTCTAACTGTTTTCATAATTTCATTTGTTTTAATTGTTACTAAATCTATTTTGTTCATATAATGACCAGATGTCTCCATCGATGTAACTCTTTTTACAAACACCCGGAGTATTATTTAACTTTTGTGCTACATATTCACACACTTCTCGTATCTCGGAATTGTACTCCCGCTTGGTAGTAGGAATTTCTCGTTCCATCAACTCCATCATTTTTTCGCTGGCGTACATATTAGCACGCATAGTTCTAAAATCCTTTGGCATAAACCTACGTCCAACATATCGTTTAATAAATTTGGTGAGGTCATAAGCTGTCACCTCTAAGAATGTTTCTCCATCCGATACCGTCGCAAGCACTTCTTTTACCTGCTTTGCTAAGGTACCCGTCAAACAGAAACTATTATCAATTGATTTCTTTCCTACAAAATTTACATATACTTTTCCTTTTTTAATATGTATATGGTTGGGTAAAAGGGTGGTCAATCCATAGGTTTTTACAAATTCCGGTTCCTTTTTAGAGTTGGGATGTGGGTTTGTCATATACCCTTCCGAACTACTTTCATTACCAATCCTGATACCCGTGTGCATCATCATTTTACAAGCCAACGCACAACGTGCGGTATCCGATACATAGTTGCCGCGTTCAATCATACCGTTAAACTTCCTATCGAGTTCTTCAAACTTTGCCGCCAGTTTAACCGCGCGTTTTTGTTTGTCATCAAATCCTGCACTAACAGACTTTGCAAACATATAGTCCTTATTATAAATACGAATTACAGACATTTCTTTACATATTTAGCGTTACACCATTTCCTTGCAGCCTCCACTACTTCCGTAACACGTGTGGAAAAAACCAAGTCTTCCTTTTCAGTACTGAATGAATAGTCGTTGGTATCCATGTTAACCGCCAAATAACGAATAACAGGATAATTACTATTCGGCATATACCTTTCCACTTCAAATTCGTTACCATTCCAATAACCGTTTACACCTAATCTGCGCATTTTGTTATAAAGAATAGCAACTTTATGACAGAACCGTTTTTCACGAGAGGATAAATCCTCAATTGGAGTACCACCAGTTATGTAGCTGGGGTCAAAGGGTTCTAATAATGAACCAATCTCCTGTAGGCTTTTTGTTGATTTCATATTTTACTTTTGTAATTTCACACTACAAATATAGTTAGTTTTATTATAATAACCAAATTATTTGTTGA
>ERZ773054.1245-NODE-1245-length-16086-cov-3.133803_pt1 | contig 16086 bp, 14 predicted proteins | sample MGYA00580630_ERZ773054 | MGnify/ENA primary metagenome ERZ773054 (study PRJEB29015, sample SAMEA2737994) | human oral metagenome | biome: human oral; feature: human-associated habitat; material: dental | place: China | collected 2115 ... | reverse complement strand
TCTCCCTTCATAATGGAAATTGAACCATTATTAATATTGAAACACTGAGGAGCAATTTTCTGTCCCTGACTTTCTAGTCTACACGTATTGGTACAAGTATATCCTGCATATCTAGTATCATATTCGTCCGTATTCCTGAAGAGTCTTCCATCAGATCCGATGGTTCCATGGCCTCCAAGATCACAGACTTCGTTTCCGTCTTTTCTACCATTTCCACAGGATGGAGCATATCGCACTCCTCATCCTCAACCTCCTCATCCTCAACCTCCTCATCCTCAACCTCCTCATCCTGAGGTAGTCTTGTAGACTCTGGCTGGGTCTTCATCATGTCCTTCTCCACCATTTGGTTTTGGATAATACACATGACCGATATTGTTTTGATCACCTTTCTTCTGAGTCTTGATGATAATAGTGAGGGAATCACCTGACATAAAGTACCCTGTTCCCATATCTACCTTCCATACAATATCTGCAGGCTGAGTTCCTGAAACTGTAGGAATAATCTTATATACTGGTTTAGTTGGATTATTTGGTCCAAAAGTAATCACCCCAGTAAAAGCATTATCTGCTAGAACCCAAGAACCTGTATCAAAAGTCAGATTTCCTTCTATTCTATCTGTTACTCTGAATCCAGTCAAAGGTGCAGTTGCATTGGATATTACAAGCTTAAAGTAAGCTGGTCCATTGTCCATATTCAGCTGATTATCTTCTCGTAAGCCACCTACTGAGGTGCTGACGTATTTTTTGATCTTAAGCTTTACATCTTCGAGCTTTGGGGTAACGTCCTCTGGATCACACTTTGGATCCTTTGGATCATCAGGATTGAAAACACACGCCATATTGGTGTATTTCGTCCTTGAGGATTCTACCAATCTTGCCTTAAGTTTTAATAGGAAAGAATCTGATTTTCTGAATCCTTGTGGGAATTTCAGTTCCCAATTGAGTGTTGCTTCTCCTGTTCCATTTACACCCGTAGCAAAGCTTACGAGCTCTGTTGTAGTAGTTTGTCCTGTAAGGAACTGAGTATTCGGAACGAATACAAGTCCTTTTGGCAAGGTATCTACGACCTTCAATCAAGTAAATGTTCCTTCAGTATTTGAAACCTTAATCGTAAACTCTACGATCTCTCCGCTGAAAACCTGTGGTTTATCAACAGTTTTTTCGATATGAAGAGCTCTTGGAGCAGGCTGATACGGTTCAGTATCATAATCCCAAAGATAGTTATTTTCATAGATTCCTACTCGGTTTGTCCTATTGTCTGGGTTAGTATTAAGCACTCTACCTGTCATAAGGAGCACTCCCTGTTGCCCTGAACTGAGGCTAAATCCTGAATACTCTAGGACTTGTACTCCTCCACTCAGATAAACTCCGTTTGTATAAGAAGGCACTCCTTGGATTGCACTACTTACGTATTCAAGGTTTAGAGGCAGAATATCTCTAATCTTTACGTTATTAATAGTCTGACTTCCTGTATTTCCAAATGGCATTCTGAAGCCAACCAATTCTCCCACTTTGTATTTATGATTTTTATCTCCAATGAGATCTTTTTCGATATTCGGGCGGCTTGGCTTTACTGCACTACATTGCACAGGCGTGGATCCTGCTTCTCCATTACATGTCCAAGTCCACTTTTGAGTAGCTTGGTCATAGTTAAAGTTTCCGTAGGTTCCTGTAGTACACAAATGGTTTCCTCCGGTCAGATTTTCTACTGTTTGTCCGTTGTATTGACTATTACACTGTCCTGGGATTTGAGGAATGTCCTTGGGTTTACAGTTTTCATCACATCCACCTTTTCCCCAACCGGTTTTACTAGGATCATTTGGATCACAAGTTTCTCCATATTCAGGATCAAGAATTCCGTCTCCACATCGAGTAATTTCGTAATATTTACACTCTTTTTCTGCAGACCAGGCTCCATTTTGACTATCTGAATACCAAATAGTATACTCTAGATAGAGATTATTTTTGTCTCTTTTTATAGGCTTTTCTCTCACGTAATATGGAGAAGTAGCAGTCAAGATTTTTATGGTTTGATTTGGATTGAGGATCATATTCTGATTTTTGATCTCTTGCGTCCATTCAAAGCTTGGGAATGGATCTGCTCCATTAAAATCAAGCTGTTCCCTATGATCTACCTTGAAATCTTTTAAATATCGACTTTTTGTTGGTGTCCCGGTTATTCGATCATCAAAGACGTATCCACGACCATGTCTTAACTTTCCATAGAAAGTAGCATCACAGTCAGCCTTTGGAATTATAGTATTGATTGGCTTACAAGAGGCATCACAACCTCCATTTCCCCAACCAGCTTTGTTTGGGTCTTTTGGATCACATTGCTCTGAACCATTTTTAGTTCCATCTCCACATCGCATTTCCTTTGCACTACAACTGACGTTGGATGAGGCATTATTACATGTCCATGAATAATTTCCATTTTGATCTGGTCCTACAAAAGATGTCACCTTCCCCTTGCTACAAAGTGCCATATCGCTATTAAGAGCAGCTACTGGATGTTTCTCATTATAGATAGTTTTTCCATTGTAATCACTATTACATTTTGGCTGTTCTACCACGGTATTGATCGGCTTACATGAAGCATCACAACCTCCATTTCCCCAACCAGTTTTATTTGGGTCTTTTGGATCACAGATCTCTCCTCTATCTGTATCTACTATTCCATCTCCACATCGGGTGATTTCGTAGTATTTACACTCTACATGAGAGGTCCTAGGAGCCTTTTTGTCCGGAGACTTGGAGTAAGTAACGGTGTACTTTACCAATAAGTTCTTAGGATCTCTCTTTTGAGGGACATCTATAACAGGATATTGAGTCCTAGCCTCTAGGAACTTAATTGATTGCCCTGGCTTAACTTCATAGTTCTGTCCTGTTATTGCAGCAGTCCATTTGAACTTTGGGAAGTCGGGAGACTTATTATAGTCCTGCTGCTCTACAGAATTTACTTTATAATTCCATAGGTAATAGCTAGAATCTGGAGTCCCATTGAAAGTATCATGAAAAGTATAACTATTTCACTGTCTCAGCTTTCAATAGAAAACCTGATCACAAACATCGTTGGCGTAGGTCGTCATTCCTAATACGGTCATTCCTATCATAACCATGGAAAGTAACATTTTTTTCATCATCATTATTGATACTTATTAAAAGCTTATTCTTCTTCTTTTTCTTCTTCTCTTCCTTCTCCCTGTTCCGTCTTATCTCCATCTCCTCCCACACTTGGCTCGACAGGAGCTGGAGTCTCTTTTATCTCTGGTGTAGCCGGAGTCTTAGAGACTGCTGGAGTACTTGGCATCTCTGAAGTGGTCTGAGATTCCTTCTGTGTTTCACTAGGGGAAGTTCACGGCTGCTCATCCTCACCTGGAGTCGTTCCTGGAGTTGGAGTTGGCTTTGGAGTTGGTTTTTCCCCTGGCGTTGGTGGAATTGACGGAATCTCTGATTCTCTTGGTGTGGTATGTGGTTTTTCCCCTGGCGTTGGTGTTGGAGTTGGTTTTTCCCCTGGCGTTGGTGTTGGAGTTAGTTTTTCCCCTGGCGTTGGTGTTGGTGTTGGTGTTGGTATTTTCTCTGGCCTTGGCGTTGGTGTTGGAGTTGGTGTTGGCTCTGGTTTTGGAGTTTTCTTCTCCTTCTTTCCTCCTCAGAAGCTCCAACCAAGGTTCATATCCTGCTGCTCAATATCTGCATGTGCCATCGTCTCTCAGACATTCCATGTCATTGTTCCTTGAGCCTCATCGTCCATATGCACTTTATCTATCACTTTGAGTCCTTTGATCTTGAGACCAATAGATTCATTGGCACACTCTCCCATTAGATAAAATACGAACTCAGTCTCTAATGTATACATTTTTCATCAAATGTCAAGAGATTCTCCATTAATTAAAGCCTCTACCTGTTCATTTGAAATGTTATTTTTTTGTCCTTCAGGTGCTGCTGCTGCGATAAAATTTCTGACTGTCTCATAAACTTTTGCTTTCTGAAGTGGGTATTTATCAAGGTTTCCAGACTGTGCCTCCTTGTCGCCCTCGGCTTTTCTTCAGAAGAATCGCTCTTTGGCAGCTTGCTCCTGATCTCCAGTCAGCTTTTGCATTTTTCCTCCAAGCACCTTTGTCTCTCCTAGAGCGGTAAGAGAAAGTCCTCTTCCCTCCTGGGTTCCCTTTCTATAGAAGGCGGTGAATCCTACCAAGCCTGGATCTACTACTTGATCGATATTTTCGAGCGTATTGGCAAATGCCTTGCTATCTATATTAATTCCAAGCTGAGAAAGTGTTTTTCCATTTGGACCCATTAGATCTTGATATGCATTATTTCTCTTATCTACGATTGCCTTGAGCGAAGAAAGGTCAGTAATCTTTCTCTCTGTGGCAAAAATTGCTTTTAGTCTATCAATGATAAGGTATTTATTTACTTCTGCCTTAGCGATACTTTCAGCTACTCCTGCCATATTATTACTTGCAGCATTTACTACGAGATCCTCTCGCTTTACCGCTGCTTTTTCCAAGAAAGCTCTCAAATCTTTAAACATTTCTTCTTGTGGCAAGATTCACAAAAATTCTTGGGCTGCTTTTTGATAATCATTCTTGGTGGCTCCTGTATTTGCAAGGAAGCTATTGAGTGCTGTAAGATGCGTATCATCGAGCTTTGAAAGTGCTTGCACTAATGGAGAATTAGGATCTCTGAGGTCGGCAAGCAATTTATTTTCATTTTTAATCTCAAAGGTTCAGGTAATTGCCTCCTTATCATTGAATCTGAATTCGATTCAGGTTTTCCCTGCTTCAGAAGGTCAGATTTGAACATCAATACCTCCTATCTCATTTTTAGTAATGATAAAAGTTTGTCCCTGCTCAAGCTGGTATTTTACTCCTGGTTTGAATGGTCATGGTCCAACCTGTTCAGCTCCGTTGAAGAAAGCTAGATTTCACTGCTCATCGATCTTCATAGTAAGGTCTTTAAGCACTGGATTATTAGCTTTGATCTGATCTAAAGCCTTCTTGGCATTCGACTCCAATACTGCTCCAATATATTCTTTATTACCTTCAAAACCTTTGACGCTAGCTGGAGTGAGTGTTCTCATCTTTCCATCTCTATTATCTTTTCCTCCGATATCGAGAATATTGGTTGCTCCTGTCGTTCTCGCAGCAGTAAGGAAACGGTAATCTGTATTTGCTGGAAACTTCAAGATACCATCCTCATTTTTTACGTATCCTTTAAGGTCATCATGAGCTCTAACTGTCAAACCAGCCTTTCTCAATACAGAAACTGGGATTTCAACAAAGTCTCCATTTTTTTTGATTTCTTCCTGCTGAGTCAAGATATTTGCCTTTCTCAGAATATTTGTCACTTCAGTAAAATCTCAATCCTCAAAACTTTCAAAAGTTTCATTTCCGATACCATATTCTGCACGCTGTCTGAGATTTTCGAGACTATTTTTGGTGTCTTCGTATCCTTCATTGTGATACTTACTAAGCTTGACACTTAGTGTTCCTACTGGCCAGAATCCTGCCAAGAATTGAACTCCTAGTGCTGCTCCTGTAGGTTTCCATCCTTTTGGAAGTCCTTGGATAGCATTATTTCTCCAGCTATCAGCATATCGCTCTGCTATAAGCTTTGCTGCATCATCTTTCTCAATTCCGTCAACAAGAGCAAAAACTGAAGTCAGATTTTCTGCTGCTTTCTGGAGAGATGCCGTATCAGATTCTGGATATTTTTGCTGTAAGTATTTTTTCACTGCATCAAAAGTAGGTTTTCCTTCTTTATCAAGCGATAAGAGGTCTTGCATCATTTGCACTCCTTCTTCTTTTATCTTTTTGTAGTGCTTTTCGATACCTTTAAGCTGAGATTTCTCAAATCCCACATTGAGTCCCCATGATGGGATTGGTCCAATGAGCGTCACGTTTCATCAGAAAGTAACTGACTGAAGTGCCTTTGGATCGATATTACCAAGGACAGATTCAGCATTTATTTCTTGTTTGATATTAGCATTCAATCCAAGTAATGGGATCGCTGCTATATTTGTACCAGCAGAAGCTGCAATATTTAGTTTTCCTTCATTTTCTCAAAGGTTCCACTTGGCTGCTTCTTTATTCCAAGCAAGTCCTACCCCTGCAAAAGGTTTTCCATCTTTGGTAACTCCTGTTCCAAGATTGAAAGAAAGCCCTTTGAGAATCTGATCTAATGGCAAATTCATTCCAGCACTTACTCCGCTGAGGTTTGCAGAAGTTGAAACAATATCCTTTTTCTTCATTTCTGCAAGTAGGTAAGAAGCGGTGCTAGACAAGACAAGTTCTTTCCCACTCTCTGAGAGTCACTGAAGTGCAGGAGCCGCATCAATTGTTTCCTTGATCAATTTAATATCCTCTGGAGAGAATTTCTGCATCTCGAGCGTTTTTTTCACGGCGTCCTTTCCGTATTCGAAAATTTTACCTGTTTCTGCTGGAGAGTCCATAAGTGCTGTCTGCACTGCACGAGCGTTCTCTACGTCAGCACTCATCCATTGTGCAAATTCAGCAGGAGTCTTTACTTTAGAAAGGTCTGATTTTGGCATTCTAACCTTCATAAAGTCAATCACATTTTCTACCACAGTATCCATTGGCACTCCTCTATTGAGAGCTACAGAAAGTGCATTTTCTACCTGCATTCCTCTTTTCACTCCACGTCCATCCAGATAATTTCCAATTCCATCAAAATTTGTGTCTGTCATCAGAATTTTAATCTGTTCTTCTGGAGATTTGGATTTGATTGCATCAGTAAGAACTCTGAACTTTCCAAGATCAGACTTTTGGATTCCTTTTTGATCAAGGTCATTGAGATGCTGTTCCCACTTAGTATCAAGGTCTTTATTGATGAGCTCCTCCGCAGCAGCTCTCGCTGATCCCTGACTTAGTCCCTGTTCTATGTATTTTTGGGTCCAGTGTGCTCTTGCTGATTCCAATTGCTGAGCATTGTTCTCTCTATAAGCACTCTTTCGATTAGCCTCTTCATTACGAAGTCCAGCTTTTCTCTCTTTTTTGGAGATTGGTGCATTAAGTGATTCTGTATAGACAGCACGGAGTTCTTTTCCCTCGTTGATAAGACCAACTTCGAGATTTCCAATGATTTGATTCCATCTTGAAAGCTTTGAATCAGACTTCTTCGCCTCGCGATATGCTAAAAGTCCTTTGTCAAAATTATCGGACTCTTTCTTGGTCCAAGTGCTACCATCCCTCTTAGGAAGAATCGTATTCCAGTCTGGAAGTGTTGTCTGATCATGAAGCAAAGAAACAAAATCTTTGGCAGAAAGACCACTTTGGACAAAAGCCTTTCTAAAAGCTGATTTGTAGCTTTTTTCCTGTTTATTGAGCTTTCCCTCAGCAAGGGTTTTTCCGTTGATAATTTTATCAAAATTTTTGAGTTCAGTATCAGAAATGGTATTGTTTTTCACTCTCTGAAGGTAATTCTCTGCCTTGTAGGATGCTGAGTTTTCTATTTCTCCTCTTAGGACATCAGCTTCTACTTTAGCCTCTTCGATTGCTCTTTTGATTTCAGCATTTTTTTGCTTTTCGAGCTTATTTTGCTCTTTATATTCTTTAAAGAGAAGCTGGAGAGCTGCCTTTTCTTGGTCTGTTTTGGCAGATTTGTAGAGCTGCTTCACCTGCTCTTTGGTCAGCTTATTGAAAAAACTTTCCAGTCTCTTCTGAATGTCATGTTTTAGCACCTTTTTAAAATGCTTTTCGTTGATCAAGCCCTCTTCCCTCATTTTCATCAAATCCTGAAGCGCTTTGGTTGCCGAATCATCTGCAAGCTGCTCTTGGGTGTTTGAGGCTTCTACACCGACATAGATCTTCTTGTCTTGTGCTGAGTCCTGTGATCCATTTTTTACTGTCATCTTTATTTCAATCAAAGTGATAAAAGTATATCTTTAGGTTTTATTACCTTTCTTATTGTTCAGAGAGAATCGAATCCAACTCTGAAGAGAAGTTGTTTGCTTCTGCATTTTGTTCTTGTTGTTTGAGTTTTTCTACGACAGAGATCGCTCTTTGAAGTTTTCTCTTTTTTTGTTCATCAGAAGTGGATTGCACTACCTTTTTAAAGACCTGGAAAAGCTCATCAATTTGTTCTTCTCTGAGGATATTATACCTCATTAATACGAGAAAACCTCTCGCTGGCTCCCAGACTTCTTTTACTTTTTCTAAGAAGGTAGTGATGTACTCTTGTTTTGTCATTGTTTGCATGGCTTGTATGCTAAAATGCTTTAACTCAAGTATAATCCATTTTTTTTATTTTTCTGCTTTTTCCGCTTTTTTGGAAAATTATATACTTGCCTTTTTTCCTTTTTGTGATATAAAATAAAAAATCCTGAATGTTTTTTCAGGATTCTCTATGGATAAAGCTAGTTTTTATCTAGCCAAAATTGCTTGCTTCGTCTGAGCGAAGATTTCTTCTACGGTTTGCTGAGCGTCGATCGTAATCAACTTTCCAATACTTTTGAAATAGGCGATCACAGGATAGGTTTCCTCTTCAAAGAGGTCCAATCTCTGATTAATCGTATCCATATTCAGGTCATCAACACGATTTTGAATTTTTGCTCTGGAAAGGATCCTCTCTACTGCCTTTTCTCTTGGGATATCAAAGTAAACCCCGAGGAACTCCCTTTTGTACTTACATTCCTTACTAAGGAAATAATACATCTGAGGAATCGTCCTTGGGAAGCCATCCGCTAAGATAAGATCATTGTCTGTCAAGAGATGGTAATACATATTAAAGAGATCAAAAACCAGATTATCATCCAGCATTTTACCCTCTCTGATACGTCCTTTAATATACTCTGAAATAATGTTGTTATTGGAAGTGATTGCCCTAAATACATTTCATGATTCGAGATATTTGAGGGCTGGAAACTCTTTGAGGAGTAATTGTGCTTGCGTCCCCTTTCCTGATCCTTGGATCCCAAAGAGGATGATGTCTTTTTGCATACTGTGGATGATATAGAATTTAAAAAGAAGCTTAAATAAGTATATATTAACTGAGCTAGGATGCAAGTTTTTTTTGAATAAAGTCTAAAATCTGCTCTTTCCCTTGCCTTTTTGTCGTGGAAGAAAGGAGCATCTCTGGGAGTTTACCGATTTGCTTTTGGAGAGCCTGTTTGATGAGTTTAAGGTTTTGATGTAGAGTTTTTTGATTTGCTTTATCGGTCTTGGTCAAAATGAGTGCAAAATTCAGATTTTCTGCTGTAAGTGCCGATACAAACTCTAGATCAATCTTTTGAGGAGGAATCGAACCGTCAATGAGCAGGAGAATAAACGGCTTTCTCTCTAGGAAATAGTGATGAATTTCATCTATCCATTTCCTCCTCTGCTCCAAACTCGCCTTTGCATAGCCATATCCTGGCAAATCCACAAAATATCGGCTTTCATTCACAAGAAAATAATTGATGAGCTGGGTTTTTCAGGGTTTATCAGAAGCTTTCGCAATAGTTTTGCCCATCAAGAAGTTGATGAGCGAAGATTTCCCGACATTGGATCTTCCAATCACCGCAACCTCTGGGAAATTTGAGTTAGGGCACTCGGAAAGCTTGGAAGCAGATTTTACAAAGCTAAGCGATTGAATCAGCATAAAGAATGATTGAGAATAAAAATTAAACTTCTTTATAGACCTGCCCTCTTGGACCAGCATCAAAGAAAGAAATAATCAGCTTTTGATCAAGTATCTCATAAAGGAATCTCCACTTTCCGATCCTAAGCCTATAACAATGAGGCAAACCAACAAGGACTTTGATATCCAAGGTATTCTGATAGGGATCAAGCGCCAGTTGAGTCAAAGCCTGCTTAAACTGAGTAATAATTGGCTGCCCTTGATGTTTCAATAGGAATTTTTGGACCTTCTTTTCTAAATAAATCTGATACATGTCCTATTGGAAAGCATCTAAAAAAGCGAAGGCTTCTACTGCCTCCTCTCCATGTGAGCTTGCCTGATAAGCCTTTATTTCCTGAGGAGTTGCTTTTTCAGCAGGGAAACTCAGCTTAAGAAGTGCATTATATTCATCAATACTGAGAAAAACCCCAACCGGCTTATTCTGTGAAAGGATAATTTTTTTTCCTGTCGTATTGACCTGTTTCACGATACTTGCCGTCTTATCTCTGAGATCTGAAATAGAAGCAAAACTGCTAGCTGTAAGCATTTCTTTTTTTTAGCACATAAAATCTCAGTAATTTTATAGGTATTTCTACCAAGATTTCAAGAAAAAAAATCTGACCGAAAACCATGAATCAGACTTTTTTAAATTTCTCTTGTACAATTAAAACTCACACTCAACAAGAACTGGAAGATGATCGCTCCATTCTGTAGGAATAATCTGTGATGAAAGAACTTTAATATTCTTAGAAGCAAAAACATAATCCAATCTCCATCTGAGTTCTTTTTCTTCAAAACCCATAAAAGAAAAAGGCTTCGTCGTTCGAGTTGCTTGTGAATAATCAGGTCCACAATGCTGAAGCTCTTTTTCTAGCATTTGAAGAGATGTACTTTCTGGAGGCAAATTAAGATCACCTGTAAAGATGAGATTCTCTGGATACTGCTTAAAACACTCAATCAGTTTTTTAGTTTCATCTATTTTATCTTGATCTTCTGCAAATGCTGAACTATAAGACTTATGAGCTGTAGCAACGGTCAAAAGAGTATCTTCTGCCTGTATTCTCGCAACAGCACAAGTTCTTCTTTCGTAGGGATGATCGGGATTATCTTCAGGATTGATAAGAGCAAAATCAAAGCTTTCTACGATAGGGAATTTTGAAAAAATCGCATTTCCTCAAAAGTTTACCTCTCCTAGGGGAGTAAAAGGGTACTCATATTTATGGGCTTTTGAATAATAGTAATGATACCCTAATTCTTGAGCAATAAACTGAGCAACATCTCTTTTATCATTAAATCACGAACCTACCGTAATCTCCTGACAACAGATAATATCAGGATTAAGCTCTTTCATCAAAGTAAGTAGATTTTCAGCTCTTTCCCTAAACCACACATTTCGTTGTAAAACTTTTACTTTCATTCTACAATTTATTAGATAATAAAGCTGCCCTGCAAAATACAAGATTACACCTGCAACTTTCCCTTTATTGAGATAGGATAGTAATTTCTTTATATATTTTCTTCCTAGTTTTTCAAGAAAAAAAAGCTGAACCAACGTCAGCTTTCTTATCTTTTTATCATTTTTTAGAGGTCTTTATCTTTTTCATCATCATTCCCTCACCATTTTTCGAGAGAGAAAACACAGGCAAAAGCTACGAAGTTAACGATAAGAATCGTAGAAATCACTTTCCAATAGAAGTCATCAGCTTCCATTAAATTCCAAATTGTCAGATACGAAAGAAAAGCAACAACCAAAATACTAATAGTTCCAAGCCAGATTATGCTATTTAAGGTAGCGGGATTTACTTTGGAAAATTTTTCATATCTTACCGGCAAAACTGTAATCCCCCAGAATGCCAACAAGGTTACTCAATACGTAGTAAGTCCTTGTCGGATTACGTCTCCTCCAAAATTTCATCGAATAGATAATAGCGATAAAAGCCCAATACACAAACCACCTCCAATTGCAACATAAAGAAAAAATTTGTTTGTCCCTCCGAATTTTGTCATAGGTATTTATTAAATAATAAAAGATGGCTAATTATAATTAAAAGTCTTTATAAGTCAAAAAAATCTGAATGCCTTTTAGATATAAGTCTCATCCTTCAGACTCCTTTTATTCTCTATTCTCGCCTTTATAACCACCACGAAAAGAGATAAAACAAAGCTTTGGTTTACTTTGTTTTTGGAGATTTTTTTTCTTGGTAGTATTCATAGGCGTTATATCCTGCACAAATGAGGAAAAGGATTCCTAGCACGAGAGAAACTACTACAATGAGAATTTAACCTGGTATCAATAGAATCTTCCATTCTTTTTCCCATAGAGGAGGAAGGAATCTCCTAAGAAACGGAGTGAAAATACTCCTGCCGAACAACATCCATCGTGAATAACCTCTTGAAATGGTGTTCTGTAACTTTTTCCAGCAAGAGAGTAATATATTTTTCCATCTTTTTGGTAGAAGTAGAAGAGTTTACCTTTGAGTTGTCTGAGCTCGAAGGCGTCGGTTCGCCCCTCGGATGCAATCAGATTTTTTCTATTATGAACCAAATAAAACTCAAGTTTTTCCTGCTCTAGGTTGAGCGCAATATAGGAAATCCACCGTCCTTCTTCATTAACCTCAAGAGAGAGCAAAGGTTCGCCTGTTGGATGATCGGCACTGAAAGAATACAGCAAGCGATCATTCTCAAAGAGCTGGTGCATCATCGTATTCGGATCAGTCGTCAGATAATAGACCTTTTTTTTGAAGAGCTTCGGAAGAGCCGAAGTCGTTTCGACTGCTTTCCGTTCGTTATCAATGAAACATTGATATGCGTCTCTCTTCGAACAGAGAATAATATGCGTCTTATCAGTCAGAAAGTAAAAAAGGTTATCGCCAGTTGCGATGAGCTGATCTTTGCGATAGAGCGACCACTTATTTCATGAGGTTTCAAAAGAAAAGTCTGATCCCTCTAATGCCTCCTTAATTGTAGTGTCAGAAAGAGTGTTAAGCTCTTGTCTCTGGTAGCGGTCGATCTCTCCGGAGAAATATTCATCAAGCGGGCTATAGAACTCCTGATCCAGCTCCCTTAATGATGCCCAACTTCCTGTGATCTCGTAAAAATCAAGTGGTAAAGCTGATTCTGGATAGTGAAATGGCGCACACGCACCAAGAATGAGAAGAAAAAAGCATCAGATCCACCTCATCGTCGGTTTGGTTTGTGGAATAAAAAGCGAGCTACTCCTCAGAATTAGAATATAGCGATTTTTGGGGGAATTAAAAGATATGGTCAGATTTTTCTTCTTTTTTTGAGAAAATAGCTTCGTTTAACAGCATCCTAGCGGTCGGGGACTTTCTTGCAGACGGAGAAAGAACGAGTTTAGGGCTATGATTCACTAAAGAATCTTTATGAACTCAATAGGATTTCTGATTTTTAAAGCTTTTTACTCAATAGAGCACCTATTGAAACACTGAAAATCACAATCATTAGATACCTCAACCCTATTTGCATCATATACTCTTGTAAAGTCATGCTTGACATCGGAAGCAAAATAGTGAAATCCAGAAACCAATTTATCAAAAGCCAAATCAGTCCTAGAAAAACTGATTCTTTGAGGTAATTTTTTTGAACAGTTTGAAAATATTTCACGAGCAAAAAGCCACCAGCTCCCGCTCAAGTAATAATCATGATGGTTTTTAGGAGGAAAATATCAATCATCGGAACGTCTCCTTTCCCATAAAAAGGGATTGAAACTATAAACGGAATGAGCCATGTTAGCACTCAGAATCCGATCGCTTTTTTTCGTGAAGCCATTGTTGTTATCTCAAATACGTAAAAACTACTACCCCACGAAATGCAAAATCACGCCTGCGACCTTCTGCACATTTACGATCTCCAAACGGCGACCATCATCCAGCTCAATCACTCCAGCATCTCCATTCTGACCTCCCATCTCAGGATAGAACGGCGTCTTATCAAAGATCAGCACTTTCTGCCCTTCTTCAGTATCAATCTCCTTCAAAAGCTTCGCATCAGAAAAATTCAGGTTCTCATACCCCACAAACTCTGTCGCAGGAACTCCCTCCAAATACTTAGACCAATCCGCAGATTTCTGGAACATTGCCTTGCTTCCTTGACGAGATTTCTCTTTTGCAGCTTCTAAAGCCTTTTCATAGCCTGCAAGATCCAAAGCAACTCCACGATCCGCAGCAAGTTCTTTCGTAATTTCTAATGGGAAACCGTAGGTATCATAGAGCTTGAAGCCAACCTCACCATGCAGAACGGTCTCGTGGGCGTCCTTCAGGCGTGCTACCTCTTCATTCAGTAGTTCAATGCCCTGTGCCAGCGTCGAGGCAAAACGATCCTCCTCGACACGAATCACGCGCTTGATATAATCCTGTTTTGCGAGAATCTCGCTGAAGTCCTTCGCGTTACGGAAGATCTCGACAACGGCATCGACCGCACCGTCAAGAAACGGCTTCGTAATGCCAAGCATGCGCCCATGACGGATTGCGCGACGGAGCGTTCGCCGCAGCACATAGCCGCGCCCTTCATTGGCGGGCAGTATGCCGTCCATAATCATAATGGAAACAGAGCGAGCGTGGTCCGCAATCACCTTATGCGAAATATCCTTTTTCGGATCTGAACCATAGGGTACATCCGCAATTTTAGACGTGTATTCGATGATTGGATAGAGCAGATCGGTTTCAAAGTTCGTCCTCTTGTTCTGCACAACAGAGGCAAGACGCTCCAGACCGCAGCCCGTATCAATATTCTTGTGCGCGAGAAGGTTATACTCGCCTTCCTCTGTGCGGTCATACTGCGTAAAGACGAGATTCCAAATTTCGAGGAAGCGGTCGCAGTCACAGCCAATACCGCATGTCGGCTCACCGCATCCCCTCTCCTCACCGAGATCAATGTAGATCTCAGAGTCGGGACCGCAGGGACCGGGACCAATCTCCCAGAAGTTGTCCTCCAACGCGACAATATGGTCGGGATTTACATCCGTCTCTTTCAGCCAGATTGCACGCGCCTCATCATCCTCCGGATAGATGGAGACCCACAGCTTGTCCTTGGGAAGCTCGACAACCTCGGTCAGGAACTCCCAAGCCCAAGGAATTGCCTCCTGCTTGAAATAATCTCCGAAGGAAAAGTTTCCAAGCATCTCGAAGAAGGTCTGATGACGTGCGGTACGACCGACATTCTCGATATCTCCTGTACGAACACAGCGCTGACAGGTAACAATGCGATTGCGCGGGGGCTTCATCTTTCCCGTGAAGAACGGCTTCAAGGGTGCCATGCCGGCACCGATCAGGAGCAATGTGGGATCATTGTCCGGGACAAGAGAATAACTGGACAACCGAAGATGGTCTTTTTTCTCTGCGAAAAACTGAAGATATGCTTCTCGCAGTTCATTTCCAGTCATATATTTCAACGTAATCGCCCTCCTAAATCTGTGTTCGTAAAGAACTGAGTGTGCGTAAGTATAGCACAAAATTTAGCAAAAACACAAGAATCCCCAGTCCCGTGAAACGGTATACATACACTAAATTCCCATATCACATGACGCTTTTCAAGAGTTCCTGTGCCTGCTCCGAGGTCATCAGAATCTCACGGGGCTTGTTTCCTCCGGCGCTCGGGCCGATGATGCGCAGCTCTTCCATTGTGTCAACCAATCGAGCCGCTCTGGAATATCCGACGCTTAGCCTTCTCTGAATGCTCGAGGTGGATGCCTGTCCCGTGGACATGACCAGCTCGACAGCATCGGGAAGAAGTTTATCCTGCTTTACGAGAAGTTCGTCGTCCTCGGATCTATCCTCTTCCTCCGCCTCGCTCTCCATAAAGTCAATGAGTTCCTCGTTTTCACAGATTTCCTGCCCTTGGGCGCGAATGTAATCCAAGAGCATCTCGACTTCCTCATCGCTGATGAACGCCCCCTGCACACGAATCGGCTTGGAGACGCCTTGCGGCGAAAACAGCATATCCCCTTTGCCGAGCAAGGTCTCTGCTCCGCCGCGATCCAATATGGTGCGGGAATCCACCTGTGATGAAACAGCAAAGGAAATACGGGACGGCAGATTCGCCTTAATGATGCCCGTGATGACGTTGACGGACGGGCGCTGCGTCGCGAGAATCATGTGTATGCCGGCAGCGCGTGCCTTTTGGAGGATACGGCAGATGGCATCCTCCACATCTTTGGGCGAAACCATCATCAAATCAGCCAATTCGTCGATGACAATAACGATGAAGGGCATTGTCTCTTCCGCATAGCGCCGATTGAAGGATTTAATATCCCGAACGCCGTGCGTTGCAAAGATCGAATAGCGCTTCTCCATCTCCTGAACCGCCCAGTTCAGCACAGAGGAGGCTTTTTTCGGATCGGTCACAACAGGCACCATGAGATGCGGTATTCCGTTGTAATTCGAGAGCTCTACCATCTTCGGGTCGATCAGTATGAACTTCACCTCATCGGGTGTTGCCTTGAACAGGATG
>ERZ773054.1243-NODE-1243-length-16087-cov-4.055763_pt1 | contig 16087 bp, 19 predicted proteins | sample MGYA00580630_ERZ773054 | MGnify/ENA primary metagenome ERZ773054 (study PRJEB29015, sample SAMEA2737994) | human oral metagenome | biome: human oral; feature: human-associated habitat; material: dental | place: China | collected 2115 ... | reverse complement strand
AATTTTTCTAACCGTTTCTCCACCAATACCTGTATCAATTTCATCAAAAATTAATGTTGGGATGGCGGTTTGGTTAGAGGCTTGTACCTGAATCGCCAAGGCAATGCGAGAAAGTTCACCGCCGGAAGCAATTTTGGCGAGCGGTTGAGCACTTTGACCTAAGTTACTTTGTAGGGTGAAAATCGCATTATCTGCGCCATTTGCACTTATCTTGTCATAGTCACTATGCAATTCAATAAAAAATTCTGCGTGTTCCATCGCTAATTGTTTGATGGATTTGGTCACTTGCTGTGCCAGCTTTTGTGCGCCTAATTGACGGCTTTGATGAAGTGCGGTCGCGGTGGCGAGCATTTTTTCATGAGCCGCTTGTTCTTGTTGAATGAGCATTTCTTCACTGCCGGAAAAATCTTCCAATTCATTCAATTCCGCTTTGAGGCGACGGTGTAATGCTACTAAATCTTGTGGTTTTACATTGTGCTTGCGCGCTAATTGCACGGTTTGTCCTAGGCGTTGTTCAATGTCTGCCAATAATGTTGGATCTTGCTCAATATTGCTGCTTAACGATTGAATTTCATTGGTGGCTTCTTGCACTTGAATCAATGCTTCATTTAATAGATTTTGCACGTCGGTATAACGATTATCTAACTCGCAGAGTTCACTTAAATGTTGCACTGCGCGATAAAGCAACGAATCTGCGCTGACCGTTTCATTTTCACTTAATAATTGCAAAACTGATTGGGAAAGCTGCGTTAATTCTTCACTATTGGAAAGACGAAGATGATCCGCTTCTAATTCCTCATATTCATTTTCTTTTAAATTAAACTCATCCAGTTCACTCACTTGATATTGCAGAAGCTGTTTTCTCGCTTCGTTTTCCGCACATTTTTGTTGGAAGGTTTTGACTTGATGTTGCAAATTGCGCCATGTTTGATAATCAAGGCTCATTTGTTGTAAAAGTGCGGTATGTTGACAGAAATTATCGACTAACTGTAGTTGGTAGTCGTTTTTCAGTAAACGTTGTGACGCGTGTTGTCCATTAATTTGAATGAGATGTTGCCCGATCTCTTTTAATTGGGCGGCCGACACCGGAATGCCATTAATGAACGCTTTAGAGCGTCCGTCATGATTAATAATGCGGCGTAAAATGCAGTCTTCAGGATTGTCAGGATCCTGCAATTCGTTTTCTTGTAGAAATTGGAGAGCCGGATTGTTTTGGTTCAAATGAAAAGTTGCGCAAATATCGGCACGTTCTTGACCTTCTCGTAACATGGAGGCTTCTGTTCGTTGTCCGAGACAAACACCTAGTGCATCAATGGCAATGGATTTTCCCGCGCCGGTTTCCCCGGTGATGACGGACATTCCTTGTAATAATTCAATATTTAACTGACGAACGATAGCAAAATTATTAATGGTGAGTTGGGTCAACATAAGCAAATCCTCTTTACTGTATGTTTGTCAGTATATTACTGTTTTAATATACAGTAAAGAGGGTTTGTTAATCTTTAAGAAAAGTTACGTAACCAACCTAATTTGGAACTTAATACTTTGTAATAATTGTAGCTTTTAAGGTGCAGCAAACGGAGAGGATAGTCACATTTTTGAATGTGGATAACATCATCAGGCCCGAATTGGAGGGCAACTTGACTGTCACAACCTAACTCTAATTGAGAGGTGTTGTATTCTGCAAAGCGAATAGAAATTTTGCTGTTGCCATCCACTACGAGAGGGCGTGAAGACAGGGTGTGCGGAAACATTGGCACCAGTGCAATGGCGTTGAGTTGTGGAGTTAAAATCGGGCCACCGGCGGAAAGAGAATAGGCGGTTGAACCGGTGGGCGTTGAAATAATTAAACCATCGGAACGTTGGGAAAACGCAAATTGATCATTGATATGTACATGGAAATCAATCATATGCGCAATTTTTGCCGGGTGAATCACTGCCTCATTGACGGCAATACTGCTGGCGATAATTTCGTTGTCGCGTTCCACGCAGGCTTTCAAGAGGAAGCGTTCTTCTACAAAAAACTCGCCATTTTCTAAGCAGGCTTGTAATTGGGAATAGGCGTTTTTCGGGTCGATGTCCGTTAAAAAACCTAAATTGCCACGGTTGATGCCAATAAGCGGAATATGATATTCGGCTAAAATACGGGCACGCCCCAACATATTGCCATCGCCACCAATCACAATGGCAAGTTGGGCAGATTGGCCGATTTCCTCTAAACTGGCTAAATGCTTTGGCGGAAGCTCAATTTTTTTACCGATATCTTGCTCAACCAACACATGATAACCGCGTTCAATTAACCAAAAAAACAGATTTTTATGCATTTGTAGGTTGATATCATTTCTCGGTTTACCGACCAATGCAATGGTTTGAAATGAGGTATGCAACGTTTGCGGTTTTGCCGAATTTAACGTGTCCATATTGTTTTTACACTAACTTGAATTCAATGAATTGGGCACTATATTACAACAGAAAGCCTTTTACTCAAGTGGTAAATGTGGCATTTTTTGTTATAATCGCCCAACTTTTATTAATCGGAGAATGACAATGGCAGATGAACAAAAACAAGAACAAAACGAAGAATTAGAACAAGATCTTCAATCGCAAGAAGTGGATGTTGAAGAACAAAAACAAGTGGAAGACCCCTTGGAAGAAGCCATCGCCCGCGTACAAGAATTAGAAGCGCAATTAGCAGAAACCGCAAAAAAAGAACAAGATTTATTGTTACGTACTCGTGCTGAAATCGACAATATTCGTCGTCGTACAGAACAAGATGTTGAAAAAGCGCATAAATTTGCGTTAGAAAAATTTGCCAAAGACATTTTAAACACCATTGATAACTTAGAACGTGCCCTAGCCACGCCGGCAAATATCGAAGATGAAAGCGTTAAGGCTTTATTTGACGGCGTAGAGTTAACCTTAAAAGAGCTATTGGCAACGGTTGCCCGTTTTGGCGTTGAACCTGTAGGCGTTGTCGGTGAGGTTTTCAATCCGGATCTCCACCAAGCCATTTCGATGCAACCTATGGAAGGCTTTGAAACTAACCAAATCACCACCGTATTGCAAAAAGGCTACTTGCTTAACGGTCGCGTGATTCGTCCGGCAATGGTGATGGTCGCAGCGTAAGTCAGCCTAATCACGTCCTCCTTTTCCTTATCCTGCTATCCTGTGGGGGTATTTCCCCCCATTAAGGATAGGCATAGATGATCTATCAATACAAAGAATAAAAAGGGATTGCAAGGTCTCGATAAACTCCTATAATACAATTGCTCATGAATTAACGTTTAAAGGATGATGCGAAAAAATATAAGCATCATCAATCGATTTTTGGCGGCAATAATATAGCGGATCTACCTGATTCCATACCGAACTCAGAAGTGAAATACCGTAATGCCGATGGTAGTATGGGAATTTCCCATGTGAGAGTAGGTCACCGCCAAGCTTTATTAAATTGATATCACTTCTTTTAACCTTTTATGAAAAGGCATTGTAGTGCTGTCAGTTTAATATTAGGGCGCTGTAAATAGCCTATCTGGAAGGCATAAATAATTACTGATGCAATAAAAATTGCATTCGTGTAATAAGCCAAACTACAGGTATGTTCATTTAAACAGCAATCGTATATCACTCACGTTGGAAATTACTATGATATCGGCTGTGTCTAAACAGCTTAAGGATGAGCTAGTACCAATTATTGGTGACGTAAAGATTAAGAATCTCTTTGCAGGATATGGAATTTTTTATTCAGAAATGATGTTTGCTATCTACCAAAATGGTAGTTTATATCTTAGAGCGGAGGATGAATTAGCGCAGTACCTTGAATCTTTGGGGGCTGCGGCATATTCAAGAAATCCAGACTGCTCGGATGTTTTAGTCTTATATCATTATTATCAATTACCTCTGGCTGTTCAAAAAGATAAAGCACGATTAGGTCACCTAATTAGCCTTTCTTTGAAGCAAATTCAAACGAAAAAGTTGACTGAAGCGCTTGCTAAAAAGTCAAGGATCAAAGAGCTTGCTAATCTCTCTATCAAACATGAAAGATTACTGGCTAAGATTAATATCTACACGGTGGATGAATTTAGATCATTAGGTGCAACCAATAGTTATGTTAGGTTAAAAAAACTTGGCATCCCTATTAACATTGACATGCTTTGGCGTTTTGCGGCGGCATTAAAAAATAAGCATGTGCATTTATTAACAGAGAAGGAAAAACATACCCTCTTTGTCAGAGTAAATGAATTGCTTGAAGCAAATGGCTTACGCAAAATTAAACGCTAACGATCAATGAGTTTTATTGTGATAAGCTAATGCTTGTATCAGAAAAGAAAAGAGTTGATGTGTTCAACTCTTTTTTTTCTAATATAAAGGAATTTAGCAAACAAAAGGTTTCTGAGAAAATATTTTGCTATAGAGAATAAAGTTTTGTAAAATGCGCGCTTAATTAACCGGATTCAATGTAGAACTGTTTGGTTCGCCAAGCAGCATTTTCATAGTTTAACTAATAGAGGAATATCATTATCAAAACCGTAAAAAAAGCACCTGCAGTAAATCGCCCTAATCGCATTAATGACGAAATTAGAGTAAAAGAAGTTCGCTTGATTGATCAGGACGGCGAGCAAGTTGGGGTTGTTGCGATTCAACAAGCATTAGAAATGGCGGAAGCCGCAGCTTTAGATCTTGTAGAAATCAGTCCGAATGCGGAACCACCAGTGTGTCGCATTATGAACTACGGTAAATTCCTCTACGAAAAGAGCAAAACAGCGAAAGAACAGAAGAAAAAACAAAAAGTGGTGCAAGTGAAGGAAATTAAATTCCGTCCGGGCACAGATGAAGGTGACTACCAAGTTAAGTTACGTAGCCTAATCCGCTTTTTAGAAGATGGCGATAAAGCCAAGATTACAGTACGTTTCCGCGGCCGTGAAATGGCTCACCAAGACATCGGTTTTGATGTATTGGAGCGTGTAAAAAATGATTTAGCCGATATTTCTGTGGTTGAATCTGCGCCGGGGAAATTAGAAGGTCGTCAAGCAGTTATGGTATTGGCGCCTAAGAAGAAATAGTTTTTGTTCAGATTTCATCTGAATAACGGAATTTTCACTTCAGTGAAGATACAACGGTACATTGGGCACACTACGCAGCCTAATGACGTTTGAAAAGGGCAATTTTAGATTGTCTTGATTGGAAATAATCAGTGCCTACAAGTAATCGCCTTAAAACGGTTCGCCTGATTATGTTGTTTAAACTTAAAAATGCGGAGTTATTTAACAATGCCTAAAATTAAAACAGTACGCGGTGCTGCTAAGCGTTTCAAAAAAACTGCTTCTGGTGGTTTCAAGCGTAAACAATCTCACTTACGTCATATTTTGACTAAGAAAACAACAAAACGTAAACGTCACCTACGCCATAAATCTATGGTTGCTAAGTCCGACCTAGTATTAGTAGTCGCGTGCTTGCCATACGCATAAGCACAAACGTACGTCAGTTCATTTTAGTTAAAATATTACATAGGAGATTAAATAATGGCTCGTGTAAAACGTGGTATTATTGCAAGAGCACGCCATAAGAAAGTTCTTAAGGCTGCTAAAGGTTATTATGGTGCACGTTCACGCGTGTATCGCGTTGCTTTCCAAGCAGTGATCAAAGCTGGTCAATATGCATATCGTGACCGCCGTCAACGTAAACGTCAATTCCGTCAATTATGGATTGCGCGTATCAACGCAGCGGCTCGTCAAAATGGTTTATCTTACAGCAAATTCATCAACGGTTTGAAAAAAGCGTCTGTTGAAATCGACCGTAAGATCCTTGCCGATATCGCCGTATTCGACAAAGTGGCATTTGCTGCATTAGTTGAAAAAGCAAAATCTGCACTTTAATTCGTTAAAGTTTAGATAAAAATTAGGACGCTCTCGAGCGTCCTTTTTCATTTAATGCGCACTAATAGCACTCAATATCGTAAAAATAAGAGACAAAAACACAACCTCACACTTAACCAAGCATGAGGTTATATTTAAACCATAAAGGCTTACTTCGCAATGCGTTTATATTTCATGCGGTGTGGTTGAAGCGCATCAGCTCCAAACGTTTTCTTCTTCCATTCTTCATAATCGGAGAAGTTGCCTTCATAGAAGGTTACCTTGCCTTCATCACCGTAGTCTAAAATATGAGTGGCGATACGGTCCAAGAACCAGCGGTCATGGGAGATGACCATAGCACAGCCCGGGAATTCTAAAATCGCATTTTCCAATGCGCGTAAGGTTTCCACGTCAAGGTCGTTGGTCGGTTCATCCAATAACAACACGTTACCGCCGGCTTGTAACAATTTTGCTAGATGCAAACGGCCGCGTTCACCACCGGAAAGTTCACCCACGCGTTTTTGCTGATCCACGCCTTTGAAGTTGAAGCGTCCTACATAAGCACGGCTTGGAATTTCAAAGTTGCCGATAGTTAAAATATCTTGTCCGTTAGAAACTTCTTCCCACACGGTTTTTTTGTCGTCCATCGCATCACGGAATTGATCCACGGAGGCCAACACGACCGTTTCACCTAAGGTAATAGAACCTGAATCTGGTTGTTCTTTGCCGGAAAGCATGCGGAATAAAGTCGATTTACCCGCGCCGTTTGCCCCGATAATCCCAACGATAGCGCCTTTCGGAATGCTGAAAGACAAATCATCGATTAAAGTGCGGTCGCCGTAGGATTTACTTAAATGCTGCACTTCAATGACTTTATCGCCTAAGCGTGGACCAGGTGGAATAAAGAGTTCGTTGGTTTCGTTACGTTTTTGATATTCACCGGAATTAAGTTCCTCAAAACGCGCCATACGCGCTTTGCTTTTTGCTTGACGACCTTTTGGATTTTGACGCACCCACTCCAATTCTTTCTCAATGGATTTTTGGCGGGCAGATTCTTGCGCTTGTTCTTGCGCCAAACGTTTTTCTTTTTGCTCCAACCAAGAAGAGTAGTTGCCTTCCCAAGGAATACCTTCACCACGGTCAAGCTCCAAGATCCAACCGGCAACGTTATCTAAGAAGTAACGGTCGTGGGTAATTGCCACCACGGTGCCTTCGTAGTCGTGCAAGAAGCGCTCTAACCATGCAACGGATTCTGCATCCAAGTGGTTGGTCGGTTCGTCTAGTAACAACATATCCGGTTTTTCGAGCAATAAACGGCAAAGCGCTACGCGGCGACGTTCGCCACCGGATAAATGCTCGATTTTGGCATCCCAGTCCGGCAAACGTAATGCATCAGCAGCGCGTTCTAATTGGTTTTCTAAATTATGCCCGTCATGCGCTTGAATGATGGCTTCCAACTCCGCTTGTTCCGCGGCAAGTTTGTCGAAATCCGCATCAGGATCGGCATATAAGGCATAAACTTCATCTAAACGCGTTAACGCACGTTTAACGTCACCCACGGCTTCTTCAATGGCTTCACGCACAGTTTGTTGCGGTTCCAGTTTGGGTTCTTGCGGAAGATAGCCGATTTTAATGCCGGGTTGCGGACGCGCTTCCCCTTCGATTTCTTTATCAATGCCCGCCATAATGCGAAGCAACGTGGATTTACCTGCGCCGTTTAAGCCGAGCACACCAATTTTGGCTCCCGGGAAAAAGCTTAGGGAAATATCTTTTAGAATATGACGTTTCGGCGGAACCACTTTGCCTACTCGGTGCATCGTGTAAACGAATTGTGTTGACATAATTTTTCTCTGGTTAAGGGAAAAGCGCGGTCATTTTTATCGATGTTTTGACATATAGAATGACCCTAAAGAAACAATAAATCACAAAGATTATTGCCATAATTCAGGTGGCTCATTCTACTTGATGTTTGCTGTTGTGCCAATTTCCATTCATGTTTTAGTCGTGTTTTTGGCACAAAAAAAACCTCTCCGAAGAGAGGCAGGAAAGTTGTTTAGCTATTATGATTATTTTATTTAGGAACTTTATGAATATCAAGCAATCACTTGATGGTGAAAGATGTTATCGATTTTTCAATAAGAAGCAAAATGCAAAATTAGGTTTGTTTGATATAAATCACAAAAAATAGGTAATTTCTTCATGATAGATGCTTTTTTAACCACACTGTGGTGCCTTTTTATTTGTGATAAAATAGAAAAATCCAATCTACCGAGAAGGTGAACCTGTGAAAAAAATAAGTTTATTTTTTATAACCTTACTTTGTGCCCAAACACTTTTTGCGCATCCTCATGCGTTTATTGACATGAAAACCAAAGTGTTAGTGGAAAAGCAACAATTAGTCGGTTTTTCAATGCAATGGATTTTGGATGAACCCAGTTCGGCTGCCGTGTTATATGATGTAAAACAAGCAAAAGGTGACAAGAAAGCATTGCAAAAATTAATTGATGAGGTTATCGGCAATGTGGTCAATGAGCATTACTTTAGCTATTTATTTGATAAACAAGGCAATAAAGTAAAATACAGCGCAAAACCTCAAAATTACGGCATGAAGACCAGTGGGGCGCAGGTGTTGTATTATTTTGATTTTATGTTGTCAAAACCGCAGCTTTTGCAGGATAACGAATTTACATTAAGTACTTACGATCCGACCTACTATGTTTCCATGTATTACGATAAGCCTTTTCATTCCGCTGTTGATTTTTCTCAATTGCCGGAAAATTGCCATGGCGAAGTGTTGGAGCCTAATATCAATGAAAAACTTAAAGCTTACGCCTCCTCGTTAGATCAGTCTCAACGCAACGAAGATGACACCCTTGGCGCGCAGTTTGCGCAAAAAGTGCGGTTAATTTGCCTCTAGTTTCTTGTCATTCGGCGATAGAAAATCAAACATAACCCGATTGACACCCAATTTTAATGGGGAATCGCAGCTTAATGAAATCGGCTATCGATAAATCAACGTAAAAATTGCGTGATTCCCCTGCTCTCCGCTCTCCTCTAGTTAGCTCATTCCTCGTGCAGCGTGCATCTTAATGCACGAATCCATGCACAGAAATCGCGGATTTACACGTCGGAGTATTAAAATAGGATCTGTTTTTATCCGGAAAGGTCAGTATAATTAGGCTCTTTTTCTTTCACGCTTAATGAAGTCAATGAAATGCCAATAAACTTTACCCAAATTATTAAAGACAGCTTTCATTTCATGCAAAATGAAAAGCGAAATATCCTTCTCTTATCTATGCTCTACTTTTTTGTCGACATTATCGTGGTATGGCTACAGTTTGTCATGTTGCCCAATGAAATTGTTATGTCTTTGTCAAACAATCAAATTGCCTCCACGATGTCAGAAGAACAAGGCATCAATTTGGTGACTTTCTTTTTTCTTAAACAGTTTATTTATATTTTTATCAGTGCATGGTGTTTAGTCACCATTCATCAAATTAGCTTGCGCCAATTCCACACGATTTGGCAGAGTTTCTCCTCAACATTAAAACGGATTTTGGGCGCTATTTTGCTGAGTTTCCTGATTTTTATCCCGATCCTTATTGGGCTAACAGAAGCCATGATTGCTATTCAGCAAAAAGTACAGCCATCCATTCTTTCATTATTTGCGATGGTTATCGGCATTGGGCTCTATATTCGTTTTTGCTTGGCGCCGGTACATTATTTGCTAACAAACGACAGCATAAGCCATTCCGCTAAAATTACGTGGCGTGCTGCGATGGGGCGTGTTTCTGTATTATTTATCTTCTGCTTGCTGATTTATGTGCTGATCCCATTCGTGGAAAATTTTCTCACCGTCTTTTCAAGCAATGCGATTATGGCACTCATTAGCGGTATCCTGGTTGCGCTAATCAATGTATTTGCATTGGTTGTCACATACCGTTTTTATACGTTATTTATATCAAAGGCATAACATCAATATGAAACAATTACTTGAATTTATTCCCTTAATTCTCTTTTTTGCTGTCTATAAATTAGTTGGAATTCGTGAAGCGGCAATCACCTTGGTGATCGCGACTATCGTGCAATTCATTATTTTAAAAGTGAAATACGGCAAAATTGAAACACAACAAAAAGTTGTTGCAGGTGCAGTCATTTTCTTTGGCTCGTTAACCGCCTATTTTAACGATCTTGAGTTTTTGAAATGGAAAGTGACGATTATTTATGCTCTCTTTGCATTCGTTTTACTTGTCGCTCAATTTGGTTTTAAAAAACTGTTGATTAAACAACTTCTTGGTAAAGAAATTACCTTACCTGAGCCGGTGTGGAAGAACCTCAACTTAGGTTGGAGCGGCTTTTTTATTTTATGTATGTTGCTTAACATTTATATCAGCCGATATTTATCGGACGACATTTGGGTCGATTTCAAGTCCTTCGGCATTATCGGCATGACGTTTGTCGCCACGATCATTACAGGTCTTTATATTTATCGCTATTTACCTCAAACACAACAAGAAAAAAACAAGGAATAATCGATGTCAGCTCAACTCACTGATAGTAAAACCGGACAACAATCTCATGGCACGCTTCTGCTCAGAACCTTAGCAATGCCCTCAAACACCAACGCCAACGGCGATATTTTCGGTGGCTGGATCATGTCTCAAATGGACATTGGCGGCGCCATTTTAGCAAAAGAAATCGCTCACGGACGCGTTGTCACCGTTGCTGTCGAAAGCATGAATTTTATTCGCCCCGTATCCGTTGGTGATGTTGTCTGCTGCTATGGACAATGCTTATACGTTGGACGTAGCTCAATTAAAATCAAAGTAGAAGTCTGGGTGAAAAAAGTGGCAAGCGAACCTATTGGCGAGCGTTATTGCGTAACGGAAGCGCAATTTACCTTCGTTGCCGTCGATCCGGAAGGTAAACCACGCCCAATTCCACGTGAGAATAATCATGAATTAGATGTCGCTTTGGCGCATATCAACACACGATAATCAAAAGGAGAACTTAAAATGTACTACGTTATTTTTGCTCAAGACAAACCCAATACCTTGGCTCAACGCTTGGCAGTACGTGAACAACACCTTGCCCGTTTAAAACAACTCCAAGCGGAAGAGCGTTTATTAACCGCAGGCCCAAACCCAGCTATTGATGATGAAAATCCGGGTGAGGCCGGTTTCACCGGTTCGACCGTCATTGCCAAGTTTGATAGCTTGCAAGCCGCCAAAGACTGGGCAGATCAAGATCCTTATGTCGAAGCCGGCGTGTATGGCGATGTCATTATTAAGCCGTTTAAAAAAGTATTTTGATCTTCCCACCCATCAGGCAAATCACCAAGCTGCTGATTTGCCTGAAATCCCTGTTCATTATTTCCGCCCTCCCCTATTTCCCGCCCCTATCGAAATGCTTTAAAACCTAGCTCATTTTTCCTTGATTTTGCGATTGAGATCCCAAAAGTGCGGTCGTTTTCTCGTGCATTTTTTCGATTTTCGGCAAAGTACGCCCGTTGATTAATTCAACGTGTATTTAACTTTAGTCTGAAAAGGAATCACTATGAAAGTAATGAAACATCTTTTGGCTTCTCTGTTCGTGTTAGGAACGGTGCTTACCGGCACTGCCATGGCAGCAGAAAAGGCGGCAGAACCTGCAGCGCAAACAGAGCAAACAGAGCAACCCGCCGCAACGGCCGCGGTTAGCCAGAAAGTCAACATCAACACGGCCTCTGCTGCCGAAATTCAAAAAGCGCTTGTGGGTATTGGCGCGAAAAAAGCGGAAGCCGTCGTGCAATACCGTGAAAAACACGGGGCGTTTAGTGCTGTCGAGCAATTATTGGAAGTGCAAGGCATCGGCAAAGCCACGCTCGAAAAAAATCGCGATCGCATCGCACTTTAATCGCTCTCCTCTAACATTGTTTTTATGTAAGACGAGGCAATGCGCCTCGTCTTTTTTATTGGGTGCGTTATAATACGAGGCATTTTTCAACCGCACTTAACAGAATAAGTAAGAGGACAACATGAAACAAAAAATTGTTTTAGCCACCGGCAATCAGGGTAAAGTCAGAGAAATGGCGGATGTGTTAGCCGATTTCGGTTTTGAGGTTATCGCCCAAACCGACCTAGACATCGACAGCCCGGAAGAAACCGAACTAACCTTTGTAGAAAACGCCATTTTAAAAGCCCGCTATGCAGCGAAAAAATCCGGTTTACCGGCGATTGCTGACGATTCCGGCTTAGTGGTTGACGCATTAAACGGCGCACCCGGCTTATATTCCGCTCGTTATGCTGGGGTAGATGGCGAGCAAGCTGATGCGAAAAATCGTGAAAAATTGTTAGCGGAATTGGCGAATGTGCCAACCGAACAACGCAGTGCGCAATTTGTTAGCACCATCGTCTTATTACAACATCCAACCGATCCGTCTCCGATTATTGCGCAAGGCGCATGTCACGGTGTCATTACTTTTGAAGAAAAAGGCGATAATGGCTTTGGTTATGACTCGCTCTTTTTTAGCCCGGAGACAGGTTGCACCTTTGCCGAACTGGAAACTGCCGAGAAAAAGAAAATTTCCCACCGAGCCCGTGCATTAAGCGCGCTTAAAGCGCAATTAGGCGCATAAAGTGCGGTCAGTTTTCACAACAAATTTTAAGGAAAGTAAAAGATGATTATTACCACCACGCCTCACATCGAAGGCAAACAAATTGTCGAATATAAACAACTGGTATTCGGCGAAGTGGTTGCCGGTTCGAATTTTATCCGCGACTTTTTTGCCGGTATTACCGACATTATCGGCGGACGCTCAGGCATGTATGAATCGCGCATTACCAAATCGCGCAAAGAAGCGTTAGATGAAATGCAAAAAAACGCTCAAGCATTAGGCGCTAATGCCGTTGTGGGCGTAGAAGTCAATTACACCACCATCACTTCCGATGCCAAAAGCATGTTTATGATTGTGGCAAGCGGCACCGCGGTGGTCGTTCGCTAATGATAACACCGCCGTTAAATCCGTTGCGGTTACCACCGCTGAGTTTATACATCCATATTCCGTGGTGTGTGCAGAAATGTCCGTACTGCGATTTTAACTCGCATGCACAAAAAGGTGCCATTCCCGAACAGGAATATGTGCGCCATTTACTTACCGATTTAACGGCGGATTTATCACGTTATCAGGAAAGCGTGCAACAGCGCTCATTGCATTCTATTTTTATCGGTGGCGGCACACCGAGTCTGTTTAGCGCAGAAAATATTGCGTTTTTATTACATCAAATCGAGCAGCGCATTCCTTTTGCACCTCATATTGAAATTACTCTCGAAGCGAATCCAGGCACGGCTGAAGCTGAGCGTTTTTTAGGTTATGCACAAGCCGGCGTCAATCGTATTTCCATGGGCATTCAAAGTTTTTCTGATGAAAAATTGCAAACACTCGGGCGTATTCATAATGCTGCCGAGGCAAAAAGTGCGGTAGGTTTTGCCCGAGTTTCTCCTCTGCGTAGTTTTAATTTGGATTTAATGCACGGTTTACCCAACCAAACCTTAAACGAAGCCTTAGATGATTTACGCCAAGCCATTGAACTAGCACCGCCGCATTTGTCTTGGTATCAGCTCACCATCGAGCCGAACACCATGTTTGCTTATCGTCCGCCGAAACTGCCCGATGACGATGAATTGTGGGATATTTTCGAACAAGGGCATCAATTATTAACGGCTGCCGGCTATCAACAATATGAAACTTCAGCCTACGCCAAACCAGGGTTTCAGTGTCAACACAACTTAAATTATTGGCGCTTCGGTGATTATCTTGCCATTGGTTGCGGTGCGCACGGCAAACTCAGTTTTCCAAGCGGAAAAATTTTGCGTTACAGCAAAACGAAGCATCCGAAAGGCTATATGCGTGGCGAATATTTATATGAAGAACGGGACGTCAGCGCCGAAGATCGCCCTTTTGAATTCTTTATGAATCGGTTTCGCTTATTGGAAGCCGTGCCGAAAAATGAATTTGAACAATTCACCGGCTTGCCATTAAGTGCGGTAGATAAGACGATGGCTTGGGCGCTGGATCAAAAATTTATCACGGAAACCGACCGCACTTGGCAAGTCACCGAGCACGGAAAACTGTTTTTAAACGAATTATTAGAAGGCTTTTTGCCCGAATAACGCGTCTCTACTTGTTTATGCCAAGGAAACTGATTAAAGTAAACGCAATCGTTTACGCGATGTTTTAGCGTAATGTTCTGATGTTAAGGAGAAAAAATGAATCAACTTGAAATGAAAAAGATTGCCGCGCAAGCGGCTTTGCAATTTGTAAAGCCGGATATGATCGTAGGCGTGGGCAGTGGCTCGACCGTAAATTGTTTTATCGAAGCCTTGGGAACGCTAAAAGATCAAATTAAAGGCGCGGTGGCAGCATCGAAAAATTCAGAAGCATTACTCCGCCAGCAAGGCATTGAAGTTTTCAGCACAAATGATGTCTCCGGTTTAGATATTTACGTGGATGGCGCCGATGAAATCAATCCGCAAAAAATGATGATCAAAGGCGGCGGTGCGGCATTAACCCGTGAAAAAATCGTGGCTGCACTTGCAAAAAATTTCATCTGCATCGTGGATAGCAGCAAACAAGTGGATGTGTTAGGCTCAACTTTCCCATTACCGATTGAAGTTATCCCAATGGCACGTTCGCAAGTGGCTCGTAAATTAGTCACACTTGGCGGCGCACCGGAATATCGCGAAGGCGTCGTGACCGATAACGGCAACATCATTTTAGACATACATAATTTTGCTATTATGAATCCGGTGGAAATGGAAAAAGAATTAAATAACATTGCAGGCGTTGTTACTAACGGCGTATTCGCTTTGCGCCCGGCAGATACCGTCATTGTCGGCACACCGGACGGTGCAAAAATCATTTAAACATCATTGGAGAGAAATATGACATCAAAAGTTTCATTAGATAAAAATAAAATCAAATTTGTATTGCTGGAAGGTGTTCACCAAAGCGCATTAGACACCTTGCACGCCGCAGGTTACACTAACATTGATTACTACAAAAAAGCGTTGGATGGCGATGAACTCAAAGAAGCCATCAAAGATGCCCACTTTATTGGCTTACGTTCGCGCACCCATTTAACCGAAGAAATGATCGCAGCCGCACCGAAATTGATCGCTATCGGTTGTTTCTGTATCGGTACCAACCAAGTAGATTTAAATGCGGCGAAAGTACGCGGCATTCCGGTCTTTAATGCGCCGTTCTCTAATACGCGTTCTGTAGCAGAATTAGTCTTAGGTGAAATCCTATTATTAATGCGCAATATTCCGCAAGCCAATGCCGATGTGCACCGCGGTTTATGGAATAAATCGGCTGTAGGTTCACACGAAGTACGTGGCAAAAAATTAGGAATCGTGGGTTACGGCCATATCGGTTCACAACTGAGTATTATTGCTGAATCCTTGGGGATGGATGTTCACTTCTATGACATTGAAAACAAACTGCCTCTTGGCAACGCCAAACAAGTGCGTAGTTTGGAAGAATTGCTCGGTTCTTGCGATGTCATTTCCCTGCACGTTCCTGAATTGCCATCTACCCGCAATTTAATCAGCGCAGAACGTATTGCCCAATTAAAACAAGATGCCATTTTAATTAACGCGGCACGCGGAACCGTTGTGGACATTGACGCGTTAGCCAAAGCATTAGAAGAAGGCAAAATACGCGGTGCGGCAATCGACGTATTCCCAGAAGAACCGGCATCCATTAACGAAGAATTTATTTCACCGTTACGCAAATTCGATAATGTGATCTTAACGCCGCACATCGGTGGTTCTACCGCAGAAGCACAAGAAAATATTGGATTTGAAGTCGCCGGTAAATTTGTGAAATATTCCGACAATGGCTCAACTTTGTCTTCCGTTAACTTCCCGGAAGTGTCTCTACCGGAACATGAAGGCTCCAAACGCTTGTTGCACATTCACGAAAACCGCCCGGGTATCTTGACTAAAATCAACCAAATCTTCGTTGAAGCCAATCTCAATATCGCTGCGCAATATTTACAGACCGATCCGAAAATCGGCTATGTGGTAATTGATGTGGAAACCGACGATTCCGCACCATTGATCGATAAATTGCGTCATATTGAGGGCACAATTCGCACGCGGATCTTGTTTTAACGAGAAAATAACAATCCGCACATAAAACGTGCGGTTTTTAGGCTCCCCTATAAGAGCCTATACTTCACAAGCCCCTC
>ERZ773054.1234-NODE-1234-length-16219-cov-11.206075_pt1 | contig 16219 bp, 13 predicted proteins | sample MGYA00580630_ERZ773054 | MGnify/ENA primary metagenome ERZ773054 (study PRJEB29015, sample SAMEA2737994) | human oral metagenome | biome: human oral; feature: human-associated habitat; material: dental | place: China | collected 2115 ... | reverse complement strand
CGTGCAACGAATGCTGCAAGGCGATCATCCAGAGCGGCATCCGCGAGGTCGTCTATCTCTCGGACAAATACGCCGCGACCGAGGCGACCAAGATCTCCAAGCGCATGTTTGACTCCGCAGGGGTTCGCTGGCGCCGCATGGAGACAGAGCTCGGCGAGGTGCCCGTAAACTTCATGGTAAAAGAATAACATAAAGGCTAACATAAATCGTATGAAAGAATCAAAGGAACCATCGTGTGAATACCTCTACAGATTATGATATCATTGTGGTCGGTGCGGGGCATGCGGGTGTCGAGGCGGCGCTCGCAGCGGCACGCATGGGACGGCGGACGCTCATCGTTACGCTCTCGCTCGACAACATTGCCATGATGCCGTGCAACCCGTCCGTCGGCGGCCCGGGCAAGAGCCACCTCGTCCGCGAGATCGACGCGCTCGGCGGCGAGATGGGCATTGCGGCAGACCGCGCGAGCATTCAGCGCCGCCTGCTCAATACGGGCAAGGGCCCTGCCGTCCACGCCCTGCGCATGCAGGCGGACAAGTTCCTCTATCAGCGCATCATGAAGGAGACCGTCGAGAATACGGACAATCTCGACGTGCGACAGCTCCTCGTGACACAGCTCCTCGCCGAGGAGAGGAGCGCGGGGAAACGCGTCACGGGGGTCCTCTGCGAGACGGGCGAACGGCTCACGGCACGCGCCGTCATCCTCGCCACGGGAACGTACCTGCGCGGACGCATCATCCTCGGCGAGACCATCTACGACAGCGGGCCGAACGGACAGCGTCCTGCGATGGCGCTCTCGGATTCGCTGAAGGAGCTCGGCCTCACGCTCATGCGGTTTAAGACCGGCACGCCCGCACGCGTTGACCGCCGCACGATCGACTTTGCAAAGACGATTGTGCAGGAGGGGGATCCGACCGCTCCCGCCTTTTCCTTTCTGACGACAGCGATGCCGGCAGAGCAGACACCGTGCTACCTCACCTATACGAATGAGGAAACGCACGCAGTTATCCGCGCGAACCTCCACCGCGCACCGATGGCAAACGGTGTCATCGAGGGAGTGGGGCCGCGCTACTGCCCCTCCGTCGAGACGAAGATCGCACGCTTTCCCGACAAGGAGCGGCATCAGCTTTTCCTCGAGCCCGAGGGCCTGCATACAAACGAAATTTATGTACAGGGTATGTCCACAAGCCTGCCAACGGATGTGCAGGAGAAATTCCTTACAACGATTCCGGGCCTTGCACATGCACGCATGATGCGCCCCGGCTATGCCATCGAGTACGACTGCCTCGATCCCCTGCAGCTCGCTCCGACCCTTGCCGTGAAGAACATCGTGGGGCTCTACTCTGCAGGACAGGCGAACGGCACGAGCGGCTACGAGGAGGCGGCGGCGCAGGGCTTGATCGCAGGCGTGAACGCCGCGCGCGAAATCACGGGCGAGGAACCGCTGGTGCTCCGCCGCAGCGACGGCTACATCGGCGTCCTCATCGACGACCTCGTCACGAAGGGGACGGACGAGCCCTACCGCATGATGACAAGCCGCGCCGAGTACCGTCTCATCCTGCGGCAGGACAATGCCGATCTGCGCCTCACACCGATGGGACGCTCCATCGGACTTGTCAGCGATGAGCGGTGGGCGCGTTTTACGGCGAAGCGGGACGCGATCGAGGAGACCCTGCGCCTCCTCGATTGTACGAAACTCAGCCCCTGCGCCGAGACCGAGGCGCGTCTTGCGGAGGCGGGACTGCAGCCCCTGCGCGTGCCGATGACGCTCCGCGCCCTCCTTTCGCGTGAGGGGCGCTATGATGTGCTCGCCTCCCTCTTTGACCTCCCCGCACTTGCGGCGGATGTCAAGGAGGAAGTCGAGATCATGGCGCGGTACGACGGCTATATAAAAAAGCAGCAGGAGCAGATCGCGCGTATGGAGCGTCTCGAGAGCCGCCGCATTCCCGAGGGGCTCGACTACAGCGCCATCACGAGCCTGCGCCTCGAGGCGGCGGAGAAACTCGCCGCCATCCGCCCGCGCTCCATCGGACAGGCGGCGCGCATCAGCGGCGTTTCGCCCGCCGACATCTCCGTCCTTCTTGTGTATCTCGAGAAGGAACGGCAGTCACAGTAACCATGGAAAATGACCAGCACCTCCCTGTATGGAAGGTGCTTTTTGATGTCTTTCATCGAATCTCATCACAGTCAACTTTTTTGATTCCCACGGCAATGCTATACTATAGGCAGTGATTCTGCGTTGATCGGAGGGATTGTATGCCTGTCAGAGGAATCCGCATCGGTATTCTGCTCCTTGCCCTCATCCTGCTTGCAGTGTTCGCCTATCGCGCCTATGTGGAGCAGGAGGGACGCGCACGGCTCCTCACGGGAACGGTGGAGGCGACGCGCGTCGAGGTCGGTGTGAAGGAGAGCGGCTATATTGAGGACCTCTTTCTGCATGAGGGGATGGAGGTGCGTGCGGGCGATGTCGCCGCACGCATCGGACGGCGTGATCTCATGGCGGCGCGCCTGCGCGATGAGGCGGCGCTCGCCCATGCCCGGACGAATCTCGCGCGTACGCAGAGCGGCAGCCGCGCAGAGGAGATCCGTGCGGCCGTGGAGCGCACCCGTGCCGCGCGTGCCGCTGCGGATCGTGCGGGCGCCGACTATGCGCGCGGTGCGGAGCTGCTCGCAGAGGGCGCCATCGCACAGCAGGCGTTTGACGCCCTGCGTGAGGCGCGTGACACGGCGGATGCCAATCTGCACGCACGCGAGGAGGAGCAGCGGCTGCTGGAGAACGGTAGCCGCTCCGAGGACATCCGAATGGCAGAGGAGGATGTGCGGCGGCAGCAGGCAATCCTCGCGATGGATGACTCCGTGATCGACGACCTCACCATACGCATACCGCGTGATGGCGTTGTCCTGACAAAGAACTATGAAGCAGGTGAGTTTGTCCGTGTAGGTGCATCCATTGCAACCCTCATTGACCCTGCGGATGTCTGGATCAAGATCTATGTGACGACCGATATGCTCGGGAGCATTCATCTCGGCGATCCGGCACGCGTCTACATCGACGGGCAGGCGGAGCCGCTGCACGGTACGATTGCGGAGATCAGCGACGCAGCAGAGTTCACGCTGCGCCAGAGCATCACGAAGAATGAGCGGGCGAACCTTGTCTTTGGCGTAAAGGTTGCGGTGGATAATACCACGGCCATTCTAAAGCCCGGCATGCCCGCGGATGTAGAGCTGGGGGCGCATCATGGAACGTGAGGCGCATACGGGCGATATGCCTGTGATCGTAACGCATGAGCTCACGCGCGTCTTTGGTGACTACACCGCCGTCGACCATCTGAACCTCTCCGTGCCGCGCGGTGCAATCTACGGATTCATCGGATCGAACGGCTCGGGAAAGTCCACGGCGATCCGCATGATCTGCGGCCTCCTCCCGCCGACGAGCGGCACAGCGTTCGTGCTCGGCTGTGACACGGCGGCGCATCCGGAGCGCGCGCGCCAGTCGCTCGGCTATATGTCCCAGCGGTTCAGCCTCTACACGAATATGACGGTGCGCGAGAATATGATGTTCTACGGCGGGCTCTACGGCCTCCCGCGCACGGAGCGGCGTACGCGCACGGAGGAAGTGCTCGTGCGCATGCAGCTCACGGAGAAAGCGGATGTGCTCGCGGGCGGTCTCTCGGGCGGACAGAAACAGCGGCTCGCACTCGGCTGCGCGATTCTCCACCGCCCCGCGCTCCTCGTGCTCGACGAGCCGACGTCTGCCGTTGACCCCACGTCGCGGCGGCTCTTTTGGAATCTGCTCTCGGAGATGGCGGGCACGGAGCGGACGACGATCTTCGTCACGACACATTTCATGGATGAGGCGGAGCACTGCGATGCGATCGCCTTTCTGCAGCAGGGAAAGAAGATCGCCTCCGGCTCGCCGACGGCACTGAAGGAGGAACTGCCTGCGCGTCTCTACGTCCTGCCGCAGGAGAGTGCGGAGGCGGGGACGGCGGCGCTGCGGGCGGCAGGCGTGCCCTATGACGAGGTCTATGTGTTCGGACGGCAGGTGCGTGCGCTTGTCTCGCGGGATGTGACGCTGCCCTCGGCGCTGGGAGCACAGGCGTCCGCGCTGACGATGGAGGATGTCTTTATCTACTACGATCGGCGGCAGAGGGGGTGAGCGGCTTGCGGATTCTGGCGCTTCTCGTCAAGGAGCTCATTCAGATGCGGCGTGACCCCATGACCGTCGGCGTGACCTTTCTCCTGCCGGTCATCTATCTCATCGTGTTCGGCTTTGCCATCCGCACGGACGTGCGGCACCAGTCCACGGTCGTATTCGATCAGTCGCGGAGCGAGGAGAGCCGCAATTTCCTCGCGGCAATGACGGCAAGCGGCTATTTTGACCTGCGCTGCATCGCGTGGAGCTACGATGAGCTGAACGAGCGGATCGAGCGCGGCGATGCAAAGATTGGCATTGTCTTTCCGCCCGATCTCGTGCGGGAGGCAAACGCGGGGCACACGGTGCCGGTCCAGGCGATTGTCGATGCCTCGGACTCCATCTCCTCGACCTCTGCAATCGCCGCCCTAACGGGGCTTGGCATGCGGGTGCAGCCCGTCGCAGTCCGCGGGGCCCCTATGGCTGCGCCTGCCTATGACGTGCGCATCCGCGCATGGTACAACCCCGATGCCGTCACCGCCTACTATATGCTGCCCGCACTCATGGGCATCATTCTCTCGATCACAATGGTGGTCATGGTCTCCATGTCCATCGTGCGCGAGCGCGAGGCCGGCACACTCGAGCAGCTCCTTGTCACTCCACTGCATATATGGGAACTGCTCGTCGGCAAGATTCTGCCCTACATCATGCTTGGCTACATCCAGACGACGATCTGCATCCTCGTCGCGCTCGCCGTCTTCGGCGTGCCTCTGCGCGGGAGCGTGCTGCTCCTCTATGCGCTCACGACCCTCTTTCTCCTCGCCTCGCTCACGATGGGGCTCATGATCGCATCGCTCGCGCAGAACCAGCTGCAGGCGGGGCTCATGAGCATTGCGACCCTTCTGCCGGGGTTCCTTCTCTCTGGCTTTATGTTTCCGCGTGATGCGATGCCCGTATTCTTTCAATACCTCAGCCTCGCGATCCCCATGACGCACTACATCGAGATCCTGCGCATGATCTTCCTCAAGGGCGGCGGCATCACGGCGCTCTACCAGCAGAGTGCCTTCCTTGCGCTCTTCACTTTCGTATTCTTCGGCACTGCCGTGCGGAAATTCAAGCGGTCGGTTGTGTAGAGAGAGGGGAATTATCTTGACAGAAGAAGAAATGTTTCTTATAATAGTATCAAATGATACCATTATAGGTGGTGGAGTATGCCTGATCTGAATCAATGGATTGAGAGAGAACAGGAAGTTCAAAACTATATCGATAAACTTCGATATGCTCTTTCCTGTGGAGCGAAAATTACGTTTCAGCGAGAGCGTCTCGTAGACCAAGAACGCGATGAACGTTATACAAATCGTTTTACGGTATCCGATTTGTTCCCGAATGAAAACCCAGTGGATGCACTGAGAAGAGAATTGCAGCTGTTGCATGTGGGAGAATATATACACACGGTAAAGGATCTTCATTTTCCAAAAAGAAGTGAAATGCGCGTGTTTGGCAGAAGATACCATGGATCCAATGATGTGTATATTAAAATTCGTGTTGAACTTCTTTCGGCGGTGGGTAACCATACGGCTTTTGTGATGTCTTTTCACTATGCAGAGGTATCGTTCGCAGCAGAAATATTTCCATATAGGAAATTGGGGGTGTAGTCATGGATACAATTCAGACAGTAAACAGACTGTGTGAGTGCTGCATGGAAGAACATGCGGTTCAGCACGTCGTGATCCATGAGAATACACAGTTTAGAAGAGTATTCGTGCCATATGATGCGCACTATTTCTATTGCGAGCGGGCGGATGAATTCTATGCAGATGAGGCCATGATCGCGCGCAATGACCGCTCCATGAAAAATGCATACTGTAGAATCTGTGGGCTCTTGACAGCGGATGAGATTTTGGATATTCGGCAGAAGTACGAAATCAGCCAGCAGGATCTATGCAGGCTCTTGGGATGGGGCGATAAGACCATTACGCGCTATGAAGGGCATCAGGTTCAGGATCGAGCGCATGATGATATTCTTAGGAAAATTGATCATGATCCCAAATGGTTTTTGGATCTCTTGGAAAAGGCACGGGGAACACTGTCCGAGAGAGCGTTTCATAAATATCAAAAAAATGCTCGTAGGCAATACGAGCATCTCCATGATTTCTATTTGCAGCAGACGATTCTTTCAAAATATGCCCGTTATATGGATCGGCCGGAGATGTCCGGAAACAGGGAACTCAATCTAAATATTGTTGAAAACGTCATTCGCTATTTTTCGAATGCGACAGCTATGCTCCACATCTATAAAGTAAAGCTGATGAAACTGCTTTGGTACGCCGATGCTCTTTCGTTCAAGCGTAGAGGGCATTCTATCACGGGGCTCATTTATCAGGCGCTTCCCATGGGGGCCGTACCGATCGGGTATGATTCTATCATCGAGCTGGGTGACGTGCATTACGAAGCGTTTGAATATGGAGACGGAACGGCATATAAATTTCTGCCAACAGCGAACAAAGAATATCCAAATCTTACCATAGAGGATATGGATATCCTTGAGACGGTCATTGCTCGTTTTGCTGCATCAAAGGCGCAGGAGATTATAGATGCTATGCATGAAGAGGAGGCATACAAGCAAACACCACCAAAGGAGATTATTCTGTTTCAGTATGCAAAAAAATTAAGTATGATATAGATTTTAGGACGTCTCTGCTCTATTTTATCTGAGAGCAGAGATGTCTTTTGTTTTATAAACGAAAAGGGAGATACGTATGTGTTTTTCTGAACAGCATGTAAACTGGCTTGTTGATACAGGAGAACGACTGTGCACAGCAGATGGAAAAGAAATTGAAATATGGGAATTTCAACATGAAGAAGATGAAGAGATCCTGTCTGCATGGGCAAGGCATTTTCGGAATCATTACTGCTTGGATACGGAGATTGATTGGCGAAAAGGGGGAGACAGGCGAGCTGATTTCTTAAAAAAGTATATTTTTCCGGATCCGAAGTCGAGGTTGGGCCCGAGCACACGAGCCGGTGACTTTGGAGAGATCTTGGTTGCTGATTATTTAGAATATCGACTTGGCTATTGGGTACCGCGCTTCAGATGGATGCTAAAACCAACACGGAATGAATCAACGAAAGGATGTGATGTGATTGGTTTTAAGATTGAACAAACAGGTTCTTCTTCCGATGATACGCTATACGTTATCGAGGTTAAAACGAAGTTTTCCAAAGGAGGAGGGAACAGCCTGCAAAATGCAATCAATGATTCGGAGAAAGACGATATTCGCATCGCGGAATCATTGAATTTTCTTCGGCAGAAAATGATTTATCATGGTGATTCTCACAACGCAAAACAAATAGAGCGTTTTCAAAGTCCTGAGGATCATCCATATCAAAACAAATATGGGGCGTCATTTATCGTCTCAAGTGAGTATTTTGATGATCAAAAAAATATCACAATCAAACTGCCAGGAAATAAAAAAGTCAAAGAAATCTAAAGAAAGTACGCCACATCGGCATCGTAAAAATCTTGTGCTTTTGGTGATTCGCGGTGCTAATATGATGAAATTGGTTCATGAGCTGTATAGGAGAGCTGCAGATGAAGCCTGAACAGAAATCTCTTAGATTGCTTGGTGTTACACGCTCGAAAGGAAAGATGTACGAATATGGATTGCCTGAAGAACATCATATAGCAATCAATAACGATCCTGTAAAACTTTTCTTTATTTCGATTGCTTTATTGGGAGATCTATCCGCTGCAATCAGTCGAGGAGAGAAAGAATCTTTTTTGACATCTGAACTAAAGGAGCACCTGCGCTTCTCGGCATATTTTTTTGATGCGTATCTTCAGTCAAAACTAAATGGATCGTACGATTCATATTTGCTTCTTCTTGGTGCCGCTTCTTATTATTTATGTGATCTTCCCGGAAGTTCGTCCGTATTGATTCAACATATACAAGAAAGAGAGCTCGTTCTTGAGGCAGGCGGCTTGGAGAATTTACTGCTCTTTCTGCTGCGTGGAGATTGGGAGACAGATATTGAGGAGAAAGGTATATATGGAACGATTCTTACAGATATGATACGAGGTGTTTGCCAATTTTATCGCGATGGAGAAGGAGAAGATAATCTCTTTGAATCTGCTGAGCGGCTTCGCAGTACAGCATATGAGGAAGGTACACCGCGGCAGCTTTTGTTTGCGGATGTAGCAATGGCTGTTTTGCGGAGGAAAATCGAAAACTCTACATGGAAAACATTACCGCTTTATTCCAATTTGCCACTTGATATATGGCGCCGTGTTCTTCAAAAAGATTCATTTATCAAGGAGCTCTGGCCGGCACAGCATCTTTTAGGGAAAATGGGGGTGTTGCAGGGAAAATCTGCCGTTGTTCAAATGCCGACCAGCGCAGGAAAGACAAAATCCACAGAATTGATTCTCCGCAGTGCTTTTTTGGCAAAGCGTACTTCGTTGGCTGTTATCATTGCACCCTTCCGGGCATTGTGTAATGAAATACAGGAAACTCTTGCCGTTGCATTCGATAAAGAAGCCATTACAGTAAATGGATTGTCCGATGTATTACAGACAGACTATGATATTGTCGATTTCATGGTAGAGAGAAAGATACTTGTTGCAACCCCCGAAAAGATGCTCTATATCCTTCGACATGAGCCCTTGTTGGGACAACATATCGGTTTGTTGATTTTTGACGAGGGGCATCAATTTGACGATGAAACGCGCGGTGTGACCTATGAATTACTTTTGACATCGCTTCTGTCACAGATATCGAAGGACACACAAAAAGTTTTGATTTCGGCGGTACTCAATGATGCTGAGACTATAGGGGAATGGCTGAATGGAGAGGCAAATGTTGTTGAAGGAAAGACCCTTTTTCCAACTTCCAAATCCGTTGGGTTTGTGAGCTGGAACGATAGGCTAGGCCAGATCAAATATCCCGGCGTCAATAATTTTGGTCAATATGAATTTTTTGTTCCGAGAGTTATTGAGAGAATGCGTCTTAACAAAAAAGGTCGAGAGCGCACGGAGCGTGCTTTCCCTGATAAAGACAAAAAAGAAAGTGATATTGCGCTCTATCTTGGTCTGAAGCTTGTTTCAAACGGTGCAGTGGCATTATTTTGCGGTAAAAAAGATACAATCAGTACCCTATGCAACAGACTTATTGATATTGTAGAGCGGGGATTTTCTCTGCCCCCTGTATTGTCTGATCCTGCAACAATAGCGGAGACTCAGGGGTTGGAGCATCTCTATTGTGAAAACTTTGGTTCTGATGCACCCGAAGTGAAATGCACGGAATATGGTGTTTTTACACATCATGGAAGTATGCCGCATGGGATACGCGCAGCGGTTGAATATGCTATGCAGCATCATTTGATACGTTTTGTTATTTGCACCTCGACCTTGGCACAGGGGGTTAATTTGCCGATACGATATCTTATTGTAATGAATCCATATCAGGGCAAACAAATCATGAGGAAGCGAGATTTCCTGAATCTAATTGGGCGCGTCGGCCGGGCAGGCATGCATACAGAGGGCAGTATTATCTTCGCTAACCATGGTATATACGATGAAAAGAATAGTAGAAATGGAAAATGGAATCAAATACAGATGCTTTTGAGTGAGAATGATTCAGAAACGTGTTCTAGTAGTATGAGGATTTTATTTTCTCCTCTTGTTATTGGTGACTATGAGATTCAATTGGATGAAATGGATTTCGTCCAGAAGTATATTGATGCAGTAAATGAAGATGCGTTTGTAAATGAAATCTTTTTGTCATACAAAAACAATGAAGATTTTTCGTTGGATGACATGAAACAAGTGCTCATGAAACGGGTTGATATTATATGTGAACTCGAAAGTTTTCTCCTATCACATGCATACAATATGGAGAAGGAATCGGGAGAAGAAGATGCGGTTCACTTGGCAGAGGGGACATTGGCATTTTTTTTGGCGGATGATGAGGAAAAGGAAAAGATACGACAAATATTTCGGATGCTCTATAACAACATCGTGAGAGTACTTCCACAACCGGCGCGGCGTGTTGTCTACGGTAAAAGTCTTTTTGGACTCAGACAGGCAGAGGAAATTGAGCGATGGGTGCAGTCAAACGAAGATCAGCTGTGTGTTTTACAAGAGGCACCAGAAATATTGGATATGCTGTGGCCGCTATTCTCAGATCATATTCATGTAAAAATATTCAAGAAATTCGATCCGAGCGAAACTCTGAAAGAAGCTGCACAGCAGTGGATTCAAGGAAGTTCATTTGGCGCGATTCTATCCATGATGAGGGATAAAGATGTGCGGATCATACATGGAGCCCAAAGGTGGGAAATAAAAATCAAGCATGTGGTAGAGGTTTGCGAAAATGGATTTTCCTACGAAGGAGGCCATATCGTGAATGCCGTTTGTGAATTTCTTGAAATGATAGATCCGGATAAGAATAGAGAAGCTGTTCGCCGAATAAGACTTTTCCAGAAACAATTAAAATATGGTCTGCCTACGCAGACCATATTCACTCTCTATGAGCTTGGTTTTTCGGATCGAGTCATTGCGCAGAATCTCGCAAAATCCTTAAATCTAACAAATGCGACAAGGCGCGAATTGATAAAAGAACTGAAAACGAATCGTGTAAATGCTGAGAAAGTAATCGACGCATATCCTAGCTACTTTCGAGAACAGCTGAAACATTGCCTAGATGTTGTATAAAAACTCAGAGCAGCTCAATCAGCCGCTCTACATGCTCCTCCTGCGTCGCCCAGCTCGTCGCGATACGCATGACGGTCACGTCGTCCTGCTTCTCCCAGAAGCTCATGGAGACGTGTGCGGAGAGGCGGGCGAGCTGCGCCGCATCGAGCGCGGGGAAGATCTGGTTTGTCGGGCTGTCGATGGCGTGTGTGTACCCCTTCTCGATGAGCGCTGTGCGGATATGGTCTGCCATGGCGACGGCGTGTGCCCCGCCGCGCTCATAGAGCCCGTCCGTAAAGAGCGTATCGAACTGAATGCCGAGCACGCGCCCCTTCGCCAGAAGAGCTCCGTTTTGCTTGATAATGGTGAAGAAATGCGGCACCGTGTCCGGCCTCGGGAAGACGACTGCCTCGCCGAAGAGCGCACCGCACTTCGTCCCGCCGATGTAGAATGCATCTGTGAGGCGTGCGATGGCGGCGAGGGTCAGCTCGTTTGCATCGCAGCCGAGCGCGTAGGCGAGCCGCGCCCCATCGAGGAAGAGCGGAATCTTGTTCGCGCGGCAGATGGCGCTGATGACCTCGAGCTCGTCCATGGTGTAGAGCGTCCCGTACTCCGTCGGGTGCGAGAGGTAGACCATGCCGGGGCGCACCATGTGATCGCGGTTCGCGTCCTCGTGATACGTACGCAGACAGCTCTCGATGGCGCGTGCCGTGAGTTTGCCGTCCGCGTGCGGGAGCGCGAGCACCTTGTGGCCGCCGCACTCGATTGCGCCCGCCTCGTGCACTGTGATATGCCCCGTATCTGCGGCAATCACGCCCTCATAGGGATGCAGCAGAGATGAGATCACGATGCGGTTCGTCTGCGTTCCCCCCGAGAGGAAGTGAATCTCCGCACGCGGACTGCGGCACGCCCTTCGGATCTTCGCACGCGCCGCATCGGAATAAGTGTCCAGCCCGTAGCCGGCCGTCTGCTCCAGATTTGTCTCTATGAGCCGCCGCAGAATCTCTGCGTGCGCCCCCTCCAGATAGTCCGAGCCAAAGGACAGCAGTTCGCTCATTCTCGTCATCTCCTTTTTCGTACGATTCTATATTATCGGAAAATCAATAGGAATTCAAGGAAAATCCTTAAACAAGGAAGGATTTCTCCGATAGTAAAGGTAAGGAAAGCAATATCATGCAGGAAGCACGAAGGGAGGGAAACCGATGGAACTCGAGAAAATCTATGGCAGCCGTGGAGTAGTGCCCGCATCATCCGAGCAGCGCACCCATGTAGCGAAGGAGGACACGTCCGACACATTTGCGCGGATGCTGCAGAACCTCAAGGAGTCCAAGGCGGCAGAGGCGCGCGACTGGGCGGAGAAGGTCGGCGATACCGTCATCACGCGCGTGCTCGCGGACGGCTCAGTCATCACGCAGATCTATCAGGGGACGAAGCTCGTCTCCCAGATCGTGACGCGCGGCTCGCATCCTGAGGCGGGCAAGGATCTCGTCTCCGAAACGATTGAGAAGATGCGGCATCAGGCGCTCGAGCAGAGTGCAGACCCGCTGCTCGCATCGAAGGCGGCGCAAAGTTCCATCGCCACAGCGGCGGCTGTCTCCGCGATGCTGTGACGGATGCAATCCGTACAAAGAAAATACCTCTCGCACCGAGGATGGTGTGAGAGGTATTTTTGTATGGCGGAAATTATCCCTTGATTTGCGTTAGGATGCGCGCATCTGCATCGGCATCGGGCAGCATCCGATAGATGACGATATAGACGACGAAGGAGATAATCATCGCAAAGACACCGGATGGGAACTCGCCGGGCAGCGTTACGCCGTACGAGCAGTAGAGGGCGATTGCCGCACCGATGGCAAAGGACAGGAGGCCTGCCCAGCGGATGGCGGGCTGATATGCCAGTGCTGCGGCATTGTATTTCCGATGGCGTCCGGATACGAAGTAATCCGCCAGAATCGGAGATGCAATGGGCGGTCCCATAATGCCGAGCACATTGATGAAGTCTGCGAAGAAGAGCTGATAGAATGCAAGACTGCCGAGAATCGACCCGAGGACACCGATGACAATAACGACCTGCTTGCGCTCCACGTTGAACCCATATGAGCGGAGCACCGGCCCCGTATAGAGTGCATTGCAGTAGAGCTCGCCATTGTCTGTTGTCCAGAGTGCGGATGTCCATACAATGACGCCAAGAATTGCTACCGGAATGCTGACCTGCAGCATATACATCACATAGTTAAAGTCGCCCGTCTGAACGGCGCCAATATAGCCGACGACGTTCAGAATCGGATTGGTGAAGATAAAGCATGCTGCTGCGCACCACCAAACGGCGCGGATGTTCTTATTGAAGCGGAAGAGCTCAGTCCCCATGATGGCACCCGCAATCCAGCTTCCGACGACCGCCGTGATCGCGGTACCCATGCTCATGCCGCTGAGCATGCCTGCCTTGCTGAGGAATGGAGACAGCCCGCCCGCCTGCGAGATATAGACGAACCCCATGACGATGGCGACGATCATGATGAACGGTGCGAAGATGTTGGCGACCTTCTCTATTGCGCCCATTCCGCGGACAGCCGTATAAGTAAATATGAGACCCCAGACGAATGTAGAGAGGAACTCCTCCAGTGTAATTGCTGCAACCCCGTGAAAGCCGTGGGCACTCGGGTCAAAGACAACCACGCCGGACGGATTCCCGATCCATGCGCCCCAAATCTGCCCGATCATCCCCGCGATGCTTGCGAACCAGCCGAGTGTCATCAGCGACATCATGGCGAGCGGCAGGTTAGAACCGCGTTCACCATAGCTGAAGCGGCAGAGCAGGGACAGATTGTATCCGGTCTTTTGCGAGGCGATCCCGAGGAAGGAGGTCAGGAAAAACAGAAAGCCCATCCCCAGTGCAACGGAAAGAAATGCCGTGAGCGGAGGCAGTCCCGCACCACCCTGTCCTCCAATCTGTCCGCCGACGACGAGACCTGTTACAACGTAGCCGAATCCAATCCAGACCATGATCTGATCTTTGGTTGAATGCCGCTTGTCCATCGGAACGGGTTCAGACATGAACTCCTGATCGTCCGGAACATTGTGCGGGTCATTCTCTTTTACAGAGGATTGTTTGTCCATCATTGTACCTCCTTATTCTGTCTTTCTGAGAGATGTCGTTCAGAGGATCGGTGATCCCGAGCGATCAATATCTCCTGAGTATACGAAAAATATTTCAGTGATATATTTTTCGTAATATTTATGATACGTAAAAATTACATGAATGTCAATAAGAGAATGGCAAATCGTTTGAAGAATTTGTTAAATATACGAGAGATATTTTATACTTGCAAATCGACGAGAATCAGGGTATACTGAAAAACAAAAAGATTCGATTATTCTGAATGCGAGCGAGAAGGTGTGGTATGGCGATGGATGCTGAACAATCAGGGAAACACTCTATTACATCGACTGTACTGAGAGCGCTGCGCAAGGAGATCTGTGCCAGTGCATATGCGGACGGGCAATTCATTACGGAGGCTGAGGTCTCGCAGAAGTATCGGGTCAGCAAAACGCCGGCACGCGAGGCGCTTACCATCCTCTGTGAGGAGAAGCTGCTGTGTAAAATACCGCGCAAGGGATACATGGTAAAGAAGCTGTCGCTGGAGGAGCTGCGCAAACTCTATCAATTTCGCAACATCTTGGAACGGGCAACCGTGGAGCACGCGGTTCGCTATGCCGACGAGGAGGATCTCCGGCATCTCGACGTGCTTGCGAGCGCCCAGGTGGATACGTCGCATCCAGAGTGGATTCAGGAATACCATAGGGTGAACAGCGCGTTTCACATCGGGCTTGCTGCATTGACACGGAATAATTATCTTATCGATGCCCTCCGCGGGGTGCTGAACATTCTGCAGCGAGATCTGATTGAGGATATGAAATACATCGGGGTCGAAAAGACACTGGGCGAGCACAGGCGCATTGTGGAGGCGGTCCGAAGGCGTGACCTCACAGAGGCGCTCTCCATCACCTCGCAGCAAATCAATATCATCGAGCGCAAAGAGCATATGTCCTAAATGCTGTGACACAGCGGGTTATCTGATGACGCGCGGATGCGCTCGCTGCCGTATTCGGATGATCGGCGGCATGTGTGCAGATCACCGTGCCGCCTGCATGATAAAGGAATCGCTGAATTTATCAGTATTTCCTAAAGACAAAGGAGGAAATGTCATGTTGAATGAACTGTGGAGAATGACTGCCCATCAGGTAAAAGAAGGGAACTTTAAAAAGGCGGTGCTTGCTGTTGGTGCCTGCGAAGCGCACGGACAGCATCTGGCGGAGGGGTGCGACACGATCGTTTCCTATAAGCTGGGGAAGGCGATCGCGGACGAGCTCGGCGATATGCTCGTACTGCCGCCGATCCCGGTCGGATACAGCGCCCATTACGATTCCTTCCCCTTTACGCTGACCCTGCAGTATGATACGGTGACGCAGGTGATCTATGATATTGTCGAGTCGGTGCTCCGCAACGGCATTGACACGATTATGATTATCAACGGGCATGACGGCAACATCGCACCGATTGAGGTTGCCTCGCGCAAGATCAAGGAGAAGTATCCCAACGCGCGTATTGCCGCACTTGACCAGTGGTGGGTCACAGCGGGTGAGCTCCTGCCCAAAGGCACCTTTGAGGTTTGGAACGGGCTCGGTCACGCGGGCGAGGGAGAGACCTCCATCGCTTACTATCTTTTCCCCGAGTGGTGCGAGCCGGAGCAGGCAACCTGTCGTGTGCCGAAGAATCTCCCCTCCCTCATGGGGATTAAATGGGACTTCTCGGAGCTTACCAATACGGCACAGACGGGTGATGCGACGAAAGGCACAGCGGAGAAGGGCGAAAAGATGTTTAAAATTCTGCTTGAGTACTGCACAAAGACTATGCGGGAGCTGGATGCCGCAGATTGGAAATTTGAGGCAGATCACAAATAGCAGAGGGGGAAGGAAGCACGGATCAATTCGGCCCAATCATCCTGACGCATCTTTTTGCTTGAATTTTGTCGAAAAATCTTTCGCAGAGCATTGCTCTGCATTCAAAATAAGCCGACACAAAGGGGCAGCTGCACGAATATTTCGTGCAGCTGCCCCTTTTGATTTGCAGATCTGTACGCCTGCCGCTGCAGACGATCCGTGCTTATAGGCTCCCTCTCAGCAAGGATTCCCGAATTCAGCAGTTCCCGCGATGGACGCAGCGCAGATGGCGGCGGGCGGCGGCGGCGAGGCGGTCGATGACGGCAAGCGGTGTCGGCGGCAGGTTCATGCGGTGGCGCGGAAAGTAGCGGCTGATGTGGAGCGGGAGATCGGGTGAGAGCGAGGCAAGCCAGCGTGCCTCCTCGTCCATATCCTCGTCACTGTCGTTCATC
>ERZ773054.1227-NODE-1227-length-16315-cov-6.411255_pt1 | contig 16315 bp, 17 predicted proteins | sample MGYA00580630_ERZ773054 | MGnify/ENA primary metagenome ERZ773054 (study PRJEB29015, sample SAMEA2737994) | human oral metagenome | biome: human oral; feature: human-associated habitat; material: dental | place: China | collected 2115 ... | reverse complement strand
TGATTAAAAAAATAATTATATAAAGGAGGAAAATAAAATGTCAGGTTTACTTTTGTTTGCATGGATTATGGTATTGGCAGTTATAATTGCTACTATAGTAATTTTTTTTAAAAACAGAAAAGAAAAGAATGAGTTTGATGATTTTTCGTGGGAAAGTGAAAAGAGAAAAGAAAAGAAACTTTTTGATAGAACAAATGATGAGACGAGATATCAAGTAAGGGATTCTAACTATGAGGAACAGCAATACAGTAATTCAGATGTTGAAAATAAATTGAATGATGATAAAAAATATGAAAATAATGACTTTAACTATGAAGATGAAAATAATTTACATAATCAAAATAATGAAATAAATAATCCTAGTAATAATTGGGAAAATAGAAATAATACGTATGTAACTAAGGAGAAGTTAAAATATCAAATTAAGAAGAATCAATATGATCAACCAAAAAAAATAAAAGAAAATGATTGGATGATAAAACCCAAAAGAAAGAAATCTCCATGGTGGGTAGTGTTTGGAATTATTGTTGCACTTTTTCGTTTTTGTAACAGTATAGATAATGCAAATAGGAAATCTTATACATCAAATCAGGAAATAGCTAGTCAAAGCATAACAAGTTTATATGGAGAGTGGATGGAAAAAGCTGAAGAATACGAAAATAATGGAGATTATGAAAAAGCTGAGGAGTATTACCAAAAAGCTGCTGAATATAATAAAGAGATTTATGCGGTTATAGGTACGATGTATTACGATAGCGGAGATAAGGAAAAAGGAATAGAGAAATTAAAGGAAGCCTATGAAAAAGGTGCTTATTCAGCAGCTGGTATGCTCGGAAGAGCTGAGGAAGAAAAAGGGAACATAGATAAAGCGAAGGAATGGTATGCAAAAGGAATTGAAAAACAAGATATTTTTTCACAACTTTCGATGGCTTTTTTATACAAAAAAGAAAAAAAGTGGGATGAAGCAGAAAAACTGATTCTTAAAGGAGCCGAGAAGGATGATAAAAGTTCAATATATCAGTTAATTTTGTTGTATTTTGAAACAAATAAGGAAACGGAAATGCAAAAATGGAAGGAAAAACTTTTTGACATGCCTCAGATAGGAAATCTTTCAGTTAATGAAAGAGATATGGTATTGTATGCTACGGGAAATGAAAATGACAGGAAATATGTAAAACTTTTATTAGAAGCAGGTTATTTGAAAGATGAGGGAAAATATAAAGAAGCAGAAAAATTATACAACGAAGCAATAAAATATAATAAAAGAGCATACAATGACTTAGGAGATTTGTATTATCTATATTATAACAAGGAAGACAAGGCAATAGAAATATACAGAAAAGGCCATGCTGAAGGTTCTTCGCATGCTACGTATTCACTTGCAATATTAGAAAATAATAAAGGTAACAAGAAAGAGGCAGAAAAATTATTAAAGATGTGTGCAGAAAAAGGAAATTTAGAATGTCAGGAATCTTACGGTGAAATACTAACTGAAAATAATCAAAAGGAAGAAGGATTAGAATGGTTTAAAAAAGCTGCTGAACAGAAAGATAGTATTTCAATGTTTAAAGCAATGTATTACTATTATGAAAAGAATGACGAAGTAGAAGTTAAGAAATGGGCTAGAAAGATACTGAATGAAAAAGGAATATTGAACCTAAATTATAAAATACAAAATTATGCAGAAGAAATTATGAAGTCATAATTTTTTATAAAAAATATTGTAATAAAAAGATCCTACTCAACTAAGGAATGGGATCTTTTTTATGTGTTAAAATAATCTTGTGTTGATTGTTTTTGTTCAAATTTGTTGTAGTATTTTGTTTTAATTTTTTAAAGAATACTTTTTGATTAACTTAGTACTAATTTTAAGAAGAATATTTGTATATCCTATTTTCCTCTTTTTTTCACATCATTTTCTATTTCTTTTTTCCAGTTTTCATTAAGTTTACTGTTGGATCTAAACTCTTTTACTGCGTTGTTTATTGAATCATAGTTTAGTTGAGTTCCAATACTGTCAGATTTATATTGGGCGGCTCTTGATTCGTCTATTCCAAAACTTCCAGCTGTTTTTATTGCATCTATGTTTGCTCCTAAAAACAGGAATTCCCAATTTTCTTTTTCTTTTTGTTCACTAATTAGTTTTTTTACTGAATTTACTGTGTACTCTTTACTTGCATTTTCCATTCCGTCAGTAATTATTACAAATAGAACTTTACCAGATTTTTCCTTGGTATCCAATTTGTTTTGTTCAGATTTTACTTGGGAAATAGTTTTTCCAATGGCATCTAAAAGAGCTGTAGTACCTCTTACAAAGTATTCTTTTTCAGTCAAAGGTTTTATCATTTGTATTGGGATTTTGTTGTGCAGCAATTCATATTCGTTGTCAAATAAAGCAGTTGTTACGTTTATTTGTCCATTTTGATTTTTGTCTTTTCTTTGTTTTTCCAGAACAGAATTAAAACCTCCGATAGTATCAGACTCCAGTCCACTCATTGAACCGCTTCTATCTAAAATAAATACCAGTTCCATTTTGTTTGAATTTTTATTTTTTTTAATAAGAGGTTTTTTAGTTTTTGAAGCTGGAAAAATAATTAAACTTAATAAAAGAAAAACATATAAGTAAAAAACTTTTTTCATAAAAAAATCACATCCTTATCTTTTTAATAAAATTAATGTTTCCAATTAAAGTATATCCAATTAAACAAAAAAGTCAATAAAATATTATTACAATATAAAATAAAAAGATTTAAGAAAATAGGATTTAGTTAACAAAAAAGGTAAAAAAAGATAATAGAGATGTATCAAATTTTTTCTCAAATTATAAGAAAATAATCAAATTTTCGTAGATATGATAAAATTATAGAAAAATATTACTATATTTCCTTTTTTTTTATAAATTTTTGTACTATACTATTGTTGTAGATACAAAAATATTTAAATATAAATCAGGAGGCGGTTTTATGAAATCTAGAAGTCTACTATTATTTTTAATACTATCTTTAGCTTTATTTTCAGTAGTATTATCAAATAAAAATAAAAATCGTAAAAACAGAAATGAAAATAAACCGAAAAAAGAAAATATGATTCAGGCAGGAAACGAAAACATCAGAGAAATCTATCTTGCTGGTGGCTGTTTCTGGGGACTTGAGGCATATATGGAAAGAATCGACGGGGTAAAGGATGCTACAGTTGGCTATGCAAACGGTAAAACTGAAAAAACGAGTTACAACATTGTCGCATCAACGGATCACGCAGAAACAGTTCACGTAAAATATGACGCAAACAAAATTTCTTTGAGCAAACTGCTTAAATATTATTTTCAAGTTGTAGATCCTACTAGCATTAATCAGCAGGGAAATGATAGAGGCAGACAATACAGAACAGGAATTTATTATACTAATCCCAAAGATAAAGAAATTATTTTACAGGAAATTGAAGAAGAGCAGAAAAAATATACAGATAAAATTCAAGTTGAAGTTCAGCCTTTGAAAAATTATATTCTCGCAGAAGAATACCATCAGGACTATTTAAGAAAAAATCCTAACGGATATTGTCACATTGATATTACTAAAGCAGATGAAGTTATCATTGATCCAAAAGATTACCCAAAACCAAGTGACGAAGAATTGAAAAAACGGCTTACTCCTCTGCAATACAGCGTTACACAGAAAAAAAATACTGAACATTCTTTTTCAAATGAGTACTGGGACAATCATGAAGCTGGAATTTATGTGGATATAACGACAGGAGAGCCATTATTTTCCTCAAAGGATAAATATGATTCTGGCTGTGGCTGGCCAAGTTTTACAAAACCTATTTCAAAAGATGTTGTAACTTATGCAAATGATACAAGTTTTAATATGGTAAGGACAGAAGTGCTTAGTCGAAGTGGAAAAGCCCACTTGGGACACGTTTTTGATGATGGACCTAAAGACAAAGGCGGGCTTCGTTATTGCATAAACAGTGCTTCAATTAAATTTATCCCATTAAAAGATATGGAAAAAGAGCATTACGGATATTTAATAAAATTAGTTCAGTAAAATGAACAGGATAGGAGATAATTTATGTTTAATCAGCCATTACTGGTAGGAAGTGTATTTTTAGGAGGGGTAGCAAGTTTTCTATCTCCATGTATTCTTCCCATTGTTCCTGTATATTTGGGAATTTTAAGCAAAGGAAAAAAAACTGTACTTAATACCTTTTTATTTATTTTAGGACTTTCGCTTACTTTTGTAAGCATTGGCTTTAGTTTTAGTTTTCTTACGGGAATTTTCTTTAATGACACTATAAAAGTTTTGGCAGGAATAATTGTAATAATACTGGGATTACATCAGACAGGCATCTTAAAATTTAACTTTTTAGAAAAAAATAAATCTGTAAATTTAAATTTAATTGGGAAAAATTCTTCATTACAGGCTTTTTTGCTAGGACTGACATTTAGTCTAGGATGGACTCCATGTGTAGGCCCTATTCTTGCCTCAGTGCTTGCTCTTGCAGGAGAAAAAGGATCTGCAGTCTATGGAGGGTTAATGATGTTTATATACGTCTTAGGACTTGCCACTCCATTTGTTCTATTTTCCTTTTTCTCTCAGGAATTGCTAAAAAAAGTACGAGCTTTAAATCAATACACAAACTATTTTAAAATCTTTGGAGGATTTCTAATTATATTTATGGGAATTTTGCTAATAATGAATAAGTTTTAGTAATTTTATTTTTTAAATTTTATAAAACAATTAGTAATCAAAATAACTTAAAAAAATAATTACAAAAAATATTTTAAATTTGCTATAATACAGAAAGGAAGTAATTTTTATGAAAAAATTAATTGCAACAATTGTAACTTTGTTGAGTTTGGGATCGATTTCATTTGGAAATACATTGCAAGGAGTTCAGTTAAAGGACATTAATAATAAACCTATTTCCCTTAACAAGTACAAAGGTAAGAAAATATATATTAAAATGTGGGCTTCATGGTGTCCTATCTGTCTTTCGGGATTAAGCGAAATTAATTCTTTGAGTGCAGATAAAAGTAAGAATTTTACAGTTATAACAATTGCTTCTCCAGGGCAAAAGGGAGAAAAACCTACAGCCAAATTTATTCAGTGGTATAAAGGGCTTAATTACAAAAATACTACTGTTTTGCTGGATGAAAAGGGGGAAGTGCTAAAAAGGGCGAAAGTTTTGGGGTATCCTTCAAACATTGTATTGGATGGGAACTTAAATATTGTTAAAACTTTGCCGGGACATCTGACAGCCGCACAAATCAAAGGAGCTGTTAAATAAGTGTATAGTATTTTAATAATTGATGATGAACCGATTATAAGAAGAGGTATTAAAACCTTTATTGATTTTGAAAAATATAAGATAAGTGATGTTTATGAGGCAGAAGATGGTAATTCTGCCTTTAAGACTTTTTCTGAAGTCTTGCCTGACCTTGTCTTGCTGGATATAAATATTCCCTTTAAAAATGGGCTAACTCTTGCCGAGGAGATGAAAGAGCTGAAAAGTGATGTTAAAATAGCCATTATTTCTGGATATGACTATTTTGAATATGCTCAAAAGGCTTTAAAAATCGGAGTTGAAGACTATATTTTAAAACCTGTTTCCAAGACAGATATAAATGAGATAATTTCAAAACTTATCTATAAGCTGGAAGAAGATAAAAAATATAACGAAGCAAGAAAAATTATTAATAAAATTAGCCAAGCTGAGAAATCTGATAAAAATATTTCTCATAGCAAGTATAAAGATATTTTAACAAAAAAAATTGAAGAAAAATACAGCGATATTTCCTTTAACTTAAATTCTCTGGCTGACGAAATGAATTTGTCTTCCGGATATTTGAGTTCACTTTTTAAAAATTTGTTTGGTATTCCTTTTCAGGACTATTTGAATAATATGCGGATGGAAAAGGCAAAGCTGCTACTTTTGACAACAGATTTGAAAAATTATCAAATTGGGGAGCTTGTAGGAATGGAAAACTTTAATTATTTCAATTCAAAATTTAAAAAAACTTTTGGAATGACACCGAAAGAATTTAAAAAAAGTGTGCTGGAGAAACTATGAAATTAAAAAGAACTATGAAAAACTCGATGCTGCTTCAGCTGTTTTTTTATTATATTATTGGAAATCTTCTGTTTGTACTTTTTTTAAGCAGTATTTTTTACTATACTTCAAAATACATCATAATGAACAAGGAAATTGAATATACTAACGAAAATGTTATAAGCACATCCCGTTATATTACGCTCTATGCAGATAAATTGAAAAATATAATTAATCTCTTATCTGTTAATGCCGATGTTAGAAATTTTTTAATATCAGGAAATGAAGATTCAAAAAAGAGTATTGAAAAAATGATTTATTCTATTCTTGATAGTAATAAAGGAATTAAAAGTATTACTGTAATCGGAAAAAATGGTAACATTGTATCCAGTGACAAAAATAATGATATGAAAATATCAGAAAATATGATGAAGGAGAAATGGTATGTCGATGCTATAAACAATTCCGATATGCCCGTTTTTAATCCCAGCAGAAAAAATTCCACCTCCTCTATGAATTCAGCTCTCTGGTTTCTTTCAATCAGTCGGGACATAAAAAATTCAAGAGGAGAAAATCTTGGTGTTATTGTTTTTGACATTAAATATGAAATTCTTGAAAGATATTTAAATTCCATTTCTTTTGGAAAACAAATCGACAATATTATAGTAGACAAAAACAACAATATTATTTACTACAAAGATGTGAAATGCTTTGCTGATAAAAAGTGCCTTGCAAAATTTTCAGAAAAGAATAAAAATAAAGATACATACTTATACGAAACACAGATTGAAAATACAAACTGGAATTTAAGAAGCCTTGCAAACACAAATGACTTAGTTACCTTAAAGAAAAATTTTTCCCACATAGTTATTATCATTTTCCTAGTTTCACTAGCTTTTTCATCCATTATTACATTTATCGTAATAACAAAGATTCTAAGGCCTTTAATAAAACTGGAAAATCATATGCAAAACTTTGAAAATAATCTACGGGAATTTCATTTAAGCGAAAAAACAGGCTATGAAGTTCAGAATCTTGTAGAACATTTTAATGTAATGGTTGAAAAGATAAAATATTTGCGAGAATATGAAATAAAGGCTCTTCACAGCCAGATTAATCCACATTTTCTGTATAATACGCTCGATACAATTATTTGGATGGCAGAATTTGAAGACAATGAAAAAGTAATCAGCATTACAAAATCACTTGCAAACTATTTTAGGCTTTCCCTTAGCAACGGTCACGAAAAAATACCGTTAAAAGATGAAATTATGCACACTAAAGAATATTTATTCATACAAAAGCAGAGATACGAAGACAAACTTTCCTATTTTTTCAACATAGAAGATGAAAGCCTTCTTTCCATCGAAGTTCCAAAAATCATAATCCAGCCAATTGTAGAAAACTCCATCTATCACGGAATAAAAAACCTTTCTGGAAACGGAATTATCACAATCGACGTTTACAGAGAAAATAGCACTGTCAATATCTCAGTCAAAGACAACGGAATAGGCTTTGAAAAAGCCAAACAGTTCAAAAAAAGCAAGACAGGCGGTGTAGGATTTCAAAATGTCGATAAAAGAATAAAATTCTATTACGGCAAAAATTACGGAGTATTTATAAATAAAGACAGCAAACCCGAAGGAGCAGAAGTAATTATAAAAATTCCTTCTAAATCAAGTTTGTAAGTTATTCTCAATCCCTTTTAAAATCAAAAAAAATTAAACTCTTGTTTAAAAACAGTTTTTTATAATGTTATTCTAATTTCAAAAAAAAAAAAAAGACAATTATCATAAAAATGTGCTATAATACAAAAAAAGAATATACGGAGATGATAAATATGAAAAAACTGATAATACTAGTGTTACTTGCGATGACAGTTGTTGGTTGTGAGTTACTGAGTCCTAAAGAATGGGAAAGAGCACAGCAAAACAGAAGAAATAGAGGAGAAGAGTGTTATAGAACTAGTAGTGGATATTTTTATTGCGAAGATAAGGATGGAAATCGTTATTAATAAATTAGTTTTTGAATGGAGTTGATAAATTTGAAAAAATTGTTTTTGATTGTAATTCTTGCGATAACTACAGTAAGTTGTGGTTTATTAGATCCAAAATTATGGGATGAGGCTCGTGAAAGAAGAGAAGAAAGAGGAGAAAGATGTTATAAAAGAAGTGATGGAACTGTTTATTGTAAAGATAGGGACGGAAATAGAGTTTACTAACAAATTATTTTTTGTTGATTGGAGTTGATGGGTTTGAAAAAGTTAATTTTGATTACTATTTTGGGAATAGCTGTGGTTAGTTGCAGTCTGTTTAGTCCTTCAAGATGGGCAGAATATGAAAAAGATAGAGCAGGAAGCGGAAGAAGATGCTATGAAAAACGAAGTGGATATATTTATTGCGAAGATGAAAATGGAAATCGTTATTAATAAATCATTATGTGGAGAAGTGGAATTTTTGAGATTCTGCTTCTTTTTTATTTTGAAAGAAAAATGATAAAAATATCTTTTAAAAATTTCCGAGATTTTAATTTTACAGGGAAAAACAACTTGTCTGAGATTTTCTTTTATATTTAGTAAAATTTTACTTGATAATTCTTACTAAAATAACCATTGTAATTAAACTTAAAATGTCGTGATTTTTTTGGAATAAAAACGATTGTCTGAGCGTCAGCGAGTTTCGTTTTTGTTTCAAAAAAATGCTTAGACGAGCCAGGGATGCAAGGGAAATGGCGATTGATTTCCCTTGCTTTATAAATATTAGAGTATTTTCCTAAAAAATCCATTTTATTATTTTGTTCCAAATATCCTATCTCCCGCATCTCCCAAACCTGGATAGATATACGCATGTTCATTAAGTCCTGTATCAATTGCCGCAATGTACAAATCTACATCAGGATGTTTTTCAGTAAATTTATTTATTCCTTCAGGGGCTCCAATAATGCTTAATACCGTTATGTTTTTTACACCTCTGTCTTTTAGATAATCAATTGTGTAAATCATTGAACCACCTGTTGCAAGCATTGGATCTACTACGAAAACTTGACTTTCGACAACATTTGTAGGCATTTTTGCGTAATAGTAGACTGGCTCTAAAGTTTCTTCGTTTCTGTAAACTCCCAGATGACCTACTTTTGCGTTTGGAAGAAGCTGCAATATTCCATCTATCATTCCAAGTCCTGCTCTTAGGATGGGAACTAATGTTATTGGCTTATCCAGAACTTTTGTAGTCGTTTTCTGAATAGGAGTTTCTGTTTCAATCTCCTTGAGCGGCAAATGTTTTGTTGCTTCATAAACCATAAGTCCTGCTATTTCGTTTAGGCTTTCCCTAAAAAGTTTAGTATCTGTATGTTTATTTCTCAAATTTGAAAGTTTATGTTCAATTAGTGGATGTTTCAATTCAAAAACTGCCATTAATAATCACTCCGTTCTTTTTTATACTCAAACTATTTTTTTATTCATATTTTTTACAAAATAATATCGTCTACTGGTAAAAGTGCCGCACCCATTGAGATTGACTTACCTAAATCTATTTTCATAATTTTGATAAGCCGCATAATTTCCTTTGCCTGCTCATCTTCCAGATACGTTACAAGAATGCTGTCAGTTCCAGGCCAGACGTGGCTGTTAAAATGTTTTAATGTTTTGCTCCAACGGCTGTAAACTTGTGGAATTATTATATATTGCTCAATTCCGTATTCACGCATTTCTTCCTTTATTTTATCCATAAAGTAGGAATCAAAATATATTTCTACCCTCTTCAAGAAAACACCTCCTTTTCTTTAAAGTTTATTATTATTTATTTTGCGATCTTTCAGCCATTTTTTCTGCTTTTCTTGCTTCCTCTTTTGCTTTTTGTTTTTTTTCTTTTCTTTCCTCAACTATGGAATAAGCCACAGGTATAAAGAATAATGTCAGCAACGTACAGAATAAAAGTCCAAACATAACTGCTACCGCCATTCCTTGATAATAACCCGAACTTCCCTTACTTGAAAGTACCATTGGAATCCATCCAAGCACCGTTGTAAGTGTTGTCATAAGTATCGGACGAAGCCGTGAACCTGCCGCTTCCACAAGGGCCTCTCTAATTTCCATCCCCTTTTGCCGTAAACTTGATACGAAATCCAGTAATACAATTGCATTATTAACCGCCATACCAAATAGCATTAGAATACCAATCATAACGAACATGCTCAGCTGTATTCTTGTTACAGCCAGTCCAAACATTACTCCAATCATTGATAATGGCAACGCCAACATCATTATTATCGGTAAAATAAATGATTCTAGCTGTACTGCCAGTACGACGTAAATAAGCGCTACTGAAATCATAAGGGCATTCATAATTTCTCCACCCATTTCCTTCTGTCTTTGAGCATTTCCTGCTGGAGCTATTTTATATCCTATAGCTGGATTTGTTTTTTTGAATGATTCATTTACAAATTTTGATGCATCATTCAAACCTTTTGATTTATCCAAATTTGCTCCTACTGTTACAATTTGAGAACCATTGTAAGTTTCTATAGAGGCTGCACCTTCCACTTGTTTCATTGTGGCGATGTCTCCTAATCTTACAAATTGTCCTCCACTTGTTTTTATCATTATATTCAGTATTTTGTCAAGTGAATTTTTATACTGCTCTTCAAATTCCATATAAACTTTTAATGTTTCTGTGTTTTCAGTAATTTCTATTGGATCTACTCCCAATACAGTTTGATTTAACATTCTAGTTATGTCTGTAACACTTAGCCCATAACTTTCAGCCTTTACTCTGTTTACTTCAAGCTGTGCCTGTGGATATCCACCTTCTGATGAAGATTTTACATCCTTAAACCAAGTCTGCTGCTTCATATCTGCCATAATCGCATTGGCAATTCTGTTGATTTCTTCAGCATTATCCCCTTCCACTTGGAATGAATAATCTTTTGAAACTGAACGTCCTCCAGCTTTTGATGGGGAAACAGCGATTGTAACATTTGGAATGTCGCTCATTTTTTGACGCATTCTTTCCATTGCTTTCATCGTGTCTTTTTTTACATCGACATTGACTATTGCCGCCTGAGCATTTACTATAGTAGTATAATTTTTTGTAACAGGATCTTCTTTTACAATCTGTTCCATCTGCTTAGAAATTTCGTGTGCCACTTCTACATCAAGTCCTGTCGAAAGCTGTGCTACTACCGAATACTCATCATTGTCAATCGTTGGGAAAAATGAGGTTTTTACAGTTCTTCCAAGTCCAAAAACAACTACAAAAAATAGTACAATTACTCCGATTATAACTGCTTTTCTATGATCCAAAGCCTGTTTTACAAGATCTTTGTATTTATCCCTAAATGCATTAAATCTATGCGCTTTCCCTGCCGCTCCTGATATTTTTTCAATATTTAGGAACAGGCTTGATGCCATTGGAATAAACAGCATTGCTACAACAATCGAAGTTGACAGCGCGAACATCATTGAGAGCGAAATTCCCGCAAATACTTCCCTTGCAAACCCTGGAAATAATACGATTGGTAAAAATACGCAAACTGATGTTGCCGTTGAAGCTATCATTGGAACTATTACTTCATTTGTTCCACGTATCGCCGCAACAAGTGCTGGTTCTTTATTAATCTGAATGTGATCAAATATGTTATCTAGTGTGACGACTGCATTATCAACCAGTGATCCTATCGCAAGTGCAAGCCCCATAAGTGAAATTAAGTTTAGTGAAATTCCTTGTGTATTTAAAAGAAAGAAAGTAAATGCAGCTGATATTGGAATTGACATTCCAACCACAAGCGAGGCCCTTAAATCCTTTAGGAATACCAATAAGACAAGTACTGCTATTACTAATGCCTGTAAACCATTATTTGTTACATTGGAAATCGCGTCTTTTACTCTTATACTGTTATCAACTATTATTTCATACTTTGAACCTGATGGAAATAACGGTTTCATATTTTCCAATTCTTTTTTTGCAATATTTGCAATTTCAACTAGATTTCCATCCTTACTTTTTTGAATTACAACAGAAACCATGTCTTGACCATCATATTTTGAATAAGAAGTTTTATCTTTAGTTCCATATTCAACAATAGCAATATCGCTTAATCTTACTGTCTGATTATCATTGTTTGAAATAATGATATTTTGTATTTGCTCTAGCTGTTTTAATTCTCCATCAACTCTTAGGATAAATTCTTTTGAACCATCCTTTACTGTTCCGCCTGGCACAATTGTATGAGCCGCTTTAATTTTAGCGTATATTTCACTTGGAGATAAATTATATGCCTGTAATTTATATGGATCCAGCTTTACTTTTACCTGCCTTGTGGCATTACCAAATACTGATATATTTCCGACTCCTCTATTTCTTTTCAGCCTTGGTTCCAGCGTTTCTTCTATAAATGAAGTAATTGTCGATTCATCTGCTCCTCTTATTGCAATCATCATTGCCATATCCGAATTTCCGCCAGCTACATTCAATTTTGAAACGATTGGATCATTAGCATCAGACGGCAGATCCTGTTTTATTTTGTCAATTTCAGACTGGATCTGTACTTGCTTTATATCCGTGTCTGTACCAAAGTTAAATTCTACCATAACACTTGAAGTTCCATAAGTTGAACTTGTCGAAATGTTTTTAATACCATCAACATTAAGTGCCGCATCTTCTATTTTTTTTGAAATTTGAGTCTTAACATCCTCGGAAGCTGCTCCAGTCCAAGTCGTATTAACAGCTACTAGCGGAAAGTTAAAGTCTGGTATCAATTCCTGCTTCATTGACCGCATAGCTACAACACCTGAAAAAACCATGAATATCAGTATCATAGTTGTAGAAACGACCCTTTTCGTTGCGAAATCTGCTACTGTCATTTTTTCATTTCTCCTTAATCTTTTTGCTTTATAAAACAGCCAAACAAATTCAGAAAGTATAAAATTTTCAAAATTTGCCTGACTGATTATATTTAAAATATTAATTTTCTATTTTTAGAGTTAAAATCAATAATTTACTGTACTTTTCTAACGGTTTCGTTAGCCTGTACAACATTTTGTCCATCTATTATAAGTTCTGCACCTGCAGTAAGACCATTTCCAGTAACTGCCGCCATTTCCTGATTTTGGTTTGTAATTTTTATTGGTATTGCGATTGCTTTACCATTTTGAACTATATAGACCACTTGTTCCACTCCTCTTACAACAATGGCTTTTTTAGGAATTATTAATCCATTTTCTGCTCCAGTGTCTATGCTTGCTGTTCCATACATTCCGCTTTTTAGCCTTCTTTCAGGATTAGGAATTTTGATTTTTACAATAAACTGTCTTGTTGCTGAATTTGCTGCAGCTGATACTTCATATACTGTTCCTACCATCTCTTCCCCTTGCAGCTCATCAATTTTTACTTTTGCCTGTGTTCCTACATGGATTTTATTTATTACTTCTGCTGAAACTCCCACTTCCAGTTGCATTTCCGATTCATTTACCACAGTAAATAAAGCACTTCCAGCTGATGTTTGCTGATGAAGTTCCAGCTTCATATTTGCAATAGTTCCCGTTGTATTTGTCTTTATTACAGATTTTCTATTTGTGTCATTTGCCGAATCCAGTGCTGCCCGTGCTGAGCTTAGGCTGTTTTTTGATGCATTTAACTGGGCTCTTGCAGCATCATAATTAGTTTTTGCTTTTAAATAATCTGTTTCAGTTACTAGCCTTTTATTATAAAGCATACTGTATTTTTCATAATTTATTCTAGCTTCTTCAAGTGCGGCGGCGGCTGAGCTGATGTTTGATGAGGCTGTATTCACATTTGAAGTTGCACTTGCAACATTTGATCTTGCAGCCTGATTGTCAATTGATACAATTACCTGTCCTGCTCTTACACTATCCCCATTTTTTGCATTTATTACAACTATTTCTCCAGAAGAAGTCGCTGTATAAGGAACTTCCTCGATACCTTTCAAAGTTCCGCTCGCTGTATAGCCCAAAGAAATTGAGTTTTGTCCAATAACTTGCACTTTCACTGGTCTTGCATTATTTGTTGCAGCCTGTTTCTTCTTTCCGCAAGATATAGTAAACATCGCAAGTATTGCCAATGCTACTACGATTTTTTTATTATATAATTTCATTGTTTATTTCCTCCTATTTTCATATTTTAAATCCGATTAATCAAGAAAAGCTCCATATTGCGATACAAGATAGTAGTATTTAAGTCTTGAAGTTGCATAATTTACACGGCTCTGACGTAATTTTGCCTCTGCATCAAGTAAATTATTCATTGTTATCAAGTTATAGTTGTATCTTTCTTTTTCCAGTTCGTACGTTTCTTCTGCACTTTCCACTGCAATTTTCAATGCTTCCAGACTTTTTTCAAGCGCTTGCAGCTTATAATATGTTTTTCTCATATTCGCCTTAACCTGCTCCAATGTCTGCTCTAATTTTACTTCTGCGATTTCTTCAGTTTTTTTAGCATATTTTACATCTTCTTTTCTTTTGCCCCAGTCAAAAATATTCCAAGTAAATGTCACTCCAGCAGCCGATGAAAAATCCTTCACTTCAAATACATCCTTTAATTTATTTCTCGAACCTAATGCCCCGTAATTTACAGTTCCATTAATTGTTGGAAAAAAACTGGCTCTTTCCAGTTTTGTATTTTTTCTGCTTATATCAATTTGTTTTTGTGCAATTTTATATTCAGTATTTTGTGTTGTTAATTTTTCCATATCTTTTGTCAAATCAATCGTTTTAGTAAAATTATCTTCCACTCCAAACGGCACTATTTCAATGCTACTTGGATTTGGAACTCCAATTAATATTCCCAAAGATTCTTTTGCTATTTCAATATTTCCTTGCTGTTCTACAATCTGTGCTTCCATAGCCTTTAGACTTCTTTCTGCTTCTTTGTATTCAGGCTGTGTAACCATTCTCAAGTTATATTTTTCAGTCTGAATTTTATAGTTTTCATCCAATGCTTCCTTTGATTTTTGCAGTACCCCAAGCGTACTAACTGCCTCATATACGTCAATATATGCCTGAACTGTACTCAATACCGTATCTTTCTTGGTTTTATCCAATTTCAGCTCAGTTAATTTTAAGCTGTCTTTGCTTATTTCGTTTCCTAATTTTAGTTTCCCGCCTGTGAAAAGTGGCTGTGACAGTGACAGATATTGCTGGTACGCTTCCCCTGTCTTTTTCGAAATAATATCTTTAAAATAAGCATTTGCCGAAGCATTATAGCTTACTGTAAAAAATTTTTGTTTCCAAGTTCTGCTTACATCAATTTGCCCTCTATCCATTTCTAACATTCCTATTTTTATGTCTTTGTTGTTTTTCACAGCCATTTCAGCAGCTTCTTGAATTGTTATTTTTTGTGCAAAATTGGGAATTGCCATTAATAACAGCAATATTGACACTGCTATTTTATTTCTGTTTTTTTCCATTTTCCCTTCTTCCTTCCTGAACTTATTTTAACGCATTATTTATAAATTTTATTATTTCCTTCAACGAATTTTCGACTTTTCTTGTATTTTGGATATTAATCAGGTCATCATCTTTCATCTTTTGAAAATTTTTCAAGACAAATTCATCATATAAAAATTCCTCTATTGAAATTAATATAAATTCTGATATAACATCTGCATTATACTTATTGCCATTTTTACTGTTAAATTTTTCAACAATATTTATTTTTATAAAATCAGTTGATTTTTCTTTCAATTCTTCAAAAAAGTTTCTTAATTTCGGATCAATTGAATATTTTTCAACACTGTTTAATCGCATATTATTCAAAATTTTAACAACATAATTCATTTTAGCCTTTACGTAATCTTCTAGAACTTTTTCTGGTACTTGATTAACATTTATATTTTCAAGATTTCTATTAATTTCTTTTTTTATTTTTCCTAGAACTTCGTAAAGTGGTTCATCCTTAGTTGCAAAATATGTATAAAAACTCCCTTTAGATATTCCTAGGTTCTTCGTAATATCCTCAACTTTAGTTTCCTTATACCCATTTTTTGCAAACAGTTCCCACGCTTTATCTGTTATCTTTTTTCTTTTCTGACATCTCGCACTCTTCTTCTTTTCCAAGCATCTCCCACCTAACAAATAAAATTGACCTGTAAGTCATTTTTATATAATATACTATTTTTGAATTTTTTGCAAGAAAAAAATAGCTTTAAAATAAAACTATTTTTTAAAATCCAATGTTTAATTTGTTATTACTAAATCCACAGGTAAATCAAATTCATTTGTTGGAACTTTTTCCACTATTTGCTCTTTAAAAGC
>ERZ773054.1223-NODE-1223-length-16332-cov-3.872642_pt1 | contig 16332 bp, 4 predicted proteins | sample MGYA00580630_ERZ773054 | MGnify/ENA primary metagenome ERZ773054 (study PRJEB29015, sample SAMEA2737994) | human oral metagenome | biome: human oral; feature: human-associated habitat; material: dental | place: China | collected 2115 ... | reverse complement strand
ACTTTTAGGGTAGTTCTTCACTCTTTTTTTGATAGAAAACCGAAGAGTAAGGAGTGAAGAACAAAAGAGCTAATTCGCCGCCTTATGTAGGCGAATTGCTTCACATACGCCGTTATACCAGCTCGCTAACTTTCTTACAGATGTGATATAACATACTCATTCTTTGCTTTTCATTCTTCACAACAAAAAAGGCTTCCATTTGGGAAGCCTTTTTTGTATTAAAACTCTTTTCTTAATTATCAACTAACTAAAAAGTTTTCGTTGTGAAAATTCCTTCTTAGAAGATAGATTGTAGGTCTTTTTTGTAGCGGGCAAGCAAAGAACGAGTAATTCCTAAGTTTGCTTTAGAAGAATCCACTACTAAATAAATGAAATAAGTACCATTAGGCGCTACATCTATCACGTGAATTTGGTTAGTTAGGGTAATGAGGATATCTTCTATTTTTTCTTTTCCTTCCAAGCCAAGAACACGAAGAGCGTTCATTTTAGCTTTTACAACTTCAAGATTGTAAGCAGAAGCCAAGTTAGGGTCAAAATTAGGATCCGCGGAAGAAGCTACATAAGAGACCCCTGATTTTACTTCTGTAACAGAAACAGCTATAAAGCCAGGTACATTGGCTTTGATGTCCTGTACAAATTTATCTAATACGTTGGTCATTGTAATGCGGTTTAAAATTAGTGATTCAGTTAAAGTTCAATATTGAGGCATCAAGCGGATTCGAACCGCTGTAGAAGGTTTTGCAGACCTCTGCCTAGCCCCTCGGCCATGATGCCTTTTTTCAGGGTGCAAATGTAAGACAAATCTTTGAACTGCACAAATAATTAAGAAATTATTTTTACACTCACTTGCTCTAGATCCCCTCCTGTGGGAGGATTTATCTTTGCCACCTCTATCTCAAGAGAGATAATATTCTGGAATTCAGTCTTTACCACTTGTAATATACGTCCGGCTACATGTTCTAAAAGCGCTGAGCGAATAGCCATCTGCTCTTCTATGATACGATTCAGGCGCACATAGTCAATAGTGTCCTGGAGCTTGTCGGACTCAATAGATTGGGAAAGATCCGCCCATATGGTCATATCTACTTGATACCAACTCCCGATTTGTGCTTCTTCGTGCAAACAACCATGGTAGGCATATACACGAACATTCTTAAGGGTAATACTACTTTTCATTTTTACAAAAGACAGACTATCTCTCGGTACAGTTACATCCACCGATACCTTGGAACATGTCGATTCCGAGAGTAATCATATGAGAACCAGAGTTATACGAACGTATGGTGTTCAGGTTGAGGTTGTACCCATAAGCGAAGTAAAACACCCCTTTCTTCAGACCCAACATAGGCCCTACAGAAAGTGGCTTGAAGGCCTGATCATTCACAAATCGAGCAGTGGCTCCTACCCAGTAATAGTCCTCAAAATCAAACCAACGGAACTTTACATTCGCATCGGTTAGAGAGCGGCTATCCCCCTCTCTGTATTGCACAAATACAGAGGGCTCTATCTCCAAGATACTGCTGGGGGTACGCTTATAACGGTACCCTGCGTATAGGTTATAGTTTCTTAGGGTAGTAGGCTCTTTTACATCGAACATCTCTTTGTTCTTATTCAGGATATTCGTCGCTGCCAAGCTAGCAAAAATACCCTTATAACGATAGAGTACCCCTACCTCAAAGTTATGATTAATCATCGCTCGGTTATCCGTTACAGCAGCATCCGCTCTAGGACGCCCTGCCTCGGTGAACTTATCGATATCTATACGGAAGGCATTGACCAAGTAAGAGATCCCAAACGACACAAAATGGCTATCGTAACTATCCAAGGTCAAGTGGTGGGAGAAGGTCGCCTTCGCTCCCATCTGCTTGGTGTATCCATTTCGGTCATTATACAAGCTCAACCCCAGTCCACTGCGGTTCCCCAAGCGCATATCGCCCGATAAGCTCTGGTAGTCCGGTGCCTCCTTGAGACCCACCCATTGGCTGGTTGCCGATAGGCGCACCCGTACGTTGTTTCCTATACCCGCATAAGTGGGCATAATCAAAAATTCACTGTCGGCCAAGTACTGATTCCCTGAGGGTAATTGCAACTCTTGCCCAAACACACTCGGCATGCCCATAAGCACACATATGTATAACGCTAGTTTTTTCATCATCCTTTTTTTAAAATTTATTTATAAGCTCTCAGTGGTCAGTTGTCAGTTATTGAAAACTGACAACTGATAACTGACAGCTGATAACTGTTATCTGTATAAAGTAAAGTGTCCTTTGAATTCTCTACCATCGGATTCCTCACCCAAGGTGATGATATACCAATAGTCTCCCGTAGGCATTTCCTTGCCATTGTAAGTACCATCCCAGCTTTGTCCCTGAGAAAGTTCCTTGAGCAAGCGACCATAACGGTCAAATATCAAAGTATGGATATTCGGATACTGCTGCGTATTGCGCGGTGCCCAAGTATCGTTCTCACCATCTCCTGTAGGAGTGAAGAAACGTGGGATTTCTATATCATAGTATTCTACATAGAATACCTCTTCTGCGGTACATCCCTTGCTATCTTCCACTCGCGCTTCTATACGCTTCTTGAGCTTATTATCGCTTGGGTCTACTCCCTCTGGGTCTTGCTTCCTTACGATGTAAGTGCCATTGTTACCCTGATGTACCCCATTGATATAGTAAGTATAATCTGGAACCCCGTTCTTACCTAAGAGCGGTAATTCGTTGATATCTGGATGACGACTTGGATCCTTGATCAAAGTCAACTTCTCTACCACTGGGATCACCACTGGGCTAGTCTCTCCCTCACAGTTAGTTCCCGCATCACTATAGTATAGCTTGATAGACTGTGGCAAGGACGAAGGCCTTACGCTGCTGTGTGTACGACTGATGCGTGCCTGTGCTCCAGAGGTCATACCCGCGGCAAAAGAGTGCTTAGTGACTCCATTGTCAAAAGAGTATTGTACCTTGGTGAAGTCCACCGTAGCATCCTCAAAGGTCAGTACTACATAACCCTGATATTCATTGTCCTCACAGTTGTCCTCATAAGTGGCCTTAATGTCTAACTTAGGTGCCGCAGTTAGTGAGAACAAATCGGATTCTCCTGCACAGCGCTTGCCGTCCATCGCTCTTACTCGGTAGTTCACTCCGGCCCTGAGACCTGCTATCTCTTTAGGGAAATCTGCCGTCTTGACCTTATCCAAGCGATTGACTACCACATCGCGGTCTGCCTCTACCAATTCCAAACTATAGATGTATGCCAAAGCTCCTCCTGCATCTGGATCTGGAGTCTGAGTTCCTCCTGTGACAGAGACACTTACCTTACCTGTATCTCCATGACATACCAAGTTGCTATTGCTCACTCGGGTTACCTGTATCTCCGGTGGAGTACCCAAGGTAAACTGTACACTCTTCTCACAGTTCCAACGGTCTCTTACATACAAGGTATAGTTACCTGCTGGTAAATTGGTGAACTCATTGCTTAGCTGCAATGGTCTGATAGCTCCTTCTATATCGTGATATAGTTCGTAATAGTAAGTGGTTGTCAGGGTCGTTGCTGTAGGATCATCCACAGCTCCTCCTCGTGCATTCTTCACCACTACCTTACCATCGCGCTCATTCTTACAAGATACCATGGTGATCTCTGGGTCGTCAAAGTCTATTGGATCTGGCTTGACAACTTTATCTACATTCACCGTAGGAGTTACCACACAGCCCCATGCATCTTCTATCTGGAAGGTGAAGGTAGCCCCTGGTGCTGCCGCTCCTGGCACTCCGGTGAAGAGCCAACGGTTGTATACCTGATTGGCTGTCTGAGTGTGACCATTATCTCCTGTCATCGTTACCTTATAAGGTGCTATACCTCCGGTGATATCAATAGAGATTTCCGCGCTACCTGTGGCACTACAATCATCCGGTACTCTAAGCTTAGCCGCCATATTGATAGGCTGGTCTGCCTGACGGATGGTAAAGTTTGCCGGAATCTTAGTGATACAGCCCGTAGAAGTGGATTCCGCTTCTGCTGTATAGGAACCATATGCCAAGGTATTGAGCGTATGGGTAGCTGAACCTGCCGGAACAGTCACTGTTATAATCGGATCTGTAGGACGGGTAAGGCTCTTGATTCTTAGGGTATACCCTTGGGTAGCCTGGTTCACCCCGCCGCTGTTCTCTAAGTCTAAGTCTTCCAAGGTAAAGGTGATAGAACCATCATTACCTCCGTAACACTTCACTGGTTTTTCCTCTGTCGCGGTGAGCGAGAAGGTATTCGGATCCTGTACCTTGTAGGTAGTACCATAGGTCACACAACCGGTTTCATCATTGGTTGCCACCACACTGTAGTTGCCCATAGGCACATTGGTAAAGGTATGAGTAGCCGTAGTTGCTCCCGCAGGTACTGTTATCTGTACCGTTTGGTGAGAGCTATCCGTTACACTTCTTAGTGCCAAGCTTACTCTTATAGGATCCCCTCCGGCTGGCGTAAGGGTGGCTTCCACCTTCACATCCTCGCCTGCTCGACAGGTAATATCGGTAACCTCTGTGGCGGTGACTGTAGTGAGCTTCACAAACGGCTTGATCGCTGTTGGGAATGGCTTAGTCACCTCTGCACATTGGGACTGTGCATCCTCTACTCTTAGGGTAAAGTTACCTCCTGTCTCATCCGAGATAGTGAAGGTAGGCTCGGTAAGGTCTATATTGCCCGGTACCGGAGTTCCTCCCTTGAGTAGGGTGAAGCGGTAGCGTCCACTACCTCCAGTGATGGCGGTCTTTGGTAAGCTGAGCTTAGCCAATACCTGCTGATCTCCACTACACTGGAACTGGGTTGCTGCCTCTTGGGTCATATCTATCTCTATAGGTTTCACCCCATAGATCGTAAATTCTGTTGTTGCAGTACAGCCATTGGCTGCCTTAGCCTCTACCGTATAGATGATTCCTCTTACATCTCCTAACAAGCCCTTGAAGGTCACCTGTCTACCATTGTTCTGCCAATCCACATAGGTATTGGACGCTACCACATTGGTATGGGTCGCTGGGATGGTCGCCAATGCAGTCACTGCACTATTGTCATCCGCATAGCGGGCTGCCTTCAGACTATAGCTCATCGGAAGCTGACTCTCTGGAGCCGCTACCAAGGTCGCTGATCCTCCTCCATTTACATCCAAGAGGTCTTGGTTGGCATTATAACACTTCGAGTCGGTACTGTTGTCCAATGACAATATAGGTAACACCTTGTCATTGACCGTAAGGGTACGGCTGAATGGACAACCTCCGTGGGTGGTATCCACAATCTCTACTCTATAACGTCCTGGCTGGGTGATTGGCACGGTAAAGGCACCAAATCCACTCATTGGGGTATCGTTCACTATCACTATATCTCCTCCTACATCTTCCTTGAGCACTCTATAGATGTGTGGGTTTGCAGGATTATGGTTGGCGATATTGTCTACCTTAAGCTCTCCATTGCCTGCCGCACCTAGCTGACAAGTGATAGGCTTGGACTGTGTCAAGTTAAAGCTGATCTTGCCTTGGAAGACAAAGTTCACAGCTGCACTCTTACATCCGTTCTGGTCATAGATGGTGATATCACGCGCTGTAGACGATGCATACACACGGTAGATATATCCTTCCCATACACTTGGACCTGTCTGGGTGAACTGTATTGGCTGTTGTGGCCCTTCAGTTCCTCCCGCTGGCTTAAAGGTATAGTAGTGTTGTCCCTTACCTATCTGGCTGAGGGTTACTTTCACTGTATATTCTGTACCTACCACACATGGGTTCTCTACCTCTGCTTTGGTAGCCACTGGAGCAGGATCTTCCTTCACTGTTACTGCTTGAGAAATATGACAGTCATTAGCATCTCTTACATGTACATACCATGTAGCTCCCGCTGACGTACCCTTGATCTTGCCTCCAAAGGTAGTCTCAAAAGTCTGATCCAAGAGTACATCACGGCTATTGGTTGTCAATACAGCTGCATGTGCCCACTGAGCATCCGTAGGCTCTGTGCTAGCTTGGCTTATCGTATATTTGTAAGGACCCACTCCATCCTTGATGGTTACCTTCACCTGAGCCGTCTCATTAGCCGAACCTGAACAAGCTGAGTTTCTCAACAAGTCTGTCTGTACAAAGGCCAATGGCTGAGCAGCGCGAAGTACCGTAAAGATTTTGGTATCCATTACGCAGTTATTCGCCGTTCCATCTCTTACCACCAAGATATATGTCTTGTTCTCTGTAAGACCTGTTACCGTTTGCTGGATCACACTCTTACCTCCCGATGGAGTCGAAGCGGTACCTGAAGCTATTGGCGATTGGGTCAATGGCATACGGGTATCGAATGGATAAGGATATAACTCCCACTTAGGTGCCGTACTACCCGCAAAGGCACTCAACTCATAGTGTAATGTTACAGATCCTGTAGCACCTGCTCCACAGAGGTTTGGTTTACGTTTTTCAGTAATTGTTACCCCTGGAGTAGTTATATTCGGTCTGAAAGTACCATCCAACAAGGTCTTACATCCCTTATACTCTACTGCAATTCTATAAGGAGTCTTCGCCAAAAGGGTAAACTCTATTTCTACTTTCTTGTTGTTTCCTGTACCTGTTATGTTTCCTGTAGTACCTGATATCCAAGTGAGCAAACCACTGCCCAGCGGTCCATCTCGGTAGATGGCTACACTTAGTTGGGTCTCATCTATTTCTGCACCATCCTCAAAGAACTCTATCTTTTGCTTAGCTGTATTACAGTCTACCTGTACTACGTTGCCCGCATTGGCTTTGATCTGAGAGCCTCCTATCTGTACCACTGGTAATGTTACCTTACAGCCAGTAGCCATATTGGTGATCGCTGGATAGTAATCCCCTGGTGCCAAGAAATTAAAGGTCTTAGCAGCTCCTGTGGAGTTCACATAGTTCTCTCCTGTCACCTGTGGCGTACCTGCATGATTTTGTGCAGGGGTAGTATAGTTACTATCGGTATACAAGGCCATGTAATAGTTGCCTTGTAAGCCTGTGGTAAAGCTTAACTCTATCTCTCCTAAGCTGCTTGCTCCTGAGGTACAAGAGATATCTTTCTTCCTTACCAAAGTAAGCACTGGTGCTTCTATTTCCTTGATTTCCAAATCTACAGAAGTCTTACATCCCTTAGCATCAGAGAGTTCCACCTTATACCAACCCTTATTTAGGTCACGTCCTGTGTTGCTGGTCAATAGCGTTTCAGCAGAGCCTGGAGTGGTGGCATATTTGTAGATCTTTATCACATAAGGAGCTACTCCCTTAGTTCTATCAATCGCATCTGTTATCGGTAAGTAAGCCGTTCCATCATATACACCTATTACGCCCGTAGACTCTCCTGTACAAGCTACCATGCTGGCTGAAAGACCAGGACTTGTAAGGAAGGCTGGAGTTTCAGCTTTTACTTCCTTGCTTACTATATGTTCACAGCCGTTGGCATCTACCACCTTGAAGTGGTATTCTCCTGCAGTCTTGACTGTGATTAAGTAGGTTGTCGTAACCCCTGGGGTGGCATTGATCAGTACATTGCCGCCGTCTGTATCCGTCGTTGGGTTATAACCCGATGGATCTGTAGCTACGCCGCCTCGCTTCCAAGTGAAGGTATAAGCCCCTGATATTTGGGCACCTCCCTTGGCCTCAATGGTGATCTGCTCTTGGGCGTTGGTAGCACAACTAAAGGCATCATCCGAGCTAAGACCTACTTCCATCACCTCAGGGATCACTACCACTTGGGTAAATTCACAGCCTAAGGCGTCTTTTACTTTTATGGTATAGCTTGCTGGATTGAGACCATCAAAGCGGTATTCGGTTGGGTTGCCTGGGTCACTTACCCAAGTGGTTCCACCATCCTTGCTAAATTCATAGCCTCCATTACCATTGTTCACCTGTACCATCACCTCGCCTGTCCTACCTGACTGTAAGCACAAGGTTGGGGTCAAGGTTACATCTATATCTATCTTCGCAGGTATAAACTTCTGCTCTATATTCGAGAGACACTCATTCGCATCCTTAATTCTAAACTGATAGTGTACGCCATCGGTAAGGTTTGCCACCGTAGCTGTCGTTCCTGTCCATGTCACATCCGCTGTAGGTACATCCACAAAGTCTGCATCAGCAGGGCCTTTCTTCTGTACTGTATATGGATGTGTTCCACTATGTGTGCGCCCGTAAGCCACACGGATGATCGCTCTGGCTGTCGTGTAAGGTGCCACACAACCCTTAGGAGAGATCTTCACCTCTTCTATGGTCAAGGCAGGAACATCATTGATACGTGCCTCTACCCCTCCTGCGGTGATCTCACACAAGGTACCATCTGGGTTCACCATACGTACTTTCAAGGTATGAGCTGGATCCGAAGGCGCTGTCACTGGAGCTGGTATCTTTAGCTCGTCTGTACCTACCAAAGTAGTACTCCTATATGCTCCTCCGTTGAGCTGGTACTCGAAGGTAGCTCCAGCCTTGATGTTTCTGAGTTTTACCAATAGGGTACCCTCGCCACCATGGCACTTAGGAGGTTCTACCTGAGTGATGGTCGCGCCAAAGCCTTTGCTTGGCTCTACCTGTACTGAGATAGGCTCTCCCGACTGACAGTTCTTAGTAGGCTGGATCACTTCTATCTCATCCAGACCCACCGCAGCATTGTTCACGCCCGCTTCTATAATCAAGCGGAACTGGGTGTGCTGGTTGAAGCCTTCCAAGTCCTCAAAGGTCACTTCGCCACTCTGCCATGTACCTCCCTGCACTGCTGCTGGAAGGGTACGTACAAAGGCTGTCGTACCTGAGCCCCCTGGGTTGGTCACCTGTAGGGTCACTCTCAGTGGTACACTCGCGGCTGTATTGGCATCATTGCCCAAGTTCACATACTTGAACTTCACTGTTGCCTTAGCTCGTGGTACCACATTCTGTATATCTTTCACATACAAGCGGTTATCGCTCGGTGCTGTGTGTATCGCATAGTATCTGCCTGTACCTGCCAATGAGCGGTAGGTAGTTGGAGTGGCTGGCAACTGCTTGGTTACCACATGTACTCCGGCAGAGAGTATGCCTGTTGTCTTAGCAGAACCTACCCCTGTAGGAGCCCCGTCGCTCTCGTCAAGGTCTTCCATGTCGGCAAAGGTCTCATTGTAGAGCTGATTCACCGACTCGGTAGCGGGTTCTGTATAGTATACTCGAACTAAATATGGCGTAGCTCTGCCTGCCAAACCTGTATAGCGCATCGCATTGCCTAAGTTTGGCGCTTGACGTACGCCGCCGTCCAAGCTATATTCATAGGTATAAGTAGCTCCTCCTGGAGTGGTTGGCGTTACTGTAAAGGTTCCGTTGCCACCACAGTCATAATCCACTGTAGAAGCTGCCAAGGTTGGTTTGGTCAAGTCTTTCTTGGCCATTACCTCGAACTCGGCAATACAGCCATTGCTATCCTTTACAAATACTTTAACCTTAGGATTGGCTTGGCTACCTCCGTCCACCAACAACGTTCTATCTGTGCTGTAGGAGCCTGTACCTGAGGTAGACATAAACTGATAGCTACCAGAACCTCCCTTCACCCAGTTCACCTTGAGCAAGAACTTGCCATTGTTACCATCGCAGTTGTTCGCACTCACTACCCCTATAGAGGCTTCTATAGGTGCTGGTGATTCTATACGTATATCTCGAACAATCTCACAACGGCGTCCACCACCTCCACTATTGAAGAGGTAGCTAAGGGTCACTCTATACTTACCTGCTGAAAGGTTGTTGAACTGTCCTGCAAGGTTGTTCTGTGCAGGGAAGCTCGTGTCCATAGTGCCGTCGGTCTTGTATTTCTCCAACTTCACACTTGGACTTGGCACATTGCTCTCCAAGAACTTAGCCGAGATGCTTCCTCCATGCTGGGTGGCACATGTAAGGTCTACCTTGGTCACCTCTACCGCATAGCGAGAGGCTTGGTTTACCTGCACCTCATTGGTCAAGGCATATCTATCATCATTATCTCGTACCAAGAAGATATACTTACCTTCTCTTGGAACTTCTATCCAAGAGGAGAATACATCTGGTACCGTACCTACTGCATTGGTAGGGGTGATTGCGCTTGAGAAGTCCCCATCAGGAAGCTGCTCAAATACCTTGCCCGCATACTCTGTCTTGGCCAACTGACCATCTATCTTATATATAAGGTATCGGTAGTTACGTACCCCACCGTATACCGTGAAGTTATATTTAGCTTTGTTACACTCTGTAGTAGACCACTCTCCGGTATATTCTACCTCTGCCTTCATGGTCTCCAAGCGGTTGATCGTTACTGTCTGTTCGAAGGTACAACCATTGAGCGCACCTCCCTTAGCCTTGATCACTATTCTAAAGGTATCTTGGCTCTTGTTGTTCGGTACTTCCAGACCTGTTACGTCCACCTTGTGCATATTGGCGCCTGAAGCAGGGCCATTTCCTGTAAAGGTTCTACCATCAGAACGGGTAGCTACGTACTCATACTGTACTCCATGGGTTCCCATCTCGAAGTTCGCTGCCCCTAAGCTCAAGGCTGTATGTGGGGTAGGGGTTCCTATTAAGGTTCCTGAGAGTTGGGTGGTGAAGACCTCAAAGTAGAACTCTCTGGTACAAGTACCATTGCCCACCTGTAAGCGGTACTTACCTGGGGTAGTACCTCCTATGGTAAAGCTCCTATCGGTAGATACTGTAGACCAACATGCTGCACTGGTATTATAACAGTTCGGCTGGTTGGCATTGCTACAGCCTGAACCCTCTTTCTGCCATTTTACTCCTGACTGGTGGTAGGCTACCTGCAATACCTTGCTGCCCGCACCTCCACAGAAGTAGAAGTGGCTTTGCCATTTGGTGTTATCCGTAGCACATACCCCTCCTACATTGCCCGCTAAGGCTCTGATAGGATCTACCGTGGTATCGCTCTTGTCCACCAAGCGGATCACTTCCGTAGTCTTCGCCTCAATACCACTACAAGTGGCTATCTTCTCTACTGTATAGTAGCCCGCTGCACTTACCGCTTGGCTATTAGTGGTACTTGCCAATGGAGTCATACTACCTGGCTGTCCACTATACCACTTATATGAGGTATAGCCTGTACCCAAAGCTGTAAGCGTGAAGCTGCCGCCACAGTAGAGTTCCTCACGTGGGCAGGTGGCACGGCTGTCAATCTCTGCCGCAACGCCGTCCCCTTGGATGGTATTCTCTGCCGTACATCCTGCACCTCCTACACTGTAAATAAGTTTAGGTTGTGCTGTGAGTATTGACTGACATGCATTCACATACGCATCACATCCCTGATCCTGCTTGATCTTGATCGGGATATATGCTGAGCGTTCCGCATTCTGTGCCAATACGCCTCCAGTGATATTCGCCAATATCAGTACTCTTGGGTTGCCTGTGTCATAGCTTACATTCACCGCACCGCCCAACTGAGAGGTAACTATCGCAGGATCATTCGCTGCAGGTAGCTCATAGTTGGTGTTGGTGTTATCAGGCATGGTAATCCTCAAGGCACCTGTACTGATAGAAGTAGCTGTAGTATTCTTAAGCGTTACCTTATAATATACTGTACTTCCTTTGGCCACTGAAGTGAGAGCTGTAGTGCCGCCCACATTGGCCACAAAAGAACTGGTGATCTGAATATTTATATTCGGAGCCGTTACCGTTACCTTGAAGCTCTTGGTAGCTGCTGTGCCCCCTGCTATCTTGCCCTCTACCTTATAGGTTACCGTAGATTCGCCCACAGGGAAACCATTCCAGCTGGTGGCTGGCGTATTACCATTGGCATCCGGCGTAGGGGTATATTTACTTCCGTCTGGCTTGGTTACCTCCCAAGTGAGCTTGTAGCCACAGCCCGCCGTATCATTGATCGTAGGGGCTGTCCAGCTTACATCCGCCGCACACTGGTTCAGTGGCAGTACTCCTGTCTTATCCGATAAGCCTGTGATATCCGATGCCGCAAAGTTGCTGCGGGTCAGGTTCACCTGCTTCTTGGCTGTATCCTTAGATACTGGAGTACATCCAAAACCTGGTTTCATCTTATAGGTAACCCAATACTCCGCATCCACCGTAGGATTCAAGGTGATCGAAGGACGCGTCTTGTCCGCTACTCCTGCAAGAGCCGTAGCTGGATTCGCCTTCCACTCCAACTCATACAAACTCGCTGGTAAGTCCACACTCAATGTCAATGGAGTACCCGCACATGCCGTCGCCGCTGAGGTACGTACCTGTGGATTCTGCAAAGAACCAAACTCAGGAACAGGTACCAAACGATCCAAACAACCTGACTCAAACTTCACTTCATAACTGTCACTGCCAGAAAGCCTTGGAATGTTACTGAAAGTTGCATAAGCATCTTCCAAGTTTGCAGGACGGGTAGCCACCGTAATAGGAGCTACTTGTGTGCCATCCGAGTGAGTAGCTATCGCCTTTGTCCCTCCTGATACCTTATATAAAGTATAGGTTATAGGATACTGTGGCTCAGATCCCGCAGGCAACTCAACCCTTACCATCCCTGTATTGGGATTCGAAGGATCACACATGCCAATTCCTACAGTTGGTGTGATGTCGGTAGTATTGACAATCTCAAATTCTTTGTAGATCAGTGTATTTGCTAAATAACGTTCATCCCAAATTTTTCTTGGATTAGGTAAGGGTAGTCGTCTAGCAGGATCATAATGATATGTATATCCATGGGAATGAGGATCATCTACTATAGTATACCAATCCCATGCATCTGAAGGGATGGCTAAAAGATACTTTCCTGGAGGCAAGTTTCCTATTTCACCTTTTTTACTAATTTTAGAAGGATCTGGATTGGGCACTTGTGTAAGTGCTTTTACTCCCATACCAGGAATTATTTGTCCTCTTTTGTGTATAGGATCACTTCCCCCCTTGTCCTTGAGTACCATCATACGATAGATTTGAGAAGTTCCATCTCTACTTATAGTAACTTCAAAAGACACTTTTCCTCTACTGCTTTGTCCCCCTTGACTACAATCGGTAGTTACGGTATACTTAAGATCATAGTAGGCAGGAAGAGGTGTTGGAATCGTAACTTCTTTTTCTATTTGTCCACAATTATCCTTTAATTTAAGCTTATATTTTCCAGGGGGAACATCTACTAATTGATAATATCTGTCATTTCCTCCATTCATAGAAGGATAAAACTTCACTGTTTTTGGAAATGTTATCCTATAATCGCCTGCCAAATTCCAAGGACCTGTGGCATGTATGGTCTTTACCATTTGTCCATCGGTAGGAGTGAGAGTTACCTGAAGCGGATTGGCATCAGTAATGAGCCCTCTCAATCCTCCTCGAGAAGCCTCAGTATGACCAAATAACAACACTCCTCCCTTATCAGGGGCATCCAAAATGACACGAGAGTCACCCCATCCTATAGCAATTCTATCTAAAGGAGATGGAATGTCACTGCTATTAAAGGTTCTTGTCTTATAATAATCACATTTTGAAGATGAAGGAGACATGGATGTGTCTTTGGAGTATGCTACAGAAAATGATGAAGGACTTGCAGAAGCAGTTCTAACTCTATGTGTATTATAATCAACATTGTCATAGAAACGATACAATCCAACACTTTGGGGAGTTGAAACACTTCCTCCCTCTGTAAGGGTATAATATCCTCTTGAAGAAAATGTATTATAGTAAAATACATCACTACTTTGCCAATATGGATAATTAAATTGTGTCTTTATAATGGCTCGAGTATTACATGCACCTGCATCCTCAGCTTCTATTTCTGTCTTAGGATAATTATTTGCAAGTTCTTTTACTGTATGAGTTGTTGTTTTTGTCATTCCACAATCCTCATAAGAAATTGTAATCACATCTCCCACCTTTACTCTCTCAGTATCAGCTAACTTAAAAAGCATAGGACGATCCCAATTCCAATAACGAAAATCATTTCCGGCTTCTATATAAGAACCTGCTCTTACAAAATTCACTTGCTCTCCTCTAGCAAATTCTTTATTTATAATAGTAGCTCCTCCACGAGTCACTTTCACTTTCAATAGGAATGGATAAGTTTGATCATAATCAATACTATGTATATATCTATGTCCTACTGCTAAGTTATAAGTATCACACTGTCCTTCTATAGGTGCAAAAGATGCCAAAAGGGTATCAGGAGAAAAAGAATAATCCTTCCTCAATACACGTTCTGCAGTACATCCTCCTCCTTCTATTGTAACCTTATAATTCTTATTAGCTTCTAATTTTTTACCTGCATCAGGCTCTATATTTAGAACTACTCCTGCAGTAGCTGTAACAGCCCTAGTGTTTACAAGCACTTCATTAGTATCCTTATTGATTACCTTTATAGTATAGCTTCCTGAAGTATGTACATCTAAGGCAATCACACCATTGGCACCTACTGTCTGTCCAGTTTTGAGCGGACGACAAGTTTCCATAGTCAGGTTACGAATAAAAGAACCTGACGCAGCCTGTGTAGTAATACTACGCACGTTTTTCGGCTCAGTAAGAGAACAAGTTCCCCCACCGGCACGATCTTCCACTTCTATGTCATATTTTGTACTTGGCTTAAGACCTGTGATATTGACAGTTGTCTCAGTCCCCGTTTTATTAGTAGCAGGGGAAGTAAAGGTAGGAGTTGTTGCCCCAGGAGCATAGAACTTCACTACAAAGGGACCTGAACCATCCTTAATCTTGAGCGCCACTTTTCCGTCAGTTGCACATTCTCCTGTAGCAGCTGTCTGTGTAGCTTTGGTCATATCCACAGAGAAGCGCCTATAGGTACTTACCACCGTAACACTCAATGCAGTAGGATGCGTATCGCTACCATCCTTCTTTTCAAGCTTTACCTTATAAGTTCCTGAGGAGAGGTTAGCGAAGTCTGCTTTCCCTGCGGCAGAGAGATTCTGTCGTGCTTGCACCGCACCAGCACTGTCGTACAAGACCGCCCAGTACTGGCTAATACAATTGGTATCGGCAGAGGCCAAGGCAACCTTGACAGTACCGCCACAGGTGGTATTCTCCACTGTGGCCGTATAATTCACGCGGCACTGCTGAGCGCGGCTGAATATCGGTACCAAAAGCAATAGGTATAAAAATAATCTCATAATATGCTTGGGTTTTTCTGTTAGCAAATTGTTCCCCCTCCCCCCGAAGGGGAGTGGGATAGTTTAGGTTTCTTAATTTAGTTTATACAAATTGGGATTAAGCGAATTGCAATTCATCATTTCGATGGGTGAATTGGAATTCGATCAGCGAACTGCGATTCGATGGACGAATTGCAATTCAATGGGCGAATTGCGATTCGCCCCTACGTCCCAACAATTATCTAAAAATAGCTTCTACGGCCATAAGGACACCACTACCAGCGAGGAATCCCAAAAGGGCAAGCCAAGAGATGTGTTTTACATACCAGAAGAAGTCGATCTTCTCCATACCCATGGCAGCAACACCTGCAGCAGATCCGATGATAAGTAAGCTACCTCCTGTTCCGGCAGAGAAGGCGATGAAGTGCCAAATAGAGGCGTCCATTCCTTCCTGGAACATACCGATAGCAGCAGCTACCAAGGGAACATTGTCAATGACTGCAGAGGCAAAGCCTAGAATCATTACTACTATATTGGTATTAGGAACCATCTTATTGAGCGTGCCAGCAAAGTGGAACAAGCTACCTGTAGACTCCAATGCGGCTACGGCCAATAGGATTCCTAAGAAAAATAATATACTGGAGTGCTCTATACGTCCTAAGGCTTTGTGCACTGAGAAAGTTGGCTTGGCTTCCTCACTGAGCTCGCTATTGGGCTTGAGCAGCTCGGAGAAGAACCATACAGTGGCCAAAGAGAACAACATACCCAAGTAAGGGGGCAGGTGGAACAAGGACTTGAACACTGGCACAAAGATGATTGCCAAGACTCCTATAGTAAGGATAGGGGTACTGCTCTTGTAAGCCTCGGTCTTATCCATCTGAGGGATTTCTAAGCGTCCCTTGAAGATAGGCATTAGTGAAGCAATCGCAAAAGGTACTACAAAACAAAGCACTGCAGGCAACACTACATAGTCAATAAGACGTGCCGCGCTGACCTTACCCGCCATCCAAAGCATGGTAGTGGTCACATCGCCTATAGGAGACCAAGCTCCTCCGGCATTGGCAGCAATTATTAGGAGCGAAGCATACCAAATACGTTCCTCACGGAAAGGTACGAGCTTGCGCAAGATGGTAATCATTATTATAATAGTAGTCAGATTGTCAATGAGCGCAGAAAGGAAAAAGGCTACAATCCCCAGTACCCAAAGGAGTTTCTTCTTCTTACGTGTCTTGACCATTTTCTTGATGATCTCGAAGCCACGGTGCATG
>ERZ773054.1221-NODE-1221-length-16356-cov-21.462548_pt1 | contig 16356 bp, 13 predicted proteins | sample MGYA00580630_ERZ773054 | MGnify/ENA primary metagenome ERZ773054 (study PRJEB29015, sample SAMEA2737994) | human oral metagenome | biome: human oral; feature: human-associated habitat; material: dental | place: China | collected 2115 ... | reverse complement strand
CAGCAAGGGAAGCGATGCGCATCTGCAACATGAGTCCGTCAACATTCTATCGCCGCGTAGATGAATTAAAGGGGAGTCATGAGCATCAGGATATTTTAGTATCTGAAACTTGATCATATCCAGTGTGCCTCTTTGAAGTGTCAAGGGGCGCCATCGGCGACCGCGGGAGCGGCTTGCCCTTGACACGTGACGAACCCCGACGCTATTCCCTGCAAGGGGCAAGGAATCCTTGCCCCTCTGCCCAGCGGCGCGCGTCAAAAAGGGGTGCAGGGGGCTTGCTCCCTGCTTGAAATCCTCACATTGCATTTTGTGTTTGATGCAGATTGCATTTCTAACCCCGTCGAAATCGACCGGTTTAACCGCGTCAGATTCGAGGCGGTTAAATGTGTAGCTGAATGAACCGACCTGTGGGATGTGTTGCCGCCCCTACACATGGCAATGGAAGGGGGTGTGCATATGAGTGTTATCGTGTTTTTTCTCTCCATCTTGGCTGGCGTAATTGCCAACTACATCAGCAAATGGCTCGATGAGAGAGATTGACGGCGACGAGCCTAGGCGTTAGTCCCTGCCTGCACAATGGGAACAGAAAAGCCCCCAAGCTGGAACCTTGGGGGCTTTTCGTGTGCTTAAGTGCTATCGTGTTTGCCATAAATAGTATAGCACACGTCCCCCATACGATGCAAGTGATACGTTGCCGCCTACGATAGCGGCTTTGTAGGATTACAATAGATATGTTACACAAAGTAAATAAAAAGAGAAAGCCAAATTCCAACCCCGTCGAAATCGATCAGTTTAACCGTGTCAGATTCGAGGCTGTTAGACTGCATAGTGGAATGCCCTGAACTATGGTATACTGGTTGCGTTGCCTCCTCCATACTGGCACGGGAAGGAGGTGTGTCGATTATGTTACTATCGTTTTTAATCTCCGTCATGGCGGGGATAGTCTGCCACTATCTCTGCAAATGGCTTGACGGATGAGGCGAAGGCAACAAGCCTAGGCACTAGTCCCTGCCTGCAATATGGGAACAGAAAAGCCCCCGAGATGGTCGCTCGGGGGCTTTTCGTGTGCCAATATGTTACTATCGTTTGCCAAGCACATTATAGCACAGTCCACCGATGAGATGCAAGTGATGCGTTGCCGACTACAGACGCTCTTTTGCTGCTCATAGATCTCGATACATCTTCTTATTCGTCTCTTCCTCCTTCGCTGCCTCGGACATGAGCGTCCATGTTTTAAGTACGGAATTATCGTCCCGCATGGTGGCGACGAGGCTTGCATAATATGCATTTCCTGCGACGGCTTCGGCGATGATGCCGGGTCTGTCTTTTCCTTTTTCCGCTGCAGTGATCTTATAACGTCCTGTATCATTTTGATCTTTTTTCACAGCCTCAGCGAGTGCTTCCATTTGTACTTTGACGCGGTTCATCTTTTCCGCTGCACGAGCCAGTTGTCCTTTCAGCGCATCATATTGCTTTTGGTACGGTTCATTTTTTCGCATGATCCCGAGCGCAATTTCTTTGATCTTTTCTTTTCCCTGCGGGGAATCGATCTGCGCGGCAAGCCGTTTTTGCCATGCGTCCAATTTAGTTTTCTGCTCGGCAAGTTCTTGTGCTTTTTTCATCAGCGCATCGTGGCGTTCGTCAAGTGCACGCTTGCGAGCCTGATACTCCGTATAGGCATCCCGGTCATCAGAAGATGGGATCGGCAGTCTTTGAAAGGATGCGACTTCCTGTTCCAGTTTTGCCCGATCATTTTGCAAATAACCTTCTTTCTTCTTCCATGTGCGGCGTGCTTCGCGCAGTTTTTTGAGTCCTCCCTTCGTGTAGACATTTGCGCCCATTTGTAAGGCTCGATCCATGGAGAGGACTTTCTTTTTTGCCGTTTCCAGTTGACTTTGCAGTCGTTCCATTTCTTTCTTATAGCCGTAAAACCGTTTGCGCACAATGGTATACAGCTGATGGGTCGTATAAATATCCTGTCGGTTTTCCATGTGCGCTTTTGCAAAGAGCCCCTGCGCCAATGCACGCATGGTGATATTGATATTCTGTGCAGCCTTGGCAAGATTTTTGCGAATCTGCGTGTTGGCGAGCAGCATGTCATGCGTGATGAGCTGGATCTGTTTTTGTATGTCCGTGTTCTTCAAACGGATTTCAATAGCATCAATTTTATCTTGCAGCAAATGCTGCTCATATGTCAGATTCGCAATTTTATCGTCGAGTGCCGGCATCAGCTGATGGTATGCAGCTAACTCTTTCGGCGTTCCATTCTTCGGTTCTGACAGATTTTCTTTGAACTCTGTCCAGTGACGGATGTCTGCCAAAATTTTCTTGTATGCCTGATAGATCTCCTTTTCCGCCGGTGTCATGTACTCGATTTTTGCACTTTCGTGTGCATCGTCAGCGGAAATGAGCATCCGTTCCAGATGCTCATACGCGTGTACGGATTCGATAAAATTGCTGCGAAGTTTACCGATATGTGACGAGGAATCATGCTCGCTTTCGGCAAATTCATGCGATGTAATGATGGCTTGGATGGACTTTTTCAGATGTTCGTTTTTCTCATTTTGTGCGTCTTCTTCGATGCTGTGTGCAGTGCGTTCAGCAGCAAACAGCAAATCCCGGTATTCTTTTTTTAGTGTGCGGTATTTTTTAATGCGCTGCATCTCCGGACCGGCTTCCCTCAGTACACCGTTCCCAATGTGTTCTTCGGGGATGCGATGTAAAAGATTCGCGAGAAGAACATCGCCATTCATGCGTGCTTCCTGTTCCTGTGCTTTGAGACTGCGATGATCGATGCGGGCACGATGTCCGTATTTCTCCAGAACGCTGTTTGTGATCTCTTCGTAGGATGCACGCAGATGCAGGACATAGGTGCGGTCTGCCCATTTTCGATCAATGGGTGCACCGTGACTGCGGAGTGCTTCTTCCGTTCTATCCTTCACATTTCGTCTCAACGGGTAGCTGAAAAAAGCGGATCGCTTTCGTTCTTTTCTCTTTTCTGCCTCATCGATCAGTCGTGTCGAAAACACAATATGAACATGAAGATTATGCGATCCGTCGGACATGGCACCGATCTTATCATGAATGGCGAGTGTGTAGTAATGATCTGGAAGGTTCGCCTCAATGAATCGGTTCACGATCTCTATGTTTTGCTCTAGCGTCAATTCATTCTGAAGTGCAAACTCGATCTCTTTATAACGAGCGGCGTTTTTGGGCGAATACCGATCTGCCGCACGAAAAAACACAGTGGGTGAATCCTTCGCCCACGCAGGAAGACGATGCTGTTTATGGACGCAGTCCCCGCGCTCGAAAAATGCTTTTTCACGATTGATATATTCAACGTGATGCTGTGCGCCAATCGTATGTTTATGTCGCTCAAAGTTTTCTAGGATTCTTTGAGCGGTTCGCTCTGCATACCGTCTTCTTCCGTAAGATAGATCCCATCGCACAGGGGGAGTTCGTTCGGCTCCGCGGTGTCCCAGCTGATCGTCCGGAGTACCTGACAATGACAACGCAGCGTCCTCCGGTCGAGTACATACCACATGGCGTTTGGACAGTTGGCGCATTGTGGGTATGGTTCTGATGGAAGAAGTTTTGGCATCAGCATGCTGATCTTCGTTAAGGTCGGGCTTTGGAATGTTTTTGCGGATGATAACTCTTCCGCCTTGTTTTCTAAATCGCTCTCGTTCATCATTTTTCTCCTTTCGCTTCTTGTCTAGAATGGACTGCATCGCAGTATCCTCAAATGTAACAGGCAGATCAGCCAGCAGAGCCGCATGAATACATTTTGCTCGAAACACCGTACTTCCGTTTACGGTCAGTGGTTCTTTCATCATACGTTTTGCAATCATGAGCGCAACAGCGATTGTGTCGTACGATGGATCCTCCGTGAGCGCAAGCCCCTTCTCTGTGTTGATGATTTTTCCGTAGGAGCTCGAATAGAGCAGCAATGTTTTTTCGCCCACAGCATTCGCTTTTTGTGCCGATGAGATGACGTTATCCCTGTGCTGCGGCTGACGTTCATCTTCGTTTTTATACTTTCCCTCGCGGTTGATATAGTCTGTATGCAAGGCTGCCTTGATCTGTTTTTTCGTTCCCGGGTGCTTGTCATTTTTGATGGTAAAGTGATATAGAGCCAAGATGTTTTTTCTCACAAATCAACAAAAAAGTCGGCGATGTATCGGTCACTTTTTTGAAAAACTATGAACAAAATTCTATGAAGTATCGAGGACAAAATGCCAACGGCAGGTTCAGGGAACGCAGGTGACCGACAGAAAAATTCGTCTATTGTGTATGGAATGGGAGGAAGCAAATTTGTCCGGAAGGAGCAAATCTGCGTGCGACAGTGAGCATCAAAATCGCAGAAATTGACGCCATGCGCAACAAAAATTTTATCCGCGCAGCGGCATAAACAGCACCTAAGCACGGCATTTCGGCAGACCGAAATGCATAAGTGCGCCTAGACTAACTCCGTTAGTCTCATTTTAACAAAACGAGGATTGAAATGTGGGAAAGATGTGGGAAAGATGTGGGAAAGATATTTCTCCTTTTGAAAAAAATGTGTGTGTACATGGTATACTCGGCTTTGAGCACATACTCGGCAAAGGATGTGACAGAAGTGGAGAGCAAACAGCAAAAACTGGCACGTTTAAAGAGGCAGTTGATAGAGACAAAAGAGCAGATGAATGCGGTTTCGGCAAATATGGATGCAGAGCGTAAGAGAGTTCGTTTTGGGAAACTTTTGCACGTCGGGCTCATTGCAGAGGAAGCCGGCATTTTGGATTCCTACAATGCAAATGATCTCTATCTGCTGCTTGTGATGAACCGTACGTATCTGTGTCAACATGGTGAGATGGGGACATCGGGAACGTTTACAGCAATGCACAATTTGGGAGAATTGAAAGAGGAAAGGAATTGATGCTGCGGTGGCGATGAATGTAATGGCACGACTGGAAAAAAAGAAGAAACAGCTTGATGGGATGCTGTCCAAGCAGAGAACAATGGAAGAGCAGATTCGTCAGATTCAAGAAGATATGAAAAGGCTTACAAACGAAAGAATGAAGCAATGGACAGATGCCTTGCAGACAGAGCTTGAACGTAAAAATAGTGCGATCGATCTCACATGTGTTCCCGTCGAAAAGGTGGCAGAATGGCTGCTCTCTCATTACGGTGATCGCAGATTAACGAGACCGGAGGAAGTAGTTTCTGAAGCATCTGTGCATGAAACTGTTGAGAAAAATCCTTCTGACAATGTGAGTCACGCCCTCACTTCAGAGGAGACCTTTCGTTCTGAATCTGCAATGCAGTGATTTTGACAGAAATGCGACAAGGATGGTAGTATATGGATAAGCGAGAGCTTTCTATGGACGAGGTGCGCCACATATTAAAGGAGCATAAGCTATGGGTGGACACCGATCATCAGTCCGGGGCACAGGCAGATTTCTCCAATTGTGATTTGCGCAGATTTGATTTTTGTTATGGAAAATGTGGAGAACTGCACAAGTTTCATTCTATGAATTTTCGTGGAACGGATTTTTCCGGCGTTTCCTTTGAACGATTACATTTTAAGGGGTGTGACTTTACGGATGCTTGTATGGATCAGACACGGATTTTAGAGGTGTGCTTTGAAAAGTGTAATTTCTCAAGAACAAAGTTGTCTATGGCTCGTTTGTCTACGACCTTAATGTTGGATAACTCCTTTTATGAAACACAGTTCGGACAATCTGGATTTGCTGATTGCAAATTTGTAGGAAATTCATTTCATGGGGCATATCTGGATAAAATTTATATTGCGAAAAGGTCTCATATATGGGATAATCAATTTTTTGATATGAATCCCGTTTACGCAAACTTTTCTAATGCGGAATTTGTTGGCAATAAATTTTCGCATGTGACCTTTATGCAGTGTTCTTTTGATGATGCGTCTTTCAAAAAATGTCATTTTTTGCAAAGTGGTTTTCTAGATAGCTATATTGAGCGTTGTCGATTCAGTCAAAGTAATTTACAGGATCGTTTTATGCAGATTTCTTTCACGACACCTAAGGGAGATACATTTCATGCAGCATGTGATCTTGGGTTACGGACAGTTATCAGCAGAGATTTGTTTGATGACAAACTTCCTGTACGTGTTGATGAGTTTTTGAAAGAGGCTCTTACAATTCCAGCACAAGACAAGAAACAACAGGAGCTCAAGAGAATGTTGATCTCCATAGGAAAGACATTCAAAGAAGCATGCGCTTCGTATAGGAAAGACAATCAGCAGACAAGGTGATGGAGAAATACTATGCAGTATTGGGTTGATGTGGAGCGATTGAAGTATTTTATGGACTTTCGTGGGATGACAATTGCAGATGTCGAGGCTGAATGTCACACCAGAACCCGTCATGAATTATTCATGAAACTTATGACGGAGGGGGGACCGACACGGGAATTCTTTTTGCTCGGAGATATTGCGCGATCAATAGATATTCCTTTATTTGAGTTCGTTAAATTTCATGAAGGCGAAGAAGGCGATGACTCAAATGATGTCCGCGTCTTTGAAAAGCAAAAGACATGGCCGCTTGATTACGATGAAAGTCATTACATCGATCAGAGTATGGGCGTGGAGAAATTGAAAGAATACAATCTGATTTAAGGCATCGCTGATCATGTGATGTACAAAAGATAGGATTTTTAAGCCTCTTTTCAAGATATACTGAATATGTGGTATATCCTAGAAGGAGGCTTTATCAATGCGACTATTCATTGCGGAAAAACCAAGTCTTGGCCGCGCCATCGCAGAAAATCTCGGGAAAGGGGTCATAAAAGATGGCTGTATTGAATGCAGCGGTGGGCAGGATGTCGTGACATGGTGTTTTGGTCATATCTTAGAGCAATGCGATCCCGGTGCGTATGATGAGAAGTATCGGAAGTGGGTCATGGATGATCTACCCATCATTCCGGAAACATGGAAGCTGAATGTCAAAAAAGATGCAGCGAAGCAGTATAAGATCATCAAAGAGTTGGTCGAGAAAGCGGATTATATCGTCAATGCAGGTGATCCGGATCGTGAGGGGCAGCTCCTCATCGACGAGGTTCTGCTTCATCTTGGCAGCAAGAAGCCTGTGAAACGAATTCTGCTGAATGCGCTGGACGCGAAAAGTGTCGTTCAGGCACTCGATGACCTGCGCGACAACAAAGACTATGCAGGACTGCGTGACAGTGCCCTTGCACGCAGTCGGGCAGACTGGCTTGTCGGTATGAACCTCTCACGTGCTTATACGATCATCAGCCGTGATGCGGGATATAATACCATCGTCCATGTTGGTCGTGTACAGACGCCAACGCTTGCACTTGTCGTTCGACGTGAAGAAGAAATCGCATGTTTTCAGCCGACGACGTACTACGCTCTGCATGTCACATGGCAGCATGAAGACGAAAGCATATCGACGATATGGAAGATGAAGCCGGGCATGGATGGGTTGGATGCGGAGCATCGTCTCCTTTCCAAAGACATCGCAGAAGGACTGTTGTCAAAGATCGAGCTCGTGGCGAATTATGCAAGCGGTGCCTATGTTACAAGTGTCGAGCAGAAGAAAAAACAGGAAGGGCAACGACTCCCATATAGCCTTTCCACACTGCAGGTGGAGGCAGGACGGCGATATGGTCTGTCGCCGCAGCAGGTGCTAGATACCATGCAGTCTCTCTATGAAATGAAGCTGACGACCTATCCGCGTTCGGACTGTGAGTATCTGCCAACGAATCAGATGGATGATGCAGGAGTCATCCTAAACAACCTTGCTGACATCGCAGTGCTTTTTGAACTAGCCTCCAATGCAGACACGTCCATTGTGTCCCGTGCGTGGAACGATGCGAAAATCTCTGCCCATCACGCGCTCATTCCGACGACCATCCCGGCAGATATGGCGAAACTCTCAGATGAACAGAAGAAACTTTATCTTCTTGTCGCCAAGGCATATCTCGCACAGTTCTACCCGATTCATCTGTACGAGGAGACCAAGATCGTCGTCACATGTGTGGATGAGAAATTTGTCGGAACAGGAAAAACGATCTTGGACATGGGGTGGAAGGAAATTTATCGCGAGGACAATAAAGAACCAGATGAGGAGAATGAAGAATCACCCGTCTTTCCGACAGTCACAGAAGGGGATGTGCTCGGCTATGGACGCGGAGAGATCAAGGAGAAAGTCACCACGCCGCCAAAACGGTTCACTGATGCAACACTCCTTCAGGCGATGAAGGAAATCCACAAGTATGTCAGAGATAAGAAACTTGCGGTGAACCTAAAAGAGTGTAAGGGCATCGGCACGGAGGCGACACGCGCCGGAATTATCGAAGGGCTCAAAAAAGCACAATTTCTGTCCACGACGAAGAAATACCTCATGCCGACCGACATGGGGCGCAGGATTATCTCTATTCTTCCCGACAAGATCACATACCCCGATACGACGGCTCTGTGGGAAGCTGATCTGGATCGCATCGCGGAGAATGATATTCCATTGGATGCGTTCATGGAAAAACAGGCGGAGATCATCAAGTCGCTGCTCGCCGAAGTGAAGACCATGAAGATGCAGGTGAATCAGGATCTTCCCATCTGTCCGAACTGTGGAAAGCCGATGCGTCTGCGTAAGGGAAAGTTTGGCGAATTTTGGGGATGCGCCGGCTATCCGGACTGCAAGACCAGTGCACCAAATAAAAAAGGAAAGCCGGACTTCACGGCGAAGAAGGAGAGACGCACAGAGAAATGCCCCTGCTGCGGAAAGTCGCTGCGTCGGATCAAGGGAAAGTTTGGGTCATTTTGGTCATGTGAGGATCATGAGGGCTGCAGCGCATCGTTTGCCGATCACAAAGACAAGCCCGTCGTCATAAAGTGCCCGGCATGCGATAAGGGGTATCTAAGACGCGCCGAGAGCAAAAAGAAGAAGGGGGCATATTACTGGTACTGCTCAGATCGGTGCAGTGCTGCACCGATATGGGACAAAGACGGACTTCCGGATCTGAAAGGAAGAAATGCATAATAAATCATTTCACGTCCATAGATTGTCAGGATATTTTTATAAAAACAATCATAGTATTTCCTAAGGTTCTATGAATATCTTCAGAAAAGCATCCTCATTTTTCCTAAAATCATCTGAAAATCATCATAACATCATAATCTTTTCATAAAATCACCATAACCAACTATAATTTAGTTCATAGGAGAATCATCATGAATAGTGTCATATTAAGCGGACGCCTTGGCTCCGAAATACGTGAGTATACGACAACCAACGGAAAAAACGTTGTCCATTTTTCACTTGCCGTACGCAAGAGCTTTAAGAAAGACGAGAATGGGGACTATCCCGTCGATTACTTTCAAATCGAAGTATGGGGAGCTGTAGCTGCATCCTGCAAAAAGTATCTGGCCAAAGGGCACCTCATCAACGTGCAAGGTCGGCTAGACTCCGGATCGTATACCAACGAATCCAATGGAGAGACACGCTATTATACAGTCATTGTTGCTTCTATGGTTGAGTTCTTGTCGCCTCCACGCAGGAATAATGTCGATCCTGTTCCTCCGGAAGATCTTACCGATGAATCACTGTACCGTCAGATCATGGAACCTTTTGACGAAGATGACCTTCCTTTCTGATCAGAAAATGACCCTTATTTGACCCCTGGAATCTTGAAAAGGAGGAAAAATAGGGAGAATCCGTAGAATACAGAGATCAAAAAGGGCTAAAATATAAGGCTCGATAGATTATATTAAAAAATTACAGTTGATGTAGAATGGCAGTAAAATCAAGGTACGAGAGGAATACATATAATGATTGATAATGACAATATAATCAATATTCCAAGCCTCCAATGGTACCCGGGGCATATGCGCAAGGCAGAGCGTTTGGTCAGGGAAAATTTGAAACTTGTAGATGTTGTGGTTGAACTGTTGGATGCACGGATTCCTTTGAGTTCTGCAAATCCTGTGCTGCGGGGGATCATCTGTGGGAAGCCGCGCCTCGTCGTCCTTAATAAGGCGGATCTTGCCGATACGGCAGCAACGCATATGTGGGTGAAATATTTTATGCAGCAGGGCATCAAAGCCGTTCCTGTGGATGCAGTTAAGGGGCGTGGTGTAAAGGAGCTTGTCCAAGAAATCGCAAAACTGGCGAAGCCCAAAACGGATAAACTCGTCCAACATGGAGCAAAGTCCAGAGCTGCACGCTGTATGATTCTTGGCATCCCCAATGTGGGGAAGTCCTCACTCATCAATCGACTTTCGGGAGGTGCACGGACAAAGGTTGAAAACCGTCCTGGTGTTACACGTTCAAAACAGTGGATTCGGATCGGGACAAGCATTGAGCTTTTGGATATGCCGGGAATTCTTTGGCCGAAATTTGAGGATCAGCAAGCAGCGCTCCATCTTGCTTTTACAGGAGCCATCAATGACCGAGTATACGATGTGGGACGTGTTGTTCTGCTACTGCTTAAAGCCATTCGTACCCGTTACCCTTCGTCTTTATATGAACGCTATCATTTGACAGGAGAACTCCCGCAGGATACTATCCTATTGGAGGAAATTGGAAAAAAGCGTGGGTGTCTTAGAACAGGCGGGGAAATTGATTATGAAAAGGCAGAGCAAATTATATTGACAGATTTTCGCAGTGGTCGTCTTGGACGTATCACACTTGATTTTTTGCCGGAGAGCCCCTCAGATGAATCGTTTAGAAATACATTGTAGGAATATTAACATAGATAGAACGCCCATACATAAAAATTTATAAATTTCATTTGCGCCGTTGGGAATGGCGTGTTATACTGGTATCTAGATTATGTAGAAAAGGTTGGTTCTGTATCCATTCATTATGAGTACAGATTATGGTGAGGTCTTATGGAGGTTATTTTAGCAGAGCATCTGGGCTTTTGTTATGGTGTGAAACGTGCCATTGAGATTGCCAGGGAAAATGCCTCCACAGATGGTTCGTCCAGCACGCTTGGCCCGATCATTCATAATCCGCAGATGGTGGAACGCCTCAAACAAGAAGGCGTTGGAACGGTCAGCTCTCTCAAAGAGATGAAGGATGGGCTGGTCATCATACGTTCTCATGGCGTTGGTCCAGAGGTATATGAGGAGGCAGAATCACGCGGACTGGAACTGGTAGATGCGACATGTCCGCATGTCAAGAAAGCGCAGATCTCGGCAAAGATGTTATCCGAGGAAGGATATACTGTCGTTATCGTTGGAGAGAAGAACCATCCAGAGGTAAAGAGTATTTTCGAGTGGACTTCGCACGGTGCACATATTATCGAGACCGAGGCGGAGGCACAGGCTCTCCCAATGTTGGGAAGGCTTGGTGTCGTTTGTCAGACAACATTTTCAAGGGATCGGTTTCGCAGTATTGTTTCATGTCTTTTGGAGAAGTCTCGTGACATCAAGATTCTTCGTACCATTTGTACAGCAACAGATATGCGTCAATCTGCTGCACTTGAGCTTGCTGAAAAAGTCGACATGATGCTTGTTATTGGCGGAAAAAACAGTGCCAATACAACACGTCTCGCCCAACTTTGTGCAACTAAGTGCAGAACATACCATATTGAAACTGTGGCAGAGCTGCAGGATGATTGGATTCAAGGTGTTAATAAAATTGGTATTACAGCTGGTGCATCTACGCCGGACTGGATTATCAAGGAGGTTTATAAACAGTGTCAGAGCAGAGCATGAAAGAACTTTTGGAGCAGGAAGAGATGCCCGATATCCAAGAGCGTACGGTCGTCAAAGGGGTTGTCGTTCAGGTATCCCGCGACGAGGCGTATGTCGATATTGGATATAAGCAGGAGATTCCTGTGTCCAAGAGAGATCTTGCCATTCCCGCACCAGAGGACGCACGTGATGTCGTGAAGGTCGGCGACGAGATTGATGTTTACATCAAGTCTCTCGGCGGCGATAACGGCGGCAGCCTGTCTAAGGTTGAGGCTGATAAGATGGCGGCGTGGAAAGATATTGAGGTTCTCCAGGAGCGCGGCGATACAGTCGAGGCGAAGATTGCCAAAGAGGTAAAGGGAGGGCTCGTTGCGTATGTCATGGGACTGCGCGGATTCATTCCTGCCTCTCAGATGGAACTGCACTTTGTCAAGGATCTCTCGGTCTATGTGGATCAGACGGTTGAGGCAGAAATCATCGAAGTCGATGTTCAAAAGCGCCGTCTTGTTCTTTCGCGCCGTAAACTTCTTGAGCGTGATCGTGCCGAGAAGGAAGAGGCTGTATTCTCTGCGATCGAACCGGAGCAGGTCGTGCGTGGTACAGTAAAGCGACTTGTTGATTATGGTGCATTTATTGATATTGGCGGTGTGGATGGACTTGCACACATCTCTGATCTCGCGTGGCACCGTGTAAAGCACCCCTCAGAGGTCCTGGAACTGGGACAGGAACTGGATGTTTACGTTAAGAGTGTAGACCGCGATGCAAAGCGTATTTCTCTGTCCGTGAAGGATACGCTTCCAGATCCGTGGCTTGAGAAGGCCGAGCAGTATGCAGAAGGTGATTTTATTGAAGGAAAAATCATCAAGCTGACAGATTTCGGAGCGTTCATGGAGATTGAGCCTGGTTTTGATGGTTTGATTCCGATGGGAGAGCTTGCCGAAAAGCGGATTGAACGTGCAGACGAAGCCGTTCATACAGGAGATGTCGTTTTGGTTAAGGTGCTTCGCATTGATACGAAGCGGAAACGCATTTCCCTTTCGATTACCAAAGCAAAGCGCGATGCTGAGGCAGCGGATGTTAAGAAGTACGTTGATGAGCATCAAGCAGAACAGGCTGAAGAAAGCAGTAATACAGAAGGCCAGGTTGAGGCACATCTCGACTGGCTGAAGTAAGTGGAGTTATACAGATAATTTCATAAGAAAAAGAGCGATGTCATATTGCTCTTTTTTTGTGGAGAAAATGCTCATATATGTGAATGAAAATAAATCCTGTATCAAAGGTTACAGTCTTTTGAAGGATGTTACTCTATAATGGATTTTGAAAGCTAGGTGTATACTACCAGATATAAGATAAAAGGAGTTTTGTGCATGGAAAAGGTGTTGGATCTAAAAAAGACGGTTGCCGAGTTAGTAGATGCATATCCAGAAGTCAGGGAGATTATGGCAGGGCTTGGCTTTAAGGAGATCATGAGTGCAGCTGCGCTTCAGGTGATGGGACGCATCATGACAATCCCGCGCGGTGCAGCAGTAAAAGGAATCGATCTTTCTAAGATTATTGCTGCGTTTGAGGAACATGGCTTTACGGTGCTCAGTGATGATGCACAAACACGACAGGGACGGTTGAGGAGTTTTATTGAGCGCCTATCGGGCGGTGAGGATCTTGCATCCGTGCGTGAAGACTTTGTAAAGGAGTTCAGCCATGTGGATGCACAGGAGATTATGACAGCAGAGCAAACGCTGATTAAAGAGGGGATGCCTGTGACCGAGGTACAGCGCCTCTGTGACGTGCACTCTGCACTTTTCCACGGTACGGTCGGAGCACCGCCGCCAGGAGCGCTCTCTCATGATGAGATTCATGCGCAGGCTGCTTCTGTCAATCCTGATGATATAGATAATCTTCCAGCAGCACATCCGCTTTCCATTCTCCGCGCTGAGAATACGGCACTGGAGAACTTGCTGGATATGATTGAGTCAGAGCTTGATGGAGCAAAACGCAGCGATGAAATGCTCCGACACATCATTGCACTGGGCGATGTACGTTCTCACTATATCAAGAAGGAAGAACTCCTGATGCCTATTCTCTACGACTATGGCGTCACGGGGCCCTCACAGGTCATGTGGGGTATCGACGATGAGATGAAGCGAGAACTCAGCATGATTACAAAAGCATTGAAAGAAGATGCTGAGACGCTCCCCATGTATGAGACACGTATTCGCGCACTTTCCCAACGGATCCGTGAGATGATCTTTAAGGAGGAAAAGATTCTCTTCCCGTTGAGTTTACGATATTTTACAGATATTGAATGGTACCGCGCCTATCATGATATGCCGAATATGGGGATCTCCTTCGGTGTGCAGATTCCTACATGGGAACAAGCACAGCCATGGCTTGACCAAGAGGAAAAGCGCCTTGCGAACAACCTTACCAATGGAAAACTTCAATTTCCAACAGGGGAGCTTTCCATGGAACAGTTGACGACCATTTTGCAGCTGCTTCCTGTGGATATTACCTTTATTGATAAGGATGATGTCGTACGCTTTTTCACCAACGAGGGGCAGGTCTTTACACGTCCAATGTCTGCGCTCGGACGCGATGTGATGAACTGCCATCCGCCGGAGATCATTCCCGTCGTTCGTAACCTGATTGCCGATTTCAAGTCAAAAAAGCGTGACCATATGACGGTTTACCGATATATCCGCGAACGCCCCATCCGCGTGCATTACCAGGCTATGTATAATGCGGCAGGAGAGTATATCGGGACAGTGGAATTTGTGACTGACCATGAAGAACCCCTCGAAAAGTTTCGGCGTTAAAAAATGAATATAGTAAAGATCGTTGAATAGGCATGATAAATCCCCCAGTTCAACTGGGATAGGGAAAATCTTATAGAAAAGGAATGCGCCTCCTATGCTAAACTAGAAGTGGCCTCACAAGCACAAATGAAAGATAGCATAGGGGGCGCTTGTCAATACCATAAGGCAGATCAGATAACAGGCTGCATATTCAATATGGTGATACCAGTCGTTTACTTCTTTTGCATAAATGCGCGGTAGGTGCATTCCATTTCCTTGCGTGATTTGCTTGCGGGCCAGAGTTCGCCGAGAGCACCCTCGCGCATCCCGGCGGCAAGATGGTTGTAAAGGTTCGGATTGTCGGCGCTGAGGCGTTCGATGAGTTCCTTGACGGTCTGGCGTATGGTATTTCCGTTGTGCGGACAGGGCGAGGGGAGCGGTGTGAAGCCATGATATGAGATGGCTTCGATAATCTCCTGTTCACGGAAATAGACAAGAGGACGGATGACAGTGATGTCCGTCTTATCAAGATAGGTCTTTGGGCGGAAGGTGTTCAGCTGCCCCGAGTAGAATAAACTCATGAGAAAGGTCTCCACGGCATCATCATGATGGTGCGCGTAGGCGACCTTATTCATTTTGTGTTCCACGGCATAGCGGTTGACCGCACCGCGCCGGAAAAATGCGCAGGTGAAGCAGGGACTCTTGTCGTCCTGCTCCGCAATCGCACCTGCTATATCGACATCTACAACATCATAGGGGACATCGAGACTTTTGCAGAATGCCGCAATCGAATCCGTATCAAAGGCGGCGTCGAACTGTGGATTGACGGTAAAAGCTGCGATGGTAAAATCCCTTTTGAGACGTTCGCGCAGGATGGCGAGCGCGTAGGTGAGAAAGATGCTGTCCTTGCCCCCTGATACGCCGATTAGGATGCGGTCGCCCTGTTCAATCATCTCGAATTCGACAATGGCGCGCATGAGTTTGCTGAAATAGGTCTGCGGGATGTTGATGTTCATGAAAAATCATTCCTCATTCTGTGTGGCAGAGATAAACACCGAGGATGCCTTGCTTGATAGAAACGGTAAATGTCTTCGCCATATTATCGCGGGCAAGTACGTTGCTGATTGCGAGTGACGAACGACTTATAATGTGTGCGTTTTCCAGCTCCCAATACAGCCCCTTGGTTGTGACGCTTGTGCACTGCTCTGTAAAGGAGAGGAGTGAAATCGCGCGTGGAGGATTTTCACACGTGACCGTCAGCGATTCACCGTCATGAAGATAGAATAGGCTTTCACGTTCATCTGCAAGCAGACAAGGGATTGGGGCTTGTGCGGCAATGGCAGCGGTGCTGAAGAGATGGTCGAGGCGTCCGCCGAATGCTGCCGTTAAAATCACAAGCGGGCGCGCAAGATTTTGTGCAGCAATACGGAAGGCGAGTTCTGTATCTGTGAAATCCTTTTCAGGGGGGAAGGCGTGTACCTGCGCCCCTTGCGCTTCTGCCCAGACCCACGCGCTGTTATCCGCGCTGTCACCGTCGCCAATCAGATATGCAGGAGGAAGGGCGGTATCACGGCAGATATTCACTCCGCGGTCAATTGCCCAAATGGGCCGATCTGCTCCGCCCTCTTTGCTTTGCTGCACAATCTGCGTGAACCATTTTTTTTCGGGGGGTCGTCCGCCTCCGGCACAGACGACCTCCTGTGACGGCTGGACAGGAAGCAAGGCGTGAAGCTCGGGGAGAATAAGATGATGGTGTGTGTGCATGAGAATACTCCGTTAGTTATATAGATAAGTGGAATGATTATAGCATAGAATTTTCGAGAGAACAGAGAAAAAACTTATAGAAAAACGAAAAAAGGGGGTTGACGAAAGAGGAATGGAGTGCTA
>ERZ773054.1218-NODE-1218-length-16398-cov-5.637398_pt1 | contig 16398 bp, 15 predicted proteins | sample MGYA00580630_ERZ773054 | MGnify/ENA primary metagenome ERZ773054 (study PRJEB29015, sample SAMEA2737994) | human oral metagenome | biome: human oral; feature: human-associated habitat; material: dental | place: China | collected 2115 ... | reverse complement strand
GCAAGCTCGGGGATAAACCCCGCCATCGCGCGCAAGCTGATCTCGCAGCTGAAAAACGCAGCCTTGGTGCTCACGACTGCGGGCGTGGGCGGCATCACGCTGGCTCGCGACGCGCGGCTCATCACGCTTTTAGACATTTACGAGGCGGTGAGCGAGGAGGACGCGATGTTTCGCCTGCACAAAGGCTCGCCTAGCGCCTGCCCCGTGGGCGGCAAGATCGAGGCGGTACTCGCGCCGCGCTTTGCTCGCATTCAGAATGATTTTAAAAAATCCCTATCAAGCGTGAGCTTGGCGGATTTGCTGCGGGATTTAGAATGAGATTTGTATAGCGTGGCTTTAAGTGGACTTTTTACCGCCCATCTCGGATTTTATCGATTCATCGGCTTGTAGAAGGTTTTCGTAATTTTCTTTGCTTTTTCGTATGGCGTCGTCAAATTTAAAACCGAGCATGACGATACGGTATAAATTCGGCTTGTTTTTGCGCCAATTATACAGCGTTGCGACATCAATGCCTAGATGATATGCCATATCGCGTTTAGTCAGCTTCAAAATTTTCCTTAAATTTGAAATCAATAAAATTGTATAGCTTTTATTCTGATAAACTAACACTTGAATATTTTTATGTTTTTAGTATTTTTCATATAATATTTCAATTTTTCTTTAACTACCTTGCAATATAATGTGAGAATATTTTTTGGGAGGATCCAATATGAAAAATTTCAAAATTTTAGTTTTCGGCGCTTTTGCGGCGATATTCTTTAACGGATGCGACGTAACGCCGCCGTTTCAGGTAGTTCAATTACAAGAAAACGCACGCGGTATCACGGTGGCAAGAAGCACGCCTTATAATTGCACTGTCTTGGGCGAGGTCGAGGGCAGAAGCGAAAATAACGGCTATGGTGCAAATTTGCAGCTAATGCGCGATAGTGCGGTCAATGACGCTAAAAATAATGCTGCATACGTGATCGGAGAGGGAAAACGCGCGATGATAAACATAGTAAGTGAAAAGGCGGTTTGTTTGTTAAACGGACAGCGGGTTGATTGCTCGGGAAATGTCATCGGTTACGTCCAATCATATAGGATAAATGCGCAGGTTTTTGACTGCGGTATAAAGTAAATTTAAAATTTTAATGTAATAAGCATTAAGGAGATAAAGATGAGAAATTTTATCTTGAAATTGATCGGAGTATCGGTAATATGCGTGTTATTACCGGGAAAGCTATCTGCACTGGATCTACCGGAGCCACTAAAGGGAGAGGAGTTTGAGCGGGTTTTAAAAAAATACCTCAATTCAGAGAAAGAATTTCTGCAAGATTTTGAAGCTCATAAGTTTGACAAAGCGGCCGCTTTCGATAAATTATATTGTGAAGAAGGGCTTCCGGAGGCGTGCGGAGATCTGGGAATTCATTATGCTTTTGGACTAGGGGTAAAAAGAGATGTTTTAAAAGCAAGGGCATATATCGGATATTATTCTGCAAATTCGCCGATGAAATTTTCTGCAAAAGAATTTAGTAATTTAAGTTTAGAGCTTATTAATAAAACTTCCGAGCTTGATGACAAAGGGGCATTGTTTTATCTTTCAGATGTCTTTAAAAAAGAGCTTGAAGATTGTAGGTCGCTTATAAAATGGTTCGATATTATGAGTGGTAAGATCAAAATAAATAAAGATTATGTAAAAAGCATCGGTAATAGAGATTCTTGTTTTAAAGCTCTTGCGTATTCTATGATGCTTCCTTGTGATATGCTATCGCCTGATAAAATACTTTGTTCCGAAAAAGGTATTAAGGATGATATTTCTAGCGAAATTCTTATTTCGGAAATCGTCAAAAATGGGCTTATAAATTCCAAAATAGCAAATATATTCTTCGAGTACTTTGATTTTATTGATACCGATGAAATTAAATTTTAAAAAATTCGGGCTTTGACGGTTATAAATGCCAAAGCCCAAATTTAAAATTTACAATTTTATCTTCCTAACTTCCAGCTCGCCGTCAAAAAAGTTCGCGTAGTAAAGCAGGTCTTTTTCGACCTCGAGCCCCGCTAGGTAGCGCAGAGCGAGGTTTGCCTCAAAGCTCGCCGCAAACATCACGATCGCAGCCGTTATGCCCGCAGGCGTCGCGTTTAGGCTCGGGAAAAATTTAAAATCCGCATTCTGCACGAAGCAGACTTGGCACTGCCAGCTGTCCACCGACGCAAACACCCACGGTACGCCTATTTGCTTAGCAAAGGCATCGATCTGCGCGCGCGTAGCGAGATTGTCGGTCGCATCTAAAATCAGATCAAATTTCTCGCCCGCGCCTATCGCGCTAGCGAAAAATTCCTCCGCGCGGCTCTTATGCACCTCGACGCTCACGCCGTCGTAGCGGCTTTCTGCACGACTTTTAAAAACATCCGCTTTAAATTTGCCCTCGTCTGCAAGCGTGAATAAAATTTGCCTGTGGATGTTGTGAAGCGCCACCGTGTCGAAATCCACGACGCTGATTCGCCCGATACCGCTTGCGCCGAGCGCGTAAGAAAGGCTGCTTCCAAGCCCGCCCGCGCCGATGATCAGGATGCGCTTGTCCGCAAGCGCGCGCTGCGTCTGCTCGCCCCAAAGCTGGATCTGTCTGTGAAAGTAGTTCATAAAAGCCCCCTGCTGACTAGATTTTTGCGGAATTTCCACAGCCCGCGCGCCGCAGCGATCTCGTCCGCGTCCACTTCGCACATCAGCACGCCCTCTTCGTTTTTCAGCTCGTTTGCGATCTCGCCGCCAGGGGTTACGACGAAGCTCTCGCCGTAAAATTTAAACTCGCTCTCGCCGAATTTCGCCTCACCGATGCGGTTGGCGCGGATGACGTAGAGCGAGTTCGTAAACGCGCGCATCTTCAAAAGCTCGCGCCAGCGCCCGCCGCTTTCGAAGGTCGAGGCGCACGGCACGAGCACGCAGCCGACGTTTTTCTGCATAAAATAGCGCCAAAATACGTCAAAATGCGCCTCGTAGCCGAAACACACGCCGAATTTCACGCCGCCCTCGCTAAAGATCATCGGCGAAATTTTACCGATTTTGCGGCTTTTGCGGTTGGCGAAAAAGCCCTCCTCGTTCCAGTGCGGATAGTCCATCAGGATATTTTGATCGTAAAATTTCACCTCCGAGGGCGAAAATTTCGCGCAGGATTTCACCCAGATAGGCTCGTTTTCGCTCGCACAAAAGATATCCTCTTCGCCCGCGTCTTTATGGCTTTCGGCTTTTAAATTTGAAGCGTTCGAGTTACTTTGGATCGAAGCGCTTAAATTTAAACCGTCTGCGGAATTTGCGGCTTTGAAATTTAAAGCGTGCGCGCCGCAGGAATTTAAGCCGCCTTTGGAACTCTGCTCGCTTGAGGAATTTAAAGCGCCTTTGGAATTTGAACCATCGTTGGAATTTAAAGCGCTTTTGGAATTTAGCTCGCCCTTGCAACCATGCTCGCTTTTAAGGCTTGCGGAATTTTCGCCGCCGCGCACGCTTTTTTGAGTTGCGCCGCCGAAAATGCCCGCCTGCCTTAAAATCGCGCCGCTAGCGGCTCTGATTATCGGCGCTACGATATGCAGGTCGTATTTGGCGGCCAGCCGCGCCATCAACTCCTGCTTGTGTTCGCTCTGTTCGCACGCGATGGAGCGGGGCATCTTTTTAAGCTCGCTAAAGAAGGAATTTAGCTCATATTCGCCCAGCAGCACGATCCGCGCGCCGTTGTCTTTGGCGACCTTCATATAGTAATCGATCCGATTTTCGCTCATCGAAAGCGTCGGTAGTTGCAAAACGCATACGTTTATCATCGTCGCCTCCTAAGCCTGCTCGGGTGCGTTTATTTCGGCAACCTCGAGCTTGGCGTTTTCTAAAATTTCCTTCGCTTCCTTTAGCAGCGCCACGCCCTGTTTATACAGCTTCACACTCTCCTCTAGGCTTAGATCCTTGTCGTTTAGGCTCTTTAAAAGCGCGTTGATCTTTTCCATTTTTTCCTCGAAACTCTCACTCATCCAAAATCCTTTTTATGATGTAATCAAATTTTTCTATCTCGACCAAAAACGCGTCGTGTCCGTAGTCGCTGTCGATCTGCGCGTAGCTCGTGCGATCCTTTTTGCCCAGATCGCTCATCGCATCGTAAATTTCTTTCATTAGCTCCGGCGGAAAGAGCACGTCGCCTTTGAAAGAGATGAGGTGCAGGCGTGATCTGATCTGCGCGCAGGCGTTTTTGAGATTGCCGTAGTGGCGCGTGCAATCAAATATATTCATCATCTTGGCGATGTAGAGATAGCACAGTGGATCGAACCTGCGCGCGAAATTTTCGCCGTTGTATTCAAGGTAGCGATCCACCTGAAAGCGCCCGTTAATCTCGTAAAGACCATCGGTTTCGACGTAGTTGCGCCCGAATTTATCCTGCATCGAGCTTGGGCTCAAAAAACTTATATGCCCCGCCATGCGCCCCACCGCCATGCCGTCAAGTCCGTGCTCGGCGATCAGATTTTTATCGTAGTTGCCGTTTTTGAAATTTGGGTCGCGCAAGATGGCCTCGGTTGCGATCTTATTAAACGCGATCGCCCAAGGCTGCGTGGCGTAGGTGCTTGCGAGTACGAAAATTTCATCCGCAAATTCCGGATATTCGATCGCATAGCACAGCGCCTGCATGCCGCCCAGACTGCCGCCGATAACGGCGCGGGCGCGCGAAATACCTAGGCGCTTTAAAAGCATCATCTGCGCGCGCACGACGTCCGAGACGACCACTACCGGAAAGCGCAAGCGGTACTCGCGGCCGCTGCTTTCATCGATATCGAGCGGGCATGTCGAGCCGAAAGGCGAAGCTAAAATGTTTATGCAGATGACGAAAAATTTCGTTGTATCGACCGCTTTATGATCGCCGATGAGCCCGTCCCACCAGCCCGGCTTAACGTCGCCTTCGTAAAGTCCCGCGGCGTGCGCGGAGCCGGTTAAGGCGTGGCAGATGACGATGACGTTTGATTTATCGGAATTTAGCTCGCCGTAGGTTTCATAGGCGAGCTTGAAGCTAGAAAAGACGCGACCGCTCTCCAGATAGAGCGGCTCGTCGAAATTTTGAATTTTGCTTTTAAGGATCACTGATTTACTCGGTAATTCGGCGCTTCCTGCGTAATGATGACGTCGTGGACGTGGCTTTCTTTAAGACCTGCGCTCGTGATCTCGACGAATTCCGCCTTTTGCTGAAAGGTCGCGATATCCTTGCTGCCGCAGTATCCCATCGAGCTTCGCAAGCCGCCTAGCAGCTGAAAGATTACGTCTTTTAGCATGCCCGCGTAAGGTACGCGCCCCTCGACGCCCTCGGGCACGAGCTTTTCTTTTGCGGTGCCGTCTTGAAAGTAGCGATCCGAGCTTCCCTTTTGCATCGCTGCCAAAGAGCCCATGCCGCGGTAGGTTTTGTACTGGCGGCCCTGAAACGTAATGAGTTCGCCCGGGGTTTCGTAGCAGCCTGCGAGCAAGCTTCCCATCATCACCGAGCTTGCGCCCGCGGCTAGGGCTTTGGCGATGTCGCCCGAGTATTTGATGCCGCCGTCTGCGATGATCGGAATTCCAAATTTAGCCGCCTCGATCGCGCAATCGTTGATCGCGGTGAATTGCGGCACGCCCACGCCAGCTACGATGCGGGTAGTGCAGATCGAGCCGGGACCGATGCCTACTTTAATCGCGTCCGCTCCTGCGTTTGCGATATCTTTTATGCTGGCGGGGTTTGCGACGTTTCCGACTACTACGTCCACGTCGAAATTTCGCTTCAGCTCCTTAAGCGTGTCGATAATACCTTTGGAGTGTCCGTGCGCGGAGTCCATCACAAGTGCATCTACGCCCGCTTTGACGAGAGCTTCGGCTCTTTGCAGATGGCCTACGCTGATTGCCGCGGCGACGCGAAGGCGGCCGAATTTGTCTTTATTGGCGCTTGGATATTCGATACGCTTTTTAAGGTCTTTGATCGTAATAAGCCCCTCTAAGTGGCCGTTTGCGTCGATTATCGGAAGCTTTTCTACCTTATTGTTTCTAAAAATTTTCTCCGCATCATCCAGAGTGCAGCCCTTTGGGGCGGTAATTAGCGGAGCTTTGGTCATCTTTTCGCCTACTAGCGCGGCGGTGTCTGTTTCAAAGCGCAGGTCGCGATTGGTCAAAATTCCAATTAACACGCCGTTATCGTCAATAACGGGAATGCCGCTGATGTGGTACTCGCTCATCAGATCGAGCGCGTCTTTGATCGTGGCGTCCGCCTTGATCGAGATAGGGTCTATAATGACGCCGCTTTCACTCTTTTTTACGCGGCGAACCATCTTGGCTTGGGAATCCTCATCCATATTTTTATGGATCACGCCGATGCCGCCGAGGCGCGCCATCATTATCGCGGTGCGGTACTCGGTGACCGTATCCATCGCAGCACTCACGAGAGGGGTATTTAGCGTGATATTTTTCGTAAAACTCGTGCTGATATCAACCTCTTTGGGTAAAATTTCAGAGTATTGCGGTACCAACAAAACATCCTCGAAGGTCAGAGCCTTTTTGACGATCCTCATTACTTATCCTTTCACGATTTTTTCTAAACTCAAGCCGCCGTCCAGCACCGCTTGTTCGTCGTAGGCGCGCCCGATGAGCTGCGCGCTGATATTAAGAGCCTCTTTGTTTTTCGCTACCGGCACGGAGATTGCGGGAAGCCCCGCTAAATTTACGCCGATCGTGTAGATGTCGCTAAGATACGCGCGAAGCGGATTGCTAAGCTCGCCGAATTTATACGCCACTCCAGGCGCGATCGGCATAAAGATCAAATCGGCGTCTTTTAAAATTTCCTCATATTCGCTTTTGATGAAAGCCCTTGCTTTCTGTGCTTTGATGTAATACGCGTCGTAATAGCCGCTGCTTAGCACGAAGGTGCCTAGAAGCATACGGCGCTTGACCTCGTCGCCGAAGCCTTCGCCGCGAGTGTTGGCGTAGAGCTCTTTTAAATTTAGAGCCTTCGCGCGGTTTCCGTAGCGCACGCCGTCGTAGCGGCTTAAATTTGCGCTAGCCTCGGCGGTTGCGATGATGTAGTAGGTCGCGATGTCGTATTTGGAGCTGCAAAGATCGCGGTAAACGATCTCGTGTCCAAATGATTTTAGCTTTTCTATAGTTAAATTTAGAGCCTCTTTGACCTGCTGCGAGGCCTCGTCCACGTAGTTTTTTATAACGGCGATCTTAAGCTTGCGATCGGCGTTTAGCTTATCCGCGGTGCTTTCGTAAGCGCCCGTGTAGCTCGTGCTGTCCATCTCGTCGCGCCCTGCGATAATGTCGTATAAAATCGCCGCGTCCTCGACGCTGCGCGTAATCGGTCCTATCTGATCTAGGCTGCTCGAATACGCCGCGAGCCCGTAGCGGCTGACCCTGCCGTAGCTCGGCTTAAAGCCTACGCAGCCGCAAAATGCCGCCGGCTGGCGGATAGAGCCGCCCGTATCGCTTCCGAGTGCGGCTACGGCGATATTTGCCGCTACGGCAGCCGCGCTTCCGCCGCTACTGCCGCCTGGTACGCGCGAGTGATCGGTCGGATTGAGCGTTTTGCCATAGAATGAGCTCTCGGTCGTGCTTCCCATCGCAAACTCATCCATATTCGTTCGTCCAAACGGCGCCAGGCCGCGCTCGCGTAGCTTTTTGATCACCGTCGCGTCGTATGGCGCAACGTAGCCTTGCAAAATTTTACTCGCCGAGGTGACGCTCCAATCTTTTACCTGAATGTTATCTTTGATCGCGATCGGCACGCCATCGCCGCTGATGTTTAGAGCCTCGCCCGTGAGCTGCTCGACGTAGGCGCCGAGCTCTTTGGTTTTTAAAATTTTATCCTTTAGCTCCGCTCTAAGCGCCGAAATTTCATCCGCGCTCAGCTTTAGAGCCTCTTTCAAACTTATCATCTGCCATCCTTAAATTTATTCACGAAATAGATCCCCACGCCCGTCGCTACGCAGATCAGCGCGATCGTAAAAAATACGAAGCCAAGACTTATGGGATTACTTAGCATGCATGACCTTTGCGCAGCGCGGGCAGAGCTCATCGGGCTCTTTTGCGTTAAATTTCCAGCATCTAGGGCATTTGTGTTTAGAGGATTTTACGAGGCGGAAAATTTCATCGTTTATCTTAAACTCCGCTAGAGCCTCCTCGCTTTGCAGAGTGTCCACGTCGCTTACCATGAACCAATCCGCCACGCCTAGGATGTCGTTTGATAAAATTTCGTTCGAGCTCGTCTGCAAAACCAGCTCAAGCGTCGACTTGATAATCTTGTCCTTTTTCAGCGCGTCAATGAGTTCGAAAAATTTCTCCCTCGATTTGATTAAAATTTCGTCGAATTCTATGAAATCGTCAAATTCTACCTGCTTGTAGATCAGATCAAAAGCATCTTCCTTACCATCTTTGATGATACGCGGCGCAAACTGCATTACTTCGTCGATCGTGTAGGTTAGCGTAGGCGCGATTAGAGGCAGCAGAGCTCGTGTAATCAGAGCGATCGCGCTTTGCGCGCTTCTGCGGCGCGGTTCGTCGGGTGCGTCGCAGTAAAGCCTGTCTTTGCAGATATCAAGATAAATTCCGCTCAGATCGGCGCTTAAGAAATTTAGTAGCTGATTGAAGCCCTTTGAAAAATCGTAGTTTTTAAACGCCGCTTCCGCGCCCGCAAAGGCGTTTACCGCGCGCGTTAGGATCCAGCGATCAAGCCGCGTAAAATTACTCGTCTCGATCTCGCCCAGATCGCTGGTGCTTGCGAGCAGAAATCTTATAGTATTTCGGATCTTGCGGTACTGTTCGCTTACCTGCTTTAAGATATTGTCGCTGATCTTTAGATCGGTCGAATAATCGCTCATCGCGACCCAAAGGCGTAAAATTTCCACGCCGTGGCTCTTTGCGACCTCTTGCGGATAGACGACGTTTCCGACGGATTTGCTCATCTTCTGACCCTTCTCATCGACGGTAAATCCGTGCGTGAGGATGCTCTTGTACGGTGCGCATTCGTTAATCGCGCAGCTTAGAAGCAGTGAGCTTTGAAACCAGCCGCGGTGTTGGTCGCTGCCCTCAAGATACATATCCGCGGGGAATTTGCCTGCATCGTAGGCGCCGCTTTGCAGCACCGCCTTCCACGTCGAGCCGCTATCGAACCAAACGTCTAAGATATCCATCACCTTTTCTAAATTTTCAGGCTTATAGCCGCTGTCCTGCGGCAAGAGCTCCGAAATTTCCATCTGCCACCAAGCATCCGCGCCCTTAGCCTTAAAAATTTCGTAGATATTATTTAAAATTTTCTCATCAAAAATCGGCTCTTTGGTGTTTTTATCGCGGAAAAACGCTATCGGCACGCCCCAGTCCCTCTGGCGCGAAATACACCAATCGGGGCGGTTTTCTATCATCGAGGTAAGGCGGTTGATGCCGCTTTGCGGGTAAAATTTAACCTTGCCGATCTCTTCAAGTGCTACTTGGCGTAGCGTTTTGCCGCTGAGCTTGGGCTCGTCCATCGCGATAAACCACTGCTTCGTCGCACGGTAGATCACCGGCTTGTGCGTACGCCAGCAGTGTGGATAGGAGTGGACGAATTTGCCGGATTTGATAAGCGCGGGGCCTAGGATCTGTAAAATTCTCTCGTTTGCTTTGAAAATATGCATCCCTACGAGCTCATCTACGACGTCTGCGCGGAAGAGTTTTTTAGTTTTAAGAGTTTGATCGAAACAGCCGCCCTCATCTACCGGCATCAGCACCTCGATGCCGTATTTAAGCCCTACGAAATAATCGTCCTCGCCGTGTCCCGGAGCCGTATGCACGAGCCCAGTGCCGCCGTCCATCAGGACGTGCTCGCCGAGGATAAATTTTGAAATTCTATCGTTTAGCGGATTGATCGCGTTTAAGCCCTCAAGCTCGGCGGCTTTAAATTCTTTTACGATCTCGCCCTTGGTGATGCCCAGGCTTACGAGGCTTTCGACCAGAGGTTTTGCAAGGATCAAATTTTCGCTTGTCAGCGCGTAAATTTCATTCGGGTTCAAAGATATTGCGCCGTTTGCGGGCAGCGTCCAAGGCGTGGTCGTCCAGATGACCGCTTTAGCGCCTTTAGCGCCGATTTTAGCGTTCGCTTCACTGCTTAGATCGAACGCCACGAAGATCGAGTAGTCCTCTTTGTCCTTGTATTCGACCTCGGCTTCTGCGAGCGCGCTTTTTGCCGCCCAGCTCCAAAACACGGGCTTACTTCGCTCGATTAAAATTCCTTTTTTCGCGATCTGGCAGAGCGCTTTGTAAATTTCAGCCTCAAACTCAAATTTTAGCGTCAGATACGGATCGTCCCAGTCGCCTAAAATTCCCATATCTTTAAATTCATTGCGCTGCACGTCGATGAACTCTTTGGCGTGCTGTCTGCAAAGCTCGCGGATCTGCACTTTTGAAAGCGATTTTTTCCGCTCGCCTAGCTTGATCTCTACTTGCTGTTCGATCGGCAGACCGTGGCAGTCCCAGCCCGGCACGTAGCGGATATCCTCGCCGAAAAAATAATGGGTTTTGGTGATGATGTCTTTTAAAATTTTATTCAGCGCGTGGCCGATGTGGAGGTGTCCGTTGGCATACGGCGGGCCGTCGTGGATATTGAAGCTGACGCTTGCGCCCTTGCGCCTAGCTTTCATCTTTTCGTAAATTTTACGCTCGTCGTACCATGCCTTAAACCGCGCAGGTTCGTTTTGCGGTAGCGCGCCTCGCATCGCAAAGTCCGTCGTAGGAAGAAAGAGAGTATCTTTGTAGTCCATATTTGTACCTTTTCGTGTCTTAAAAAATTTGTGAAGTTTATCCAAAACGCCATTAAAAAGCTCTGAAAGAGCAGTCTGCGTTTATGCTATAATGTGCGAAAATTTAATGAGGGTCTTTATGAAAAATATTATCCTTGTAATCGGCGAGGAGATCCGCTACGACGCGGCTTTGATGAGCTATATATCTCGCAGCTACGAACGAGTTTTTGGGCGGATCGACGATTTGAAATTCTTAAGCGAAAACGATAAGGTTTTGCCCTTCGCGCTTGAAAAGATGATCGATTCGTACGATTTTATCACGATCTTTGCGGCAAACTCCGCCTACGCGGTCGTGGGTAAAATTTTATCGACGCTCTCTTTCGATTCGCTCGAGCTAAAAAACGGAGAAACCCTAGCGCCCTCGATGGCGCGCACGGTGGCGAAAAACAGCTTCCTGCTAAACGTCAGAGGCTGCTCGGTAAACGTGATCAAGGCGCTTTGCTTGCAGAGCTTGCCGCCGATCCTTCAAGACGCGCCGAATGCGGGAGAGAGCTTTTATCTATTTGATTGCGAATACGAAAGCGTAAAGCAGCGCTTAGAGAGCCTTGCGATTAGCTATAAAATTTCGCTTACGATCAGCAGGCCCTGCTCCTTTTTGCTGCTCGTGCGCGCCAGTGCGATGAAATTCGGAGCGCTGGATGCGTTTTTACAAAGCGTCGGCAAGTATTATGAGAGCTGCTACATCGAAGGCGGCGATTTTATGGGCTTCGTGGTGGATAGACTGCGCGAAATAGGCGCTAAGATCACCTTTGCTGAAAGCTGCACCGCAGGGCTCATCGCCGCAAAATTCGGCGCGGTCGCGGGCGTGAGCGACGTTTTTGACGGTTCGCTCGTAAGCTACGCCAACGAGATAAAAAATCTCTGGCTAAACGTAGGCGAAGATACTCTCGTGCGCTACGGCGCGGTCAGCGCGCAGACCGTGGGCGAGATGCTTGAAGGCGCGCTGCAAAGCAGCGGGGCGAGCTTTGCTTTGGCGGTAAGCGGTATCGCGGGCCCCGGCGGCGGAAGCGCGCAAAAGCCCGTAGGGACGGTCTTTATCGGCGCGAAGGAGCAAGGCGGCAAACAGATCGTCGGGGAATTTCATCTAAAAGGCGATCGAAACTACATCCGCGAGCAAAGCGCCGATATCGCTATCTGCTTGCTTTTGAAGCTTAGAAGCGATCTGTTTTTCGGGCGGCTTCCGAGCGCGCCTGCGAGAGATGAAATTTAAAGGAGCGGATTTTGAAAAGACGAATTTTGAAAGGGTGTGGAGGCGATTCGGCGCAGAATTTTATCAGAGCTAGCGGCGAGCGGGGCTTTAAACGGCTGCGAAATTGTGTTTTAGCCGGCGGCGCGCGAAATTTTACTTCGGCGGACGGCGGGCAGAATTTTATCTCAGCGCAGGGTGGATTAAATTTTATCTCGGCGGATCGCGCTAGAAATTTTAATTTTATAAACGATTTTAGCTTTATAAGCGCGGCGCGAAATTTTACTTTGGCGCTAGTCGCGGCGTGCGTTTTGAGCGGCTGCGACGGCGGATCGGACGCGCAAGATCGCGAGCAAAGCGCACGATCGGAACAGAATTTTAGCGCGGGTAATAAAGGGCAAAATTCCGCTCAAAGCTCCATACAAAATTCTACGCAAGGCTCCGTGCAAAATTCCGTGCCGCAGGGCTTTGAGAGCAAGCAAAAATCCGATCTAAACTCCACGATAGACGAGCTTGCAAACGATGCTAAAGTTTTGGGCGAGGCCCTGCAAAATTTGCAGAAAAAGGCGCCCGAAGCGCTGAGCGATTTCGCCGCTCGCAACGCGGACAGGACCAAGGATCTGCTAAAGCAGGGCGAGATGGCGGCACGCGAGGCAGGCAAAAACCTTGATAAAATGGGGCAGAGCCTACAGGGAATCATCAAGGATGCAAACGATAGCCTAGGCAAGGTCTTGGAGGGCTTTGGCGTGCAGCCTAGACAGGAGCAGCGCGGCGGGCGCTCGCAGGAGCGCGATGATAATTCAGATCCTGAAGAGGCGGTCGATAGGCAAAGTTTTAGAATTTAGGTAGCGCTAAATTTTACTCAAATTTTTTGTTGCGACCGCCACCCGCAGGAAAGCGGCAAGTCTTCGCGGGAGCGTAACGAGCCTGCACGAAAGCGTGACGGACACTCATAAGAGCGCGATGAGCACCCGCAGTCCGACAACAGAACCGATGGGCAAGGTTTTAGAATTTAAGCGGCACTAAATTTCGCTTCAATTTGTTTGTTGCGGCGAATGCTTGCAGAGAAATGATGCTAAATTTTATTAAAATTTCCCCTGCGCGGCGGCTTCGTTAAAATTTTACTCGCGCGAGCTTCCGCAATGGAATATGAATATTTGCAAAGAAGTGGTAAACCTCCGTAAAACGCAACGAGTGCCCCGAGGGCGAGCATTTCTAAAATAAAGCGCGAGTAACGGATGAAGTTTGGAATTCAAAGCTCCGCTCTTTGACGCTGCTGTAAAGATAAGCGGGTGGCGGCTGGTAAAGCTTTAGAATTTAAGGCTGCTTATGATAAAACAAGAAAAATTTTACGAAGTAGGGCTATAATGCGCCCCGCAATTTCAAATTTAAAGGATAGAAATGAAAACTCTCATTATTTTGGCTCATCCAAATATCGCAAACTCGCTCGTAAACCGCCACTGGAGGGATGCTGTGCTAGCCCATCCCGATAAGTTCGAGCTTCATGATCTTTACGCGCTTTATGCGGATTTTAAAATCGATGTGGAAAAGGAGCAAAAACTGCTCGAAAGTCACGATAAAATCGTGCTTCAGTTTCCATTTCGTTTTTCAAACTGCACGCCGCTTCTTAAGCAGTGGTTTGAGGATGTTTTTACGCGCAGCTGGGCTTATGGCGGAGAGAGCGGCGGCAAGCTTAAAGGCAAAAAATTCGCGCTTGCGATCTCGCTTGGCGCGACCGAGGCAAACTATTCTAAAAACGGCATCGTGGGCTTTAGCGTGGATGAGGTGCTAGCGCCATTTAAGGCTACGTTTAATTTCGTCGGCGCAGTTACGCTACCAAATTTCGTCTCATACGGCTTTACTTACGATAAAAGCGAGCAAGCTGTAGAAAATAGCGCGAAAAATTATATAAAGTATTTAAATAAGCTTTAAATTCCTTGCTTTTCTAGCCGCCAACTGCGCGTAAAATTTTAAAATTTTATGTAAGTGGCGTGGCTGATTTTTTAAAATTTTCGCTCAAAAAGCTCAAATTTAATCCTAAAATTTTTAAATTTTACCCCAAAATTCCGTTCGCACTTCGTATACGATCTCAAATGAAATTTTAAGCAAAATTCCGCGCCTAAATTTGAGCCTTGCTCTTAAATTTTAAAATTTTATCAGAGATTTTTTTATACAATTACGGCTGAAATTCGGCCCAAAAAAGGAGAGGGAATGTATAAGCTAAAGCATCTTCTTAGCGCGCAGGATCTGAGCCGCGAGGACATCTACGACTTCATCGATCTGGCGCGCGAGTTTAAAGCGCTCAACCGCTCTGACGTCAAAAAATCCGACTCGCTTCGCGGCAAGACGGTCATCAACGCGTTTTTTGAAAACTCTACCCGCACTCGTACGAGCTTTGAGATCGCAGCCAAGCGCCTGGGCGCGGACAGCGTAAATTTCACGGCTGGAGACAGCAGTACGAAAAAGGGCGAGACGCTGATCGACACCATCAGAAATATGCAGGCGATGCGCACGGATATCTTTGTGCTGCGCCACAGCTGCTCGGGCGCGGCGAAATTCGTCGCAGCCAACTGCGACGCATCGATCGTAAATGCGGGCGACGGGCTGAACGAGCACCCGAGCCAGGCGCTACTGGATCTTTTTACGATAAGCGAGCACAAGGGTAGGATCGAGAATTTAAACGTCGCGATCATCGGCGATATATTTCGCTCGCGCGTAGCTAGAAGCGACATCTGGGCGATGCGAAAGCTCGGCATAAACGTGCGGCTCTTCGGCCCTCCGATGATGCTGCGCGACTGCGACGCGTTCGGTTGCCCGATATGCAAAAGCGTAGAGGAGGCGATAGAGGGCGCCGACGTCATCATTATGCTTAGAATACAGCTCGAGCGGCAAGACGGCGAGCCGAGCTTCCCGAGCGTGCGCGAATACTCGAAATTTTTCGGACTTACCGCTAAGAGGATGCAAGCAGCGAAAGAGGGCGTTATGATAATGCATCCGGGCCCGATCAACCGCGGCGTGGAGATCAACTCCGACGTAGCCGACGATCCGCGCTATAGCTGCGTTTTAGATCAGGTAGAAAACGGCGAGGCGATGCGAATGGCGATACTTCATACGATAAATTTAAATAGGAGCGCACGATGAAAATTTTGATAAAAAACGGCACGATCGTTAATCATGACGGCAGCGAGGAGGCGAACGTCCTGATCGAGGGCGATAAAATTTCAAAGATCACGCGCGAGTGTCCCGCCGCAGACCGCGTCATAGACGCTGCGGGCAAGCTCGTGATGCCCGGCCTCATCGATATGCATGTGCATTTTAGAGACCCGGGGCTCGAATACAAAGACGACGTCATCAGCGGCAGCGAAACCGCGGTCGCAGGCGGCGTGACGACCTGCCTTCCGATGGCGAATACTAGGCCCGTAAACGACAACTCAAGCATCACGCGCGCGATGATCGCTAAGGCCAAACAGCGCGGGCTTATTGATCTGCTGCCCATAGGCGCGATCTCGCAGGACTGCAAGGGCGCAAAGATCGTCGAGATGGGCGATATGCTTGAGGCGGGCTGCGTGGCTTTCAGCGACGATGGGCTGCCCGTGACCGATAGCTCCGTGATGCGACAGGCGCTTGAATACTCCGCACACTTCGGCTCATTCGTGATAAATCACAGCGAGGATTGCTCGCTTTGCCACGGCGGCGTGATGAACGAGGGCAAAGTTAGCGCGATCCTCGGTCTAAAGGGGATGGCGAGCGAAAAAGAGGAGATCATGATCGCGCGCGATCTGCTGCTTGCCAAAAAGACGGGCGGGCACATCCACATCGCGCACGTAAGCTCGGCGTGGTCGCTCAAGCTCATCGAGCAGGCTAAGCGCGAGGGTATCCGCGTCACCTGCGAGGCTACGCCGCATCACTTCACCTTCGACGAGCGCGAGCTGATGGGATACGATACGAATTTTAAAATGTCGCCGCCGCTTCGCACCCAAAGCGACGTGCAGGCGATCAGAGAGGCGCTTAAAAGCGGTCTAATCGACGCCATCGTGACCGATCACGCTCCGCACAACACCGACGATAAATTCGTCGAATTTGACCACGCGCCGTTTGGAATTTTAGGGCTTCAAACCCTCGTGCCGCTTACGCTTCGGCTCGTAAACGAGGGCGTCATCGGCCTTGAAGATATGGTGCGGCTGTGCTCGTTTAACCCGGCTAAAATTCTAAATTTAAAGGACAAGGGCGAAGTCGAAGAGGGCTTTTTAGCCGACGTCGCGATCATCGATCCGCAGATTTCCTACGTTTACGACGAGGCGCTAAATAAGTCCAAATCGCGCAACTCTCCGCTTTTCGGCAAACAGCTTACGGGCGCTGCGGTTTGCACGATCAAAAGCGGCCGCGTGGTCTATGAGTTTCCAAACGTCGTAGCGTAG
>ERZ773054.1217-NODE-1217-length-16413-cov-19.655459_pt1 | contig 16413 bp, 13 predicted proteins | sample MGYA00580630_ERZ773054 | MGnify/ENA primary metagenome ERZ773054 (study PRJEB29015, sample SAMEA2737994) | human oral metagenome | biome: human oral; feature: human-associated habitat; material: dental | place: China | collected 2115 ... | reverse complement strand
GACGTTTTTCAAATTATGCGTGCGCGCGCCGCGGATGCGGATGGTGTCGTTGTCGGGTTTGTGCGGTTTTGCCATGACGGATTGCCTTTTTTCAGGGTGCAGGCTGCTTTTGGATGGATGGAAAAAGCAGCCTGCAAAAATAATGGGGAACTAGCGATTGTAACTTTTCTGTGATAGCATGACCATTCTTTGCAAGAGAATCAATCTTATTATTCTATTTTCATTAAATTTAATTTGAGGATTTATGGGAAATATCAAAAGCTTGTTATTTGTGTTGGCGATTGGTTACGGACTGTATGTTTTTGGTGCCAAAGGCAACTTCACATTGATTCCGCCTTCCGAAAAAGCGGTGATGCAGGCGGTGGCGGCAGACAAAATGCAGCGGTTTCGGGATTATGATGTGACGTTGCAAAAAAAATGCACGCGCGTGGGCGGCGGCATGGTGCAGGACGGCGTGTACAGCTGCGATATTGAAGTGGTGAATAAACACAATGCCGCACAGTTGCGCACGGAACACATTATTTTGGTGAAACAGAAAAACCGCTGGGTTCTCCGCTGAACAGGCAAACAAAAACGCTTCACGGTAATTGGTGAAGCGTTTTTTGATGTGCAGGCTGCTTTTGTCAGGCAGCCTGCATTTGTTCTGCATATTGCTGCACCAGCGCCTTAAAGGCCGTGCTGGTTTCCGGATGTTTCAAGCCAAACGCCAGCGTGGCTTCCAGATAGCCGATTTTGCTGCCGCAGTCATAACGCACGCCGTCGAATGCGTGTGCCAGCACGGGTTCGTATTCCAGCAGCTGGGCGATGGCATCGGTCAGTTGGATTTCGCCGCCGGCGCCGCGCGGTGTGTTGTGCAGCAATTCGAAAATGCGCGGTGTGAGGATGTACCGCCCCACCACCGCCAGATTGGACGGCGCTTCTTCGGGTTTCGGTTTTTCGACAATGCTTTGAATGCGCTGGTAATTTTGCCAATCCGCAATTTCCACGATACCGTAAGAACCCGTCTGTTCGGGGGCGACGGTTTCCACGCCCAATATGCTGCTGCCGGTTTGGTTATAGGTTTCAATCATTTGCGACAGCGCACCTTTGGGGGCGTCAATCAAATCGTCCGCCAGTACCACGGCAAACGGCTCATTGCCCACCGCCGCCTGTGCGCACAGCACGGCATGCCCCAAGCCCAAGGCCTCTGCCTGGCGGATATACAGGCAGGTAACGTGGTGCGGCAGGATATTTTGAACCTGCGTGAGCAGTTTGTCTTTGTGGCGCAGCGCCAATTCGGTTTCCAGTTCGTAGGCTTTGTCGAAATGGTCTTCGATGCTGCGTTTGCTGCGGCCGGTTACGAAAATGATTTCGGTGCAGCCTGCTTCTACGGCCTCTTCTACTGCGTATTGAATCAATGGCTTGTCGACAATCGGCAGCATTTCTTTGGGATTGGCCTTGGTGGCGGGCAGAAAGCGCGTACCCATGCCGGCAACGGGGAATACGGCTTTGCGGATTTTCGGGTGGCTCATAGGGTTCCTCTTCTATTTCATCGGGTGGACTCGGCGGTATTATAGCGGTAAAAAAAGCAGCCTGCACTTCCCAAAACGGAGGGTGCAGGCTGCTTTCATATTGCCCGGTTTATTGTTCGCGGGCGCGATACCACGCGATGAATTCGTCGGGTTTCGCATAGCCCAACAGGGCATCGCTGCGGCGGCCGTCCGCGTGCAGGACAAACAGTCCGGGCGGGCCGAACAGGCCGTATTGTTTCAGCAGCGCCTGATGTGCGGGCGTGTTGGCGGTTACGTCAATCTGCACCAGCCGCGCCAAGGGGACGGCAGCCTGCACTTCGGGCCGGCTGAACGTGTTGGCTTCCATTTCTTTGCACGATACGCACCAGTCGGCATAAAAATCCAACAACACGGGTTGCTGCGGATGTTCCGCCAGCATTTTGGCAACGGCCTGCTCCATTTGCGCCACGTCGGTGAATTTCTGCCCGTGCGCCGTGCCGTCTGTCGGCGGATGCAGCGTTAAAAAGCGGTGCAGCGCGGTGGTTTGCTGCTGCCAAGACTGGTAGGCAAACCACAAGCCGCCCAGCAGCATGGTGCAGGCTGCCGCGCCGAACACGAGCCGCGCCAAACCGCCGAGTTTGCCGAGTTTGCCCAGCCAATAGAGTGCGGGCAGCACCAGCAATGCCGTGTAAAGCGACACGGTCAGCACATAAGGCAGGAACGGGGTGGCCAGATACACGGCAACGGCCAGCAGGATTACGCCGAACGCGTATTTGATGCCGTCCATCCACGCACCGGCGCGCGGCATAATGTGCCCGCCGAACGTGCCGATGGCGATGAGCGGAACGCCCGTACCCAATGCCAACGCATACAGCAGCATGCCGCCCAGCAGCGCATCGCCCGTTTTGCCGATATAACCCAAGGCGGCGGCCAGCGGCGGCGCAACGCACGGGCCGACAATCAGCGCCGACAGCATGCCCATCACAAACACGGAAGCGACTTTGCCGCCCGATAATCGGTTGGACTGCATTTGGAAATAATTTTGCACGGCGGCAGGCAGTTGCAGCTGGAACACGCCGAACATCGACAGTGCCAGCAGCACCATCAGCCCGGCCATGGCCAGTACCACCCAGGCCTGTTGCAGCCACACGGTCAGCAGCGCGCCGGTCAATCCGGCCAGCACGCCCACGGCCGTGTAGGTCAGTGCCAAGCCTTGCACATACACGAACGACAGGGCGAACGCACGTTTTTTGCTGCCGCTTTTATCGCCCACGATAATGCTGGAAACGATGGGCAGCAGCGGATACATGCACGCGGTGAAGCTCAAACCCAAGCCGAACACGAAAAACGCCAGCAGGTTGATGCCCAGCGTGTCGCGCGACAAGTGGTGCAGGCTGCTTGAAAGGGAATCAGCAGGCGCGGGTGAAGGGGGAGCAGCGGTCGCGCGCGGATTGGGCGCTGCTCCCTGCGGCTTTACAAACATGCTCTTCGGGTCGTCGGCAGCGGCCGTGTCATTGCCGTACACGCCTGCCCCTTGGATGTCGAACGAGGTTTCTACCGGCGGATAGCACACGCCCGCTTCGGCACAGCCTTGATAGCTTAAGGTGATGCGGTAGCTTTGCGGCGCGGCTTTCGCGTAAGGCCAATTCACTTGCGCGCTTTTGTGATACACCGTTTGTTTGCCGAAGAATTCGTCTTCTTTTTCCTGGCCTTCGCTGAATTTCGGCGCGGCCAGCAATCCGGCAGGCTCGGTGGCTGCTGTGATTTTGCTTTGGTACATGTAATAGCCCTCGGCAATGCGGAATTCCACCGCCACGCCTTGGTCGGACACGGTGGCCGTGGGCACAAAGGCTTTTTCCGGCGGCAACAAATCGTCCGGGTTCACTGCGGCAAAGGCCAGTTGCAGCCCCAGTAGCCACAGGCACAGCGCATACCATAATTTTTGCATCATACTTCCTTATTATCAAAACGAGTGGGGCGATTATATACCCGATGATGCGCTTGCGCTTGCAAAATCGTAAAGAGGATGGTGCAGGCTGCTTTTTTTATCTTGTTGTTGAACCCCCGATATCACGCGGCCGATTTCTCCGCCAGATATTCCGCCAATCCGCGTTCGCGCAGAATGCAGCTCGGGCATTCGTGGCAACCGCCGTCCACGCCCAAATAACAGGTGTGCGTGCGCGTGCGGATATAGTCCAGCACGCCCAATTCGTCCGCCAGCGCCCACGTTTCCTTTTTGGTCAGATACATCAGCGGCGTGTGCAGACGGAAATCGTAGGCCATCGCCAAATTGAGCGTCACGTTCATCGACTGCACGAAAATCTGGCGGCAGTCGGGATAGCCCGAAAAATCGGTTTCGCACACGCCGATAAAAATATCACGGATATTCTGCGACTTGGCATAAATGGCGGCATAAAGCAAAAACAGTGCGTTGCGGCCGTCCACAAACGTGTTGGGCATGCCTTGCGCGTCGGTTCGAATGGCAGCCTGCGCATCGGTCAGCGCGTTGTGCGTGATGGAAGTAGTGAGCGACAAATCCAACACGGTTTGGCGGATGCCCAGCTCTTGGGCAATGGACGCGGCGCGTTCCAGCTCGATGTCGTGCCGCTGGCCGTAGGCAAACGTGATGGCTTGCACGTTTTCCGCGCCGTATTGCTGCATGGCTTGGAACAGGCAGGTGGTGGAATCTTGCCCGCCAGAAAAAACGACCAGTGCCTGCGTCATGATGATTGTCCTTGCCGTGCGCCGAATTTGGCGCGGAACATTTCAACGGCAATCGGCAGCACGGACACGACAATAATCCCGATGACCACTTTGCCGAAATTGTCTTTCACCATGGGCAGGTTGCCGAAGCCGTAGCCCAGATAGGTCAGCAACACGACCCACAACAGGCCGCCGATGATGTTGTAGCGGATAAAGCGGCCGTAGTGCATTTTGCCCATGCCGGCAACGAACGGGGCGAAGGTGCGCACAATCGGCACGAACCGCGCCAAAATAATGGTCTTGCCGCCGTATTTGTCGTAAAACGCGTGGGTTTTGGCCAGATATTCCTGCTTGAAGATTTTGCTATTGGGATTGGAAAACAGTTTTTCGCCGAAGAATTTGCCGATGGTGAAGTTGAATGCGTCGCCCAAAACTGCCGCTGCCAAGAGCACCAGCACGACAATGTGGACATTCAGATTACCGGCGGACGATGCGGCCACTGCGCCGGCGGCAAACAGCAGCGAATCGCCCGGCAGCACGGGTGTGACCACCAGCCCAGTTTCGCAGAAGACGATAAGGAACAAAATGACATACAGCCACGCGCCGTATTCTGCGGTGAGCGTGACCAAGTGTTTGTCGATGTGCAGGATGAAATCGATAATTTGCATGAGCATGATGTGCAGGCTGCTTTCTGAAAGGCGGGGCGGATGCCGTGTGGTCAAAAGCCGTTATTTTATGCTACATTGTCTTTATCCGCCAAATTTCATTCGTTTGACCCGAAAGCAAAAAGGAGACGCCGATGGCTGTAAACCTGATCGAAAAATCGCCCGACCAACTGCATTTCATTGCCGGTGTGCAACTTTTCACGGCGCAGGCGGGCATTAAAAAACCGCAGCATGATGATGTCACGCTGATGCTGTTGTCGCCCGAAAGCACGGTGGGGGCGGTGTTCACGCAAAACAAATTTTGCGCCGCGCCCGTGCGTGTGGCCAAGCGGCATTTGTTCGGCGGGCAGGGCATCCGCGCGCTGGTGGTGAACACGGGCAATGCCAACGCGGGCACCGGCGCAATGGGCGAACAGCACGCATTGCAAATGTGCGAAGCAGCGGCGAAACAGGCAGGCTGCACCGCAGAACAGGTGCTGCCGTTTTCCACCGGCGTGATTTTGGAACCGCTGCCGATTCAGAAAATCGTGGCCGCGCTGCCCACCGTCCGCCCCGTGGATTGGGGCTTGGCGGCACGCGCCATCATGACGACCGACACCGTGGCCAAATCGGCCAGCGCACAGGGGCAGGTGGGCAACCGCCACTCGGTGCAGGTAACCGGCATTGCCAAAGGCGCGGGCATGATTTGCCCGAACATGGCGACCATGCTGGGCTTTATCGCCACCGATGCCAAAATCGCCCAGCCCGTGTTGCAGCAAATGGCGGAAGAGATTGCCAATGAAACGTTCAACTGCATTACAGTGGACGGCGACACCAGCACGAACGACAGCTTCGTCATCATCGCCACCGGCCAAAGCGGGCAAAACGAAATCGACAACATTGCCGACCCGCGCTATGCCCAAGTGTATGCGCTGGTGAAACAAGTGGCATTGGAATTGGCGCAGGCAATTGTGCGCGACGGCGAAGGCGCAAGCAAATTCATCACCATTCGGGTGGAAAATGCAGGCAGCCTGCACGATGCCAAAAAAATCGCCTATGCCATTGCCCATTCGCCGCTGGTGAAAACCGCCTTTTCCGCCGGCGACCCGAATTTGGGGCGCATTTTGGCGGCAGTGGGCTATTCGGGTGCGGTGGTGGACACGGACAAACTGCGGCTGTATTTGGGCGATGTGCTGGTGGCAGAGAACGGTGGATGCGCAGCGGGCTACCGCGAAGAAGATGGCCAACGCGTGATGAAGGAAGCCGAAATTTCCGTGCGCGTGGACGTGCAGGCCGGCCACCACAATGCCACGGTCTATACCTGCGATTTCACAAAAGAATATGTTGCCATTAACGCGGATTACCGAAGCTGACAGGGCTGTTGGATTGCGCGAATAAGAAAGTGCAGGCTGCTTTTCAATATTCAAAAGCAGCCTGCACTTTCATTTTCACAGGATTTCCCGTTATTTTTTACCTTTGCCTTTACCCGGCGCAGGTTCTTTGTCCAACACTTGCGGCTCGGTCGCCAGTTTTTCGCTTTGGCGGTTGATGTGCCATTGCTGGGCGATGGTCAGCAGGTTGTTCACCACATAATACAGCACCAATCCTGCAGGGAAGAAGAAGAACATGACGGAGAACATCAGCGGCATGATTTTCATCATCTGTGCCTGAGTCGGGTCGCTGGGCGGCGGGTTCAGCGTGGTTTGGAACCACATGGTGGCCGCCATCAGAATCGGCAGGATAAAGAACGGGTCGGGGCGCGACAGGTCGGTAATCCAGCCCAGCCAAGGTGCTTGGCGCAATTCCACCGACAGGAAAATCATCCAGTACAGGCCGATGAAAATCGGCATTTGCACCAGCATAGGCAGACAGCCGCCCAAAGGATTGATTTTTTCGTCGCGGTAAAGCTTCATCATGGCCTGCTGCAAACCCATTTTGTCGTCGCCGTATTGTTTTTTCAATGCTTCCATTTTGGGCGCGACGGTGCGCATTTTCGCCATGGAGCGGTAGGCTTTGTTATTGAGCGGATACAGAATCGCTTTCACGATAATGGTCAGCACGATAATCGCCCAGCCCCAGTTGTGAATCAGGCTGTGCAGCCAGTTGAGCAAGGCGAAAAGGGGCGCGGCAAAAATATGCACGCGGCCGTAGTCTTTGGTCAGCTCGAATTTGGGCGATACGGTTTTCAGGATGCTGGTGATTTGCGGGCCGGCATAAAGCTGCGCGCCGAAACTCTGGCTGCCGCCTGCGGCCACCTGCACGGGCGCGACATTCACGCCGGAACTGTACAGGTTGTCGCTGCGTTTTTTCATATTGACGGTGCAGGCTGCTTTTTCGCAGATGTTGCTGCCTTCTTGCGGCTGCATAATCCATGCCGACACGAAATAATGCTGAATCATGCCCACATAACCGCCGGTGGCTTTGCGCTGGTATTCGGCGGTGTCTTTGCCGGTTTGGAAATCGTCGTCCAAATCGCTGTATTTCACTTTTTGGAATTCGTCGCTGTCGGGCGTGTACACCACGGGGCCGTTATAGCTGCTCATGAACCAGCCTTCGCCTTCTGGCTTGCTGTTGTCGCGCACCACTTGGTAATTCGTGCCGACTTGAATCGGCGCGGAACCCGTGTTTTTCACGTCAAAGCGCACATCCACCAAATAGCTGTTTTTGCGGAAGGTGTACACTTTGTCGATGTTCACGCCGTTGGCCGCCTGCGCGCTCAGTTTCACTTCCAGCGCATCGCCCGATAAAGTGTAATTTTTCTGCGCGCTGCTGAACGTGAGTCCTTCCAGCCAGTTTTTGCCGTTCGCATCCACCAGCTCGGATTGCGCGATATACGTCAGCGGCTTGCCGTCTGCCAGCAAAACGAATTTTTGCTGCTCGTCCGCCGCAGAGTTGTATTGGTTCAGGGTCATGCCGCGCAAATCGCCGCTTTTCTCGTCAATCACCGCATGCACGGTATCCGTGTTCACGGTGATGGGGCTGGTGGCGCCCAATGGGGAAGCAGCCTGCACTTGCGCTTGCTGCGCAGTCGCCGTGGCGGCAGTGTTCGGCTGCGGGCTGGGGTACATTTGCCCGTAGCCCCACAGAATCAGCATGGACAATGCTGTGGCAATAAACAGTCGTTTGGCATCCATTGTGAGATTTCCTTATTCGGTTTGAAACCATTGCACCGCCGGGCAGCCTGCAAAAGTTCCGTTTCAAGGTACCGGATCATATCCGCTACCGCCCCAGGGGTGGCAGCGGCACAAGCGTTTCGCGGTCAGGCACGCGCCTTTGCACGCACCGTGTTTGCGCAAAGCTTCAACGGCATATTGGGAACACGTCGGCACATAGCGGCAACGCGGCGGGAAAAGCGGGCTGATGGCCAGTTGGTAAAACCGCACCAACGCTAACAATACGGCTCGCAGCATGATTTCACCCTTTCGGTTTGCGTGCGGCAGGCGGCAGCATCATATCGTCTAGTTCCTGCCGGGCCTGCGGCGCACTGTCTTTATCGAACGCCTTGCGCACGCGCACCACAAAATCATGCGGCGGCAAAACGCATTGATGCCGCCGAAACCAATCGCGGATGACCCGTTTCATGTAGTTGCGGCGGTTGGCGCGTTTGGCGGCTTTTTTACTGACCACCAAACCGAGTCTGGCAAAGCCTTGTACATTGTTTTCCAAGCGCAGCACCTGCAAAAATTCCCGCGAACGCTGCTTACGAAGTGCAAAAACGGAAGAGAACTCTTCCGTTTTTAATAAGCGGCAGGCTTTGCCGAAGCCCTGTTCCAATTACACAGCCAAACGTTTGCGGCCTTTGGCACGGCGAGCAGCCAATACAGCGCGGCCGCCGCGGGTTTTTGAGCGCACCAAAAAGCCGTGTGTGCGTTTGCGTTTGGTAACTGAAGGTTGGTAAGTGCGTTTCATTTTGAATATCCTAATTAAATTTCGGGGAAAATTAAACGTGCAATTAAACCTGTTTTATCGTGTTTTGTCAATCAAAATAAGCAGGTGTTCGGCGGGCGCATTCGGCCAAAAGCAGCCTGCACTTCGATTGGGAAAGCAAAGTGCAGGCTGCTTTACTGATTTTACGTTTTTAATGACGGTACGTGCACATCAAGGTGCGGTGCGTCAGTTGCCGCTCACATTCAATACGGGCGATGCGTTCTCTTCGCTCAGCAGCACGGTCATCATACTGGTGACCAGGCGGGCTTTTTCGCTGTCAGTCATTTTGACGATATTGCGCCGCTCCAATTCCGACACCGTGCCGCCCACCATGGCAATCGCACCGCGCACCAAAGTTTGGCGTGCCAAAATCACGGCTTCTGCCTGCTGACGGCGCAACATGGCCTGTGCGATTTCGGGCGCATATGTCAAATGGGTGAAGCGCACTTCGTCAATCGAAATACCCGCCACTTCCACGCGCTCCTGCAACATTTGCTGGAACTGCGCCAGAATGGTTTGCGAGTGCCCCGTCAAGCTGTCCGTACTGCCGTCGTTGGCATACGGGTGGTGAGTTGCCAGCGCGCGCAATGCGCCTTCGCTCTGCACGTTCAGGAAATGGTAGGCATTTTCCACGTCCAGCACGGCGGCGGCGGGGTTTTCAATGTGGTACACAATCGCGGCGGCAATTTCAATCGGTGTGCCGGAAGAATCGTTCACTTTCAGCGTGTCGGTCACATAGTTACCCGTTTTGAGCGACACGGTTTGCGTGTGATAAAACGGAATCAGCCAGTAGAAACCGGCATGCGACAAAATACCGGCGTATTTGCCGAACAATGTACCCACCAGCGCAACATTCGGCTGCACCACGCGGAAACGGGTAAACAGATAAAAATACGGCACGCCCAAAATAGCGGCAAAAGCACCGTTCTCCAATGCCACGCTGCCAACACCCGCGCCAATAACCAAAAAAATTACCAGTGCGACAAAGCCGTTCAGGTACGGCATTTCATATTTTTTGCTGTATGTTTGACTCATCAGCTTTCCTTTCCTTGGATGTGGTGGAAGAATGCGCAAATCATACCATCAATTTCACTTGAATGCAAATGAATTCGATAAAATACATGAAATTTTTCCCGACATGATGTGCAGGCTGCCATCGGTCTGAATCTTTGATTCAGCAAACTGATGTGCGTGCCTGCGGTACTGCTTTTTGTGCCTGCCCGCGCAACACTTATCCACAAAGCGGCGAATATTGGGTATAATTTCCGCCCAATCAAACGTCTGCACGCGGGCCATTTATCCACAAGCGGCAACCATTGGATTCCCCGTTTTCCAACCTCTATTTTCTTCGAGCATTTTCATGAAGTTAGCTGATTTTTGGGCGCAAGCGCTGCGCCGCCTTCATTCTGAACTGAGCGAACAGCAGTTCAACCGCGCCATTGCCCCCGTCACGCTGGGGGAGCAGGACGGTGCGTGGGTGCTGTATGCCAAAAACCAGTTCGCCGTGAATCTGCTGCGTTCGCAATACGCGGCGAAGATTGCCGCGCTGCAAGCGGAACTTGCGCCCGACGCGCCTGCCGTGTGCTACAAAATCGGCAGCGGGGCAACGTGCGCGATGGCGGATGCCGATGTGCAGGCTGCTTTTTCCGCACCGCCTGCCGCCGAATTGCCCGAAGAAAAAAGCAGCCTGCACGTTGAAACTGCATCCAAAACGACAGGCAAGAAAAGCAAAAAGGCCAGCGCCACCGCCATCCTGCAGGAACGCATGAACAACCTGCGCCCCGACCATCCGAACCAGCATGGTCCCGCCGCCGATGTGCAGGCTGCTTCTGCCGTTGCGCAGGACAACGCTGCCCCCGCCATCGAACAGGAAAAACAGCGTGAAGCTGCCGAACAGCGCCACATGCAGACCAACCTGTCGTCCGAATACACCTTTGACACGCTGGTGGTGGGCAAGGGCAACCAGCTGCCCGTGCAGGTGGCGATGAGCATTGCCGAAAACCCAGGCGACAATATGTACAACCCGTTTTTCGTGTACGGCTCCACCGGCTTGGGTAAAACCCACTTGGTGCAGGCCATCGGCAACCGGCTGTTGGAGCTGAACCCAGCCGCCAAAGTGCGCTATATGCACTCGAACGAATACCTGAAAACCTTCATGACCACCGTGAAAAACAAAAGCTGGGACGCGTTCAAACAGCAATATCTGCACTATGACCTGCTCATCATCGACGACATCCAGTTCATTCAGGGCAAAGACCGCACCATGGAAGAATTCTTCTTCCTGTTCGAGCATTTTCATTCGCGCAACCAGCAAATCATTTTGACCTGCGACCAGCTGCCCAGCGGATTGGAACACATGGAAAAACGGCTGATTTCGCGCTTTTCCTGGGGCATGACCGTACGCATCGAGCCGCCAGAACTGGAAATGCGTATCGACATTTTGGAACACAAAGCCAAAAAAATGGACATTCGGTTTGACGAAGGCGCGGCACTGTTCATTGCTCAAAACGTGAAAGCCAGCGTGCGCGAACTGGAAGGCGCGCTGAACCGCGTCATCGCCCGCTGCCGCTTTGAAAAACGCAACGTCATCGACATCGACTTGGCCGCCAGCGCGCTGCAAGACATTATCGTCAGCAACTATAAACCGATCACCGCCGACCTCATCATGAAATCCGTGGCAGACTATTACCGCATCCGCATCAGCGACCTGCTCGGCAAAAAACGTACGCGCAATATTGCCCGGCCGCGCCAAATCGCCATGGCGCTGACCAAAGAACTCACCACATTAAGCCTGCCGGCCATCGGCGATGCGTTCGGCGGCCGCGACCACACCACCGTGATGCATGCCGTCAAAGCCGTGGCGAAGCTGCGCCGGGACGAGCCGGAGCTGGAACAGGATTACGGCAAATTGCTGATTTTGATACAAAACTGATTAAAACAACCCAAAACATTCCATAAACTTACATTAAGAAAGAACCCATCATGTTGATTTTAGAAACCGGTCGCGACGACCTGCTCAAACCCCTACAAGCCGTTACCGGCATTGTCGAACGCAAACACACGCTGCCCATCCTGTCGAACATCCTGCTGCAAAGCGAAAACGGACAGGTGCAGCTTTTGGCCACCGATTTAGAAATCCAAATCCACACACTGGGCGCGCAAGGCGCACAACCCGATTTCCGCATCACCACCAATGCGAAAAAATTGCAGGACATTTTGCGCGCCCTGCCCGATTCGTCTACCGTGCAGCTGGATTTGGCCGACCACAAACTCACGCTCAAGGCAGGCAAATCCCGCTTTAACCTGCAAACCCTGCCGGCGCAGGACTTCCCCACCATGAATGTGGCCGAAAACACGTCCGCCGCCTTCGCCCTGCCGCAGGAAACCCTGAAGCACATGATTTCGCAAGTGCAACACAGCATGGCGGTGCAAGACATCCGCTTTTACCTGAACGGCCTGCTCATGCAGACCGAAGGCAACCAGCTGCGTTTGGTGGCCACAGACGGGCACCGCCTCGCATTCACATCCGCCACGCTGGAAACCGAACTGCCGAAACACGACGTGATTCTGCCGCGCAAAACCGTTTTGGAACTGAACAAGCTGCTCATCCAGCCCAAAGAAAACGTGGTGGTGGAGCTTTTGGACAACCAAGTCCGCTTCCGCTGCAACGACACCGTGATTGTCAGCAAAGTGATTGACGGTCGCTTCCCCGACTACAACCGCGTCATCCCGATGGACAACAAAAACATTTTCGTGATTGACCGCCTGTCCCTGCTGGGCGCGTTGGAGCGTTCGTCCATTTTGGCCAACGAAAAATTCCGCGGCGTGCGCCTGCTGGTGCAACCGGGCAGCCTGCACATCACCTGCACCAACAACGAACAGGAAGAAGCCAGCGAAGAATTGGACATCGCCTATCAGGGCGAAAGCCTGGACGTGGGCTTCAACATCACCTTCCTGCTGGATTTGCTGCGCAACGTGCACAGCGACGAAGTGCAACTGGCCTTCGGCTCGGCCGACCGCGCCACCTTGTTCACCGTTCCGAACCGCCCCGAATTCAAATACGTTGTAATGCCGATGCGCATTTAATCCGACCATCCGACCGATAATAACGAGTGCAGGCTGCTTTTGAACCCCAAAAAGCAGCCTGCACATTAAAAACACAACAACCATCCCCCAAACCCCGCAAAGGAACACTGCCATGACCATCATCAAACAAGAAGACTTCATCCAAAGCATTGCCGATGCCTTCCAGTTCATCAGCTACTACCACCCCAAAGACTACATCCAAGCCCTGACCAAAGCGCTGGCCAAAGAAGAAAACCCCGCCGCGCGCGATGCGATGACGCAGATTCTGGTGAACAGCCGCATGTGCGCCGAAGGCCACCGCCCCATCTGCCAAGACACCGGCATTGCCACCGTGTTTTTGAAAGTCGGCATGAACGTGCAGTGGGACGCGCAAATGAGCGTGCAGGAAATGGTGAACGAAGGCGTGCGCCGTGCCTACACCCACCCCGACAACGTATTGCGCGCCTCCGTGCTGGCCGACCCTGCCGGCAAACGCCAAAACACCAAAGACAACACCCCCGCCGTCGTCCACATGGAAATCGTGGCGGGCGACAAAATTGAAGTTACCTGCGCAGCCAAAGGCGGCGGCTCGGAAAACAAATCCAAAATGGCCATGCTCAACCCGTCCGACAGCATTGTCGATTGGGTACTGAAAACCGTGCCCACCATGGGTGCAGGCTGGTGTCCGCCCGGCATTTTGGGTATCGGCATCGGCGGTACGCCCGAAAAAGCCATGCTGATGGCCAAAGAAAGCCTGATGAGCCACATCGACATTCAAGAATTGCAAGACAAAGCCAAATCCGGCGCAGAATTGAACACAGTGGAAAAACTGCGCTTGGAACTGTATGAAAAAGTGAACGCGCTGGGCATCGGCGCGCAAGGCTTGGGCGGCCTGACCACCGTGTTGGACGTGAAAATCCTGGATTATCCGACCCACGCCGCCTCCAAACCCGTGGCCATGATTCCGAACTGCGCCGCCACGCGCCACGTCGAATTCACGCTGGACGGCACAGGCCCGGTCAAACTCGACCCGCCCAGCCTGGAAGACTGGCCCGACATCACCTACAGCCCCGACAACGGCATCCGCGTCAATCTGGACACGCTCACCAAAGAAGACGTGGCGCAATGGAAAATGGGCGACGTGCTGCTTTTGAACGGCAAAATCTACACTGGCCGCGACGCCGCGCACAAACGCATGGTCGATATGCTGAACAAAGGCGAAAAACTGCCCGTGGATTTCACCAATAAAATGATTTACTACGTCGGCCCTGTCGATCCCGTGCGCGACGAAGTGGTCGGCCCCGCAGGCCCCACCACCGCCACCCGCATGGACAAATTCACGCGCCAAATGCTGGAACAGACCGGCCTTCTAGGCATGATTGGCAAATCCGAACGCGGTGCAGCAGCCTGCGAAGCCATTGCCGACAACCAAGCTGTGTACCTGATGGCCACCGGCGGCGCAGCCTATCTGGTCGCCAAAGCGATTAAAGAAGCCAAAGTCATCGCCTTCCCCGAACTGGGCATGGAAGCGATTTACGAATTCGAAGTGAAAGACATGCCCGTTACCGTGGCGGTGGACAGCCAAGGCCGCTCCGTGCACGCCATCGCGCCAAAACAATGGCAGGCGAAAATCGGCATTATCCCCGTAGAAGCCTAATGTGCCGAGTGCAGGCTGCTTTTGGCGTATTCAAAAGCAGACTGCACTTTTATTTTTTGTTAATATCTATCTGTTTTTTAAATAAAATATTAAATCAAAAAGCAGCCTGCACACCCGAACGGATTTCCCATGGCACTCCAATACCGAATCTTCCCCGTCACCCCCTTCCGCCAAAACTGCACCCTGTTGTGGGACGACGCCACCAACGACGCCGTGCTGACCGATGTCGGCGGCGACAGCAGCTTCCTGTGGCAACACGTCCAACAGCAAGGCCTGAACCTGCGCGCCGTCTGGCTCACACACGGACATTTGGACCACGCAGGCGGCGTGCCCTTCCTGCTGCAACACCACCCGGCCAACGTTCTCGGGCCGCACTGCGAAGACGAATTCCTGCTGCAAAGCCTGCCGCACACCACCGCAGAATACGGCTTCCCCGTCTGCCCCGCATTTGCGCCCACGCGCTATCTGAACGAAGGCGACACGCTCACTGTGGGGCAGCAGCGCTTTAACGTGCTGCACATCGACGGCCACACGCCCGGCCACGTCGTGTTCCACAGCCCCGACAACAAACTCTTAATTGCGGGCGACGTGTTGTTCCGCGAAAGCATCGGCCGCACCGATTTTCCGCGCGGCAACCACCAAGCCCTGCTCGACAACATCCGCCGCAAACTCTACACGCTGCCGGACGACACGCTGGTCATTCCCGGCCATGGCCGCACCACCACCATCGGCCACGAAAAACGGCACAACCCGTTTGTCCGTGCCGATTAAATCGCAAAAAGCAGCCTGCACTTTAAATTTCCCAAGTGCAGGCTGCTTTTTTCTTAACGCACCTTCCCGCGCAATTCAGGTGCGGCCAGGCGTTGTAATTGTGTACCCGCCAAATCAATGCTGCCGAAGCGCGGATGCCTGCCGTTCCAGTCGGCCACAGCTTTTTGCAACGCTTCCCGGCTGTCGGCGACGAAGTTCCACCAAATCAGCGTCGGGTGCGGCAAGGGTTCGCCGCCCAGCAGCATGATGTGGCTGCCCGCTTGGGCGCGGATGTGCAGGGTGTGGGCGGTGTCGGCACGTTCGAATTTTGCCAACTCGTCTTGCGCGAACGTTTGTCCGTCGATTTCCACTTCGCCTTTGAGCACCAGCACGCCGTATTCCCAGCCTGCTTGGGCGGAAATTTCCAGCGTTTGCGCCTGACGGGTGCGGATGTCCAAGCCCAGTAAGGGGCTGTGCTGTTCGGTCGGGGCGGTGCGGCCGGCGAAGCTACCGTTCACCAGCACAAAATCCGTGCCGTTGTCCGACCATTCGGGCATTTCGGGATAATGGCGGAAATCGGGGGCGATGGTTTTATCCATCGGCAGGGCAATCCAAAGCTGCACGGCATGCAGGGTTTTGATGCCTTCTGGCGTTTGCTCGGTGTGGCTGATGCCGTGGTTGTCGCCCGTGCCTGCGGTCATCAGATTGACCTGTTTCGGGCGGATGGTTTGGCGGTTGCCCAAGCTGTCTTGGTGCAACAATTCGCCTTCCAGCATCCACGTGAAGGTTTGCAGATTGGTATGCGGATGTGCGCCAACCTGCAAACCGTCTTCCTGCGCGGCAAAATGCGCGGGGCCAGCATGATCGAGAAAACACCATGCGCCGATGGTGCGGTGGCTGCGGTTAGGCAGCAGCCGAGCAATCGGGATGCCGCCGACATCGTGGGTTTTGGCGATAATTTTAGTAATGGCCATGGGTTTCTTATCGGGTGCAGGCTGCCTCAAATATCCACAATCTGCCGTTCCATCCCTTTCACCGGCGGCAGCCACGGCGAATTGGTGAGGCAGCGTTGCCACAGCGCATCGGGCAGGCGATAGTGGTCGGCGCGGGCGGGGTCGAGGTCGGTTTGGATGTCGGCATCGCGGTTTTCGCGCACTAAGTCGGCCAAATCGGGGTT
>ERZ773054.1216-NODE-1216-length-16420-cov-3.322518_pt1 | contig 16420 bp, 18 predicted proteins | sample MGYA00580630_ERZ773054 | MGnify/ENA primary metagenome ERZ773054 (study PRJEB29015, sample SAMEA2737994) | human oral metagenome | biome: human oral; feature: human-associated habitat; material: dental | place: China | collected 2115 ... | reverse complement strand
TTTAGAAATAACTTTTTCTATTAATTTTTTATTTTTGTAGGAATAAAAAATATGTAGCTCCTCATCATCTCTATCATCATAACTTTCTATAAGTAGGTTGTTTTTATAAACATTTTTAAAAGGAATATCTTTTAAAATACCTTCTCCTCGTGTAATTAGGATAAGTCTGTTTTTTGCATCATATTTGTATAGTTCTACGAATTTCATATATTTATTTACATAGTTTTCAGTCTTTTTTATAAGGCTTCCAATATGATTATACTCATATTCTGTATCAATACTTAGTTCGCTGTCAAAATAGGAATCTCTTAAAAGATTTCCCTTGTTATCATACCAATAAATAATTTTCCTCTTCAAGGAATCATTTGAGTAATAAGAATTTTCTATAATTCTTTGATCATTATTATATTTGTATAATTCTTTTTTATGAGTAATGCCTGTATTAGGATCTTCTTCATAGAATTTCTTTTCAGTGAGAAGTCCTTTGTCATTATATGAAAAAATTTTCTTCTATATGAGTTCCATTTTTGGTAGTGAGTGCATTCTTTTTTGAATAGAGTAAACTATCTCTTTCATCATATTTTTTTACTTCCTTATGCTTAATATTTCCTTCTTTAGTATATCTAATAAATTCTATTTCATTTCCTCTTTCATCAAAGCCATAAGTATAATTTTCATCAAAATGTTCTTATTTGATAGTATCTTTCAATATAGTTACAGCTATAGAATAGTGAACAGTATGTACTCTCTTCACTTTTCCTAAAAGAGGTTTCTCAAAAGGATAAGCCAATTCAGAATCTATTTTGTATTTCTCTACTTTGTTAGCTGTATTTTGAGCAGATATAACAGTAGAAAGAAATAGAAATGAGATTAAAAGATGTTTCATTATTTATTCGTAATAAGTAAATGTTCTTTCGTAGATATGCGAAAATTTGTTATTGTAATATACTTCCTGCTTAATCCAATTATTATGCTCGTCATAAAAATAGATTATTTTTTCGGAAAGATGACTATTATTTTCTTCAATCAAATTTCCCATTTTATCATATTGGTATGTAGCATAAGAATCATATTGACTATCATCAGGAAAACTATAGACACTTTTTATCTTTCTTCCTTTTTCATCATACTCATATGTTATATTATTTTGTAATTTATGATTTATATAAACATCACAAGATATAGGAAGTTCTTTGTCATTGTATCTATATATTTTTTCTTCATCTGTATTATAACACTCTTCAAAACTGCTACTTTCTTCTTTTTTAGTTTTTAATTTTTTATTTTCATAGAAATAAGTGTGGATATAAGAATAGTTTTCTTCTCCATAATATTCTTCCATTAGTAAGCCATCTTTGTAAGTTCTTTTGAAAATATTGAGTGTGTCTTCTCTATCGGTGTTTTTTTCTTTTACAAAAATAAGGCGGTTTTTTTTCATCATACTTATATTTTCTTATATATTTGTAGTTTTTTTGAATATCTTCATAGGTTTCTTCTATTTTATTGGCGTATTCATCATATTTGTAAGTATAGCTGCTTATCAAATCATTGTTTTTATAATATAATTCTTTTATAAGTAAGTCATTTTCATTATATGAGTATAGAAATTTTTTCTCTTCTTTGAGTTTGTTTGAATTATCATATTTATAAGTATGAGTTATATTACCTTTTTTATCAAATAAATAAAGATATTCATTGTCATAAACTTCACAAAATGTTCTTATGGTATTTCTATTATCTATAACACTACAACTAATATAGTTTATAAATTTTATTTTTCCAGAAAAATAGCCTATTGTTCTATGTATTTTTTTAATTTTTCTCGGTAAAGGATCATCTTGTCCCCATATAACAATAGAGAAAAGGAATAAAATGGGGAATAAATAGTTTTTCATAGTATCGCAAATTAAAATTATCTTACAGAACGGAGAATTTTTGGTAGCGATTCCTTCCAAAACTTCCAGTTATGAGTGCCTTGTCGAAATATTTTGGTGTAGTGTATTTGTTTTTCGTCCAAGAATTGACTGAGTATCCTGTTGGATTCAATGACTAAAGCATCTTCTTCCCCACATTCTAAGGTGTAAGTAGGGAAATTACTTTTTTCTATAGCTAATTTAGCATTGATAATGTTTTTGAGTAGGGTAGTAGTAGGTTCTATAAAGCCGCCGCTAGTGGAATAGGCATAGCCAAAGAGCTCATGATGCTGGAATGCTAAGTAAGTTGCCCCGAAACCTCCCATAGAAAGCCCCGCTATATTTCGGTGTTTCTTTTCGGAAAGAATACGGTATCTCCTTTCTACCTCAGGAACAAACTCTTGTATAAAAAAGTCTTCATAACGCATATCAGCACTATTGTAATAGAAGGAGTTAAACCCATTAGGGCAGATGATGATCATCTCCACAGCGCCTTCGGCTATAGCTTTGTCAGCTGCGGCTTGTAGTCCTCCATCGCTGAACCAACTCTTGTAGTCTTGATACATACCATGTAGTAGGTAGAGTACAGGATACCTGCGCTGAGGCTCCTTGGTATAGCTGGGTGGAAGATACACCGCATAGTGCTGTGTCCCTCCCAATATCCGACTCTCAAGTGTAGGAGAGAGGTCTATTACACTAGCAGTACTGGAGGGAGGTATAGGTGTAGTGCCTATATGAGTAGCCTTTGAACAAGAAAAAAGAAGAAGGCTACTGATGAGTATAAGAATCTGTTTCATAAGGATTTAAGGTTTATAGAAATATTAGGATTAGCCAAATAGGTGAGCGATGACCTCTTCTACTTTAGCATAAGTGATAACATTGATATGGCTTTTACCAGCGGTGAGCTTGCAATATTTGGAGATAAAGATGGTGTCAAAACCGAGCTTTTCCGCCTCCGAGATACGTTGTTCTACACGCTGTACGGGTCGTATTTCTCCTCCTAAGCCTACTTCGGCGGCAAAGCAAAAGGTTTTGGGGATTGCCACATCTTCGTTGGAAGAGAGTATCGCCATAGCTACGCCTAAGTCGGTGGAAGGATCATCTACCGAAATACCTCCTGTGATATTTAGGAACACATCCTTGCTGCCTAAGCGGAAGCCGGCGCGCTTTTCCAGTACCGCAAGGAGCATATTCAGGCGCTTGGCATTGAAGCCCGTGGTGGAGCGTTGAGGGGTGCCATATACGGCGCTGCTTACAAGAGCTTGTATTTCAATCATGAGTGGGCGCATCCCCTCTATGGTAGCCACGATAGCCGTGCCTGAGTTATTCTCATCGGTCTTGGAGAGGAGTACCTCAGAGGGGTTGCTCACTTCCCTAAGACCTGTGGAAAGCATCTCATAGATGCCCAATTCGGAGGTAGAACCAAAGCGGTTTTTCAGCGCTCTGAGGATACGGAATACATGGTTGCGGTCGCCCTCGAATTGTAATACGGTATCTACCATGTGTTCCAATATTTTAGGTCCCGCTATGGTGCCATCCTTGGTGATATGTCCCACGATAATCACGGGTACGCTTGTGAGCTTGGCATACTTGATGAGTTCCGCTGTACATTCCCGAATCTGGGAGATACTCCCTGCCGAGGCTTCTATATAGTCTGAATGGAGTGTCTGTATGGAGTCTATGATAAGGATTTCAGGGTCAAGGTCTTTTATCTGTTGGAAGATGTTTTGGGTCTTGGTTTCGGTAAGTATATAGCAATTATTGCGAGCATTGGTGATACGTTCCCCTCGCATCTTGATCTGTTTTTGGCTTTCCTCGCCTGATACATATAGGGTTTTGTAGGGCATGCGCATGGCGATTTGTAGCAGCAGGGTACTCTTACCTATCCCAGGTTCACCTCCTATAAGCACAACCGAACCAGGTACGATACCTCCGCCGAGTACATTGTTCAGTTCTTGGTCACCACTATCCAACCGCATTTCCTTTTCAGTGGTGATTTCATGTAAGGGGACGTATTTGTTGGTTTTCCTTGAGCGGGGGGTGTCATCTTCCTCATCATTCTTTTTCCATTGGTGTTTTTCTTCCTTTTGGATGACCTCTTCCACAATGGTATTCCACTCCTTACAAGCATAACATTGTCCTTGCCATTTGCTGTATTGTGCCCCACAGTTCTGGCAGAAAAAAGCAGTTTTTGTCTTTGCCATTTTGTCTTTTGTTTTGACAGCAAAGATAAGAATAATTTGTCAATTTATGGATTTAGCAATTAGTTAATTTGTCAATTTACCAATTTATCAAGATATATATGCTAAATAATTGGTATTTTACCAAATTATTTTTATCTTTGCACCTTTCAAGCAATCATTAACTACTGCCCACTAACAACTGAAATTATGTTTTTAACAGGTGCTCCTCTTTTTTATTATACACAAATCAGGGAAAGATACAAAAACTCTTATCTGGCGGAAGATGTCAATCAGGTGATTATTGGGATTGACTGTGACTACTTAGATGCCTATGAGTATAGTTATTCTTCCTTAGAACAGTATCATCAGCAGCAGAAAGCCATAGCTCCTTTTGCGGGACTTTTTGGGGTGTTTTCTTATGAGACGATTCATTTCTTTGAACAAATTCCTGAGAAAACCCAAAGGCAATATGACTTTCCTGCTTTTGTTTTTGCCAATGCAAAGGCTTATCTGCACTATTCCAAAGTGAGCAAGGTGTATTCTTTCTATGGTGATGAGCAGCAGTATTTCCATTTCTTAGAGGAAGCGAACGCCCAAGAGTTGCCCCCAACACAAGAGGCCTTTTATCAGTTACAGACTGATCTTACTCAGGAGAGAGCACATTTTTACCAAATGGTAGAAAAAGCCAAAGAATATATACGTTCAGGGGATGTCTTCCAAGTGGTACTCAGTGAACAATTGTCCCTTAAGAGTAATTTGGACTCACTAGATTTCTATCGCTATCTGAGCAAGGCCAATCCCTCCCCTTATATGTTCCACTTCCCAACCCTATATGGTGATGTGGTGGGTTCTTCTCCTGAAATTCTAGTAGATATCACAGGTAGCCAGATTCATATAGCTCCTATTGCGGGTTCTCGCCCACGAGGAAAGGATGCCAATGAGGATTTACGCTTGGAACAGGAGCTTTTGGCTGACCCCAAAGAGTGTGCTGAACATCGTATGTTGGTGGATTTGGCACGCAATGATATTGGCAAATTTGCTGAAAAAGGCTCCGTAGTGGTCAAGGACATGATGCATATACTTCGCTACGAACATATCATGCATATAGAATCCCATGTATATGGCACCAAGTGTGCCGAAGTGTCTCCTTTTGAGGTGATTTCTATCGTTTTCCCTGCAGGTACCCTCAGTGGTGCACCTAAAATACGGGCGATGGAGCTAATAGGAGAGCTGGAATCTTTCAGGCGCAATGTCTATGGAGGAGGTATCGGCTTTTTGCACTTCAATGGAAATGTACAGTTGGCTATTGTCATACGTAGTGCTTTCTTTGAAAAAGTCAATGTAGAGCAAGGAGGAGCAAAGGTCTTTATCCAAGCAGGAGCAGGCATTGTCTATGATTCTTCCCCAGAGAAGGAATATGAAGAGATATGCCATAAGCGGGCTTCTGTACTGAATGTATTTACCAAAAATTGTAAAGAGAAATGATATTACTGATAGATAATTACGATTCTTTTGTATTCAATGTAGCTCAATACCTCCAAGAACTCACCGGCGAGGAGGTCAGAACCGTACGCAATGATGCGATTACTTGGGAGCAGATCACTGCCCTACAACCCTCTCGCATTGTACTTTCCCCAGGGCCAAAGCATCCTAAGGATAGTGGCATTTGTTTGGAGATTCTTCAGAAGACAACCTCCATTCCAGTTCTAGGTATCTGCTTGGGACATCAGGCTTTTGGTTTGGTCAATGGGGCTGAAATCAAGCGTATGGAGGTGCCCCTACATGGGAAAACCTCTACCCTTACGGTGACTGATGACAATACCTTGCTTTTCAGAGGCTTACCTAAGCAATTTCAGGTAATGCGCTACCACTCTCTCTATGTAGGGAAGGAGCAACTCCCTGAGAATATTCGTGTGACAGCCCTTTCGGACGATGATATCATTATGGCGTTAGAGCACAAGGAAAAGCCTATCTATAGCATACAGTTTCACCCTGAATCATTTTTTACCGAGTATGGCAAGCATATCATCAAGAACTTTATCACTCATACTCAAAAGGTAGAATCTTTGGAAGTTGATCATACACTTCAGAGGGCAAGAGCCAATGAGGTATTCAAGGCAGCACTAAAGAAGCTACAAGAGAATATTCCTTTAGCCAACGAAGATTTCAAGGAAATTTGTGCGGTTATCCATACCAAACAGTATGATATTGTACAGTTAGGGGCTCTTTTGGTCTTGATTTCAGAGAAAAGTCTTTATCCTGAATCTCTGACTGCTTTTGTAAGAAATATTTTAGCTTATAGCACTACTTTTGCCGATGAGAGTCCTATGATAGATCTCTGTGGGACAGGAGGGGATGGTCTTAAAACGATTAATATTTCCACTACAGTAGCCTTCATTGTGGCTGCTATGGGGGTAAAGGTAGCCAAACATGGCAATCGTTCAGTAACCAGCCAGAGCGGTAGTTCCGATGTATTAGGTCAATTGGGGATTCCTTTGGAAACATCTCTTTTGGAACAGCTAACACATCTCCAGAAAGAACACTTGGCTTTCTTCCATGCGCCTTTCTTCCATCCATTGGTAGGAGAGGTGAAGGAGGTAAGACAAAGGCTCGGTATACGTACGGTATTCAATGTGTTAGGTCCACTATTGCACCCCAATACCAAGCTCAAGTATCAGCTGGTAGGGCTTTACCATGAGCCAGTACAGCGCCTCTATGCCGAGACACTCCAACTATTAGGCAGAAAACATGCCTTGGTCGTAAGGGGTAATGATGGCTTGGACGAGATTACCCTCTGTGATGAGACTAAGATTGTGGAAGTCAAAGACGGAAAAATACTTGAATATACCATAGCTCCTGAGATGTTTGGCTTCAAAAGGGCTTTCCATGCCGATATACAAGGAGGTACTCCAGAGGAGAATGCGGCCATACTGCTAAGAACGCTCAAGGGAGAAGAACAATCACCTAAGTCGGATATCGTGATACTCAACGCTATGTTTGCTCTCTATACAGCTGACTTTGTCAAGCACCCTGCCGAGGCTAAACCTCTCATTGAGGAGGCTATCCGCAGCGGAAAGGTGTATGAACACTACTTAAGGGTAAAAGATAAAAAGTAAAAGGCGTATGAGACGAAAGCTACTAAAATACATACTATTTCTAATAGCTATTTTTGTAACAGATGTTGTTTTCCTATTATTATCCATGAAGGATTATGAGGGGGGTATGTCTTCCTCTTGCTTAGAATGTTCCTTAGGAGAAGATATTTTTGTATTTTTACTCATAAAAATAGGCGTTTTAGGGGTACTACTTACTCTTTTGTTTAGAGTAGTGAACAGGAGCGTGTATTTGTATGGGCTGATTTTGATTTTTCTATTATCCACGCTCTACTATATTAATTATATGCTCTTTGTAGATAGAGTCGCCGCTTGGAGTACTTATTCTTTTGAGGAGACATGGATTACCATATTTTGGAATTCTTATAGATATTTCCCTATGCTTATGATTATATATGTTCTTCTGACAAATAAGTTCATTAAAGAAATAACACCAAAAAATTCTTAGCTACTATTCACTGTTCACTATTCACTACTATGGATATACTATTACAAATAAAACAGCAAAGAGACCTACAACTCCAGCGAGAGCTGACCTCAGTGGAGCGCCCCTCTTTTTTTAAGGCGCTCTCGCAGGAAGGCATACGTATCATAGGAGAGATCAAGCGGGCTTCTCCTTCCAAGGGACAGATAGCTTTGGAGGATTTTGACCTCTTGAAACAAGCGGCTCATTATGTGGAGCATGGGGTAGCAGCTTTCTCTATACTTACGGAAGAGGCTTATTTCAAAGGAGATAATAGCTTTATCCCTCAGGTAGTAACCGCTTTTTCTCAGGTGCCAATCCTTAGAAAGGACTTTATCTATACTCCTTTTCAGGTAGCACAAGCTAAGTTTTTAGGGGCTTCGGCTATCTTGCTGATAGTGAGAATGCTTTCTGATGAGCAGTTACAGGCACTCCATGCCTTGGCCTACGATTTGCAGATGGATGTGCTAGTGGAGGTACATGATGAGGCTGAACTGCAAAGAGCATTACGTATTCCTCAGTTGAAACTATTGGGAATTAATAACCGTAAACTCAATACCTTTGAGGTTTCCTTACAGACTACCGAGCGACTGCTATCCCAAATTCCTGAAGAACAACGCTCTTCACTGTTGGTGGTAAGCGAGAGTGGTTACCTCTGTAAGGAAGATGTACATTATGCTGAAACCCTCGGGGTGGATGCACTCCTTATAGGAGAAGCACTCATGAAAGGACTTTTATTCTAATGGAAAAAACAGCTTTGAAGATATGTGGTATCCGTAGTTTGGAAGAGATACAGGCATTGAAAGATTTGCCTATTGATTATTTTGGGTGTATCTTTGCCCCCAAAAGTCCTCGCTGTGTATCGGTGTCATTAGCTAAGGAGATTACTAAAGTAGCCCATAGTGTAGGCAAGCAGACCGTAGGGGTCTTTGTGGATGCTCCTTTGGAGCAAATTGTAGATACAGTCAATCTTACAGAAATTGATGTAGTACAACTGCATGGGGCGGAGTCAGAGGTGTTTTGCGAAATGCTAAAACCCTTAGGAATAAGGGTATGGAAGGCCTTCCCTGTATGGGACAAACTACCAATGATAGAGGATTACCTGCCTTATATAGAGTTTCCTCTGTTAGACACCAAGGGAACCGCAGAAGGAGGTAATGGCTTCGCTTTTGATTGGCAACTATTAGAGGAGTTTCCTCCTTATAGTTTTATCTTGGCAGGAGGAGTCTCCGAGGAAAATGTACAAGAGGCACTCCACTATAAGCCTGCAATTATAGATGTCAATAGCAAAGTGGAGCAAGGTAACCGAAAAAGTCGGATCCTGATAGAAAAACTCATAGAAAAGATACATAAACACAACAAATAGCCTAATAATATGACAAATAAAGCCTACTTTGGAAACTTCGGAGGACAATATGTGCCTGAAACAGCCATGTTTGCCCTAATAGAGTTGGAAAAGGAATATGAGAAAGCTAAAAATGACCCTCAGTTCCAAGCTGAATTGGAGGATTTGCTCAAGAATTATGTAGGACGTCCTACGCCCTTATATTATGCCAAGAACCTTAGTGCGCACTACGGACATGATATCTTCCTGAAGCGAGAAGACCTCAACCATACAGGGGCGCATAAGATCAATAATGCCTTAGGTCAAGTACTTTTGGCCAAACGTATGGGCAAGAAAAAGGTGATTGCCGAAACAGGAGCAGGTCAACATGGCGTGGCTACCGCTACTGCAGCGGCACTCTTAGGGCTTGACTGTGAGGTGTATATGGGGGCTGTAGATATGCAGCGCCAACAACTGAATGTATTCCGCATGGAGCTTTTGGGGGCTAAGGTGGTTGCCATAGAGGACGGTCTTAAGACTCTCAAGGAGGCTACCACCGCAGCGATACAGTCTTGGGTGGCTGAGATAGAAACCGTCTTCTATGTGATAGGTTCTGCCGTAGGACCACACCCTTATCCGACTATCGTAAGGGACTTCCAGTCGGTGATAGGTCGTGAAGCACGAGAGCAGCTCACCGCTTTGGGCAAGCATGCCGATCACATCATCGCTTGTGTAGGTGGTGGGAGTAATGCGATAGGTATTTTCTCTGGCTTTTTGGACGATACTTCTACTGAGCTCTATGGAGCAGAGGCAGGAGGGGAGGGTATAGATACCGAGCGACATGCGGCTACCCTTACCTTAGGGCGTGAGGGAATTATTCATGGGATGAAGACCTATGTCCTTCAAGATAAGTACGGACAGATAAGCCCTGTACATTCTATCTCCGCAGGCTTGGACTACCCAGGAATAGGTCCTGAACATGCTTATTTGTTCCAAACCCAAAGAGCACACTATGTTCCTATTACCGATCAGGAGGCTATGAACGCGTTGCTACTAACCACTCGTAAGGAAGGTATTATTCCTGCTATTGAGAGTGCTCATGCGTTGGCTTATTTGGATAAATTGTGTCCAACCCTTCCTAAGGACAAAAAGCAAACTATTGTGGTAAATGTATCAGGTAGGGGGGACAAGGATATGCACACCGTTTTTTCAGTATTAAAAGGAGAAAAATATGAATAAGAATACCATTACTACTGTTTTCAGTGAAAAAGAAAAAGTCAATATAGGCTATATAGTGGCAGGTTACCCCTCTGTGGATTTTACCAAATCGTTCCTCTCCAATTTGGATAGAACCGCCATAGACATCTTGGAGATAGGTATTCCTTACTCTGATCCTTTGGCGGACGGAAAGCTCATCTCTCAGGCTTCTTTTACTGCTTCTCAAGCAGGAGTGACTACCGATACGGTATTTGATATGCTTGCTTCGGTAAAGGGCACAGTACATAAGCCCTTGGTGTTCTTGGTCTATTACAATCTTGTTTTCGCTTATGGAATAGATGCCTTTTTGCAGAAATGTGAGGAGGTGGGAATCAGTGGGCTGATTATCCCTGATCTGCCCTATGAAGAAGCGCAAGAGTTGGTAGAAAAGCTTAGGACACGCCATATAGCCTTTATTCCACTGGTGAGTGTTACTTCCGATAAGCGTATTGCTCCTATTGCTTCCTTAGGTGATGGCTTTGTATATGCCGTGGGTTCTCTGGGGGTTACAGGAAGCAAACAGGTGGATCTGCCACGTCTTCAGGAGTTTATTGCTCAAGTGAGATCCCAGACCTCTTTGCCTGTGTCTTTAGGCTTTGGCATCAAGACCCATGCCGATGTGGAGCAGATGCGCCAATATGCCGATGGGGTTATCGTGGGTACTAGTATTGTGGCGCTTACTAGCTCCAATAACCTCGAAGAGACAATTACTCAAATAAATGAACTCTTTAAATAATTGTCAATTGTTAATGGTTAATTGTTAATTTGCCGATTTGCCAATTAGTCGATTTGCCGATTTGTCAATTGCCTCATTATCTAATTATCTAATTATCTAATTATCTAATTGACACATTGCCTCATTATCTAATTGTCTAATTGACAAATTGTCTCATTATCTAATTTGCTAATTATCTCATTATCTCATTGTTAAAAAGTAGCTTTGGGGAGGGCGTTATTTTTCCTTATTTTTGCCCTTTAAAATAAAAAGCAAAATGAGATTTTTTTTCCTACTCTTTTTCTTTCCTTTGGTAGCTTTCTCTCAACAGATAGACCCACTTCGTACCAAAGACGATCAAGCACAAACCCGCTGGGTGGATAGCCTGTACAACTCCATGAACTTGGATCAGAAAATAGGACAACTATTTATGGTACAGGCATTTAGTTCGCATACTGCCAAACAGCAGAAACCTATCAAGGATTTGATTAAGAAATATCATATTGGGGGAATTATCTTCTCCAAAGGTTCCCCTGTGGCTCAGGCAAAACTTACCAATGAGTTCCAGTCTATGGCAAAAACACCTCTCTTTGTGGCTATGGATGCCGAGTGGGGACTGGCTATGCGTTTGGATTCCGTTTATGCCTTCCCATGGAATATGACCTTGGGGGCACTCAAGGATAATGCTTTGGTAGAGCAAACAGGCAAGCATATTGCCCAACACTGCAAGCGCTTGGGTGTACATATTGATTTTGCCCCTGATATAGACATTAATACCAATCCAAAAAACCCTATCATAGGCAACCGCTCCTTTGGAGAAAGCAAGTTCAATGTGGCTCAGAAAGGCGTAGCTTTCACCAAGGGGATGCAGAGCGTAGGGGTCTTAGCTTGTGGCAAGCACTTCCCTGGGCATGGAGATACGGAAAAGGATTCTCATAAGACCCTCCCTACCGTCTCCTTCTCCCGCGAGCGCCTAGAGAGTACAGAGTTCTATCCCTTCCAGCAGCTTATCAGCGCAGGAGTAGCCTCCCTTATGGTAGGTCACCTGAATGTTCCTGCCTTGGATGAGGGCAAGCCTACCTCTATCTCCTACAAGGTAGTCTCTGGACTGATCAAGCAGCAAATGGGCTTTCAGGGGCTCATTTTCTCCGATGCCTTGGGTATGAAGGGGGTAGCCGACTATGCCGAGTCTTCCCAAGTGGATCTGCAGGCTTTCTTGGCTGGGAATGATGTCCTTTTGATGTCCTCCGACCCTATCAAAGGGATAGAAGTGCTTAAAAAAGCCTATCAGGAAGGAGCTATCAATGAATACCGCTTGGCACATTCGGTGAAAAAAATACTTAAAGCCAAGTATTGGGCTGGGCTTAATAAGTACAAACCAGTGTCACTAACCAACCTCACCCAAGACCTTAATACCAAGGAGGACGATCTACTTGCAGAAAAAATCTATGAAAAAGCCATTACCTTAGCACAAAATGCTAAGAATGTACTACCGTTGAAAAATTTGGATGTTAAGAAGACTGCATACATCAAGTTTGGTGACGATTCTGGGTGGGAGTTCTTCAAGAATTTGCGCTATTATCAGGATGTAGTACAGCTTAAGAGTGGTTCGTGGGAAGCACTCAAGAAAGAAATGGCACCCTATGACCATATTATCATTGGTTTGCATCGCTCCAATGCTTCCCCTTGGGCAGAATACAAGTTTAACGCCCAAGAGCTGGCACTTCTCCAAAATATAGTCAAGGAGAAAAAGGAGGTGATACTTACCATCTTTACGAAGCCTTATGCCCTTTTGGACTTGCCAGACCTGAGTTCTTTTGCCGCAGTGGTGGTGGCCTACCAGAATGCACCTTTCGCCCAGCAGAAAGCAGCCCAACTTATCTATGGGGCGATTCCTTTTGAGGGAGTCTTGCCTGTAACTGCCCATAAGAGTATCCTCTTTGGGCGCAACTTGCCTACCAAACCCCTCAATCGCTTAGCCTATGGTTTGCCTGAGAATGCAGGGTTGAACTCAAAAAATTTTTACAAAATAGACTCTATAGTAACCGAAGCTATTCAAAAGCAAATGACTCCTTCGGCTCAAGTATTGGTAGCACGCAATGGGGTAGTGGTCTATCAGAAGAGTTTTGGCCGCTGTACCTATGATAAGAATGCCGAACAGGTAACCAATAATACCTTATATGACTTGGCTTCACTGACCAAGATTCTCTCTACCCTGCCTGAACTAATTGACCTATATGACAAACAGAAAATAAAGCTCAATACCTCCCTCTCTACACTGCTACCTATGCTCAGTGGTACCAATAAGGCCAATATTACTGTGAAGGAGGCGCTTTCTCACTATGGACAATTACAGGCTTGGTTACCTTTCTATCGCAGAACTATGGACACAAAGACCAAAGTTCTCTCCTCTGATATCTATAACTCGACACTTACGCCGAAATATCCTACTCAAGTAGCGGAAAATATCTTTATCACAGATCATTATCGTGATACTATCCTACAATCTATTGCAAAAAGTGACCTTATCAAGCAAAAAAAATACCTTTATAGTGATCTTTCCTATTATCTTTTTCAAAAATATATAGAAAATACCAAAGGTAAACCGCTGAATGAGTTGGTAGAAAAAGATTTCTATAAGAGTATGGGGGCTTATCAGCTCACTTATCGCCCTTTAGACCGTTTTCCTAAGGAGCAAATAGCCCCTTCAGAGGAGGATAAGAGCTTCCGCCAACAACTTCTCCGTGGTTATGTAAATGATCAAGGGGCTGCTATGCTCGGTGGAGTAGCAGGTCATGCAGGACTTTTTGGTACAGCCAATGATGTGGCTAAGATGATGCAGCTCTACCTGCAGAAAGGCTATTACGGAGGGATACGCTACTTTTCCGCTAATGCTTTTGATGCTTTCAATAAGAGCTATTTTATCTCCGAACGCAATCGCCGTGCTTTAGGTTTTGATAAGCCACAACTTCCAGGGCAGGGAGGCTATACTTGTGGCTGTGTATCCCCTGAGAGCTTTGGTCATACAGGCTTTACAGGTACCTTGGCTTGGGCAGACCCTGCCACTCAGACCATCTATGTCTTCCTCTCCAACCGTACTTTTCCTACCGCCGAGAACAAAAAGTTGATTACCGAGAATATCCGTGCCAAAATCCAAAAGGTAGTACAGGAATCTATCATGTAGTTCTGAGTATATGGAAAAGAATTTTTATGACTTAGAGCTTATCAAAATATTAGAAGAACATATAGAAAATGGAGATTTTCAAATAATAGAATCTAATATCTATGTTGATAAGGTGAATGCTAACCTGCCTTTTAAAGGGAGTAGAGTTAATTTTGAGCAATTGGATAAGTATCAAAGAATATTTTTTGATGATTATGAAACACTTGTTCCTTTTATAAGGGATATTGCAACTAAGGTAGGTATAAAACCAGATGAAAAAGTGGTTTATATGGGAGATAATGTATCGAACCTAACCTATATATTCTCATTTGAATATTTAGATAAAGTCATTGTAGATATATTAGATAATATACCTGAACATCATTACTTTCTATCTCAAGATATGAAGTGGATTTTGTATATATCGTATGAAGATTGTGCAGAATTTGCGTTGATAATTTAATTTCCTATTATAGAATAACTTATGGCAAGCTATCAATCTTTATTAATAGACAGAACAGAAAGTATACTGTACAAGGCAGTAGAAGAGAAAACACCTCTTATTTCGGGTTGGATAGGAGGAAATCCTCCCTTGTGTTTCGACAATTGCTTAGAGCTAAAAGACCACAATTATACTTTTTACTTGACACTTCAGAATCCTTTCCATCAGGAGCAAATGATTTCTATCTTCATTCCAGATTATGAGACTTACTTGAACTACCGTATATACCCAGAATGTGCTATAAGAGTGTTTGAACATCCATTTGTGGAACAAAGTAATTTGTCACTTCTAAGAACCCCTTTTATGCAGCAGCAGTATATAGTAAAGACAAAAATCTGTGATACCAATCAGGCTATTAAGGAATGTTCTCTTATCAAATTTGGCGGAACACCAGACCTGATACAGGACAAATCCTTTTATTATGAAGCGCTTCATAATGATGGCTATAAGTTTCTTTTTCAAATAGATGAAAATGGCTACCCCGATAACTTAATCAAGGGAAATTATCCTTTCAGTTTTGGTAGTCTCTATATTTATGCAAAAATCACGTCAGAAAAATTTTCCAATCCTTTGATGGGCTTTTGGCAATTTTCATAAGTTATATACAAGTAATAGTATGACCCCATTATATGCACAATGTATCCCCTATAACGAAAGTATTAAGGGACGTATAGGAGGGAACCCTCCCATAAATATAGAAACGGAAATCCCTGAAGGATATGCTTTCTATGCAACTCTAGTACATCCTGAGAAAGAAGATAAGATGTTATCTATTTTGATTTCCAATGATTTTAAAATCCTTATAGAAAATAATATTTATCCTTCGATAGCAGTGAAAGTTATAGAACATAAATATTCCGAAATGGGAAGCGATATAAATAAAGCTATTACAAGTTTGTCTGTAAATTCAATTACTGATTATAAAGAGATACAGGATGATGATTTTCAGTTTATTAAAGTAGGAGGCGAACCACGTTTTATCCAATATAAAGATTATTATTATGAGGAATTGGAAAAAGATGGTTATTCCTTTTTTTTACAAATAGATGAAGAGGGGTATAGGGAAAATATGGAATATGTATTTATGTATGGAGCTTTATATCTATATAAACAGAATATAACAGGGGAGATAATTGCAGGCTTTTGGCAATTTTCATAACAATAAGTAGCAGAATGATAGAAAGATAACCCAAACAAATACAAGTAATGACAAAAAATTTTAAAAATACAATAGATTCCTACCTTTCCTCAGAAATAGGAAAACTTTTCATTCGCTATAAAAATGATGCTAAAGATATTGATTGTACAGAGAAAGAATTGGGTATTACAATAGATGATGCTCTCAAATATGTACTATTGACCTATGGAGGGGCTTATATTAGGAGTAGATTTGTTACCTTGTTCTAAAGATCCTAATAATAAGAATCAAGAGACCATTTTAGATTATACAAAATCTATAAGAGACTATTATAAAGAAATAAACGTTTGTCATAGTATCCAATCAGGATATGTTATATCCATAGAGGGAAATGGGGATATTATCTTTATAGATTCAGAGAACAAAGTAAAAACATTCTATCACGATACTAATCAAGAAGAACTATTAGCCAAGAACTTTGAGTCTTTTATAATAGAGCAGATATAAGTAAAAGATTATTTTTTAGTGGATATAAAAGTAGCAATTATGGATGAAAAATTAATAGCTCAAAATATTAAAGAAGAAATCTTTAGGAAGGAATATGAGAGGTACTTTCGTATTTTAGAGGAGGGGCTCAAGAAAGAACCCT
>ERZ773054.1214-NODE-1214-length-16436-cov-2.784201_pt1 | contig 16436 bp, 10 predicted proteins | sample MGYA00580630_ERZ773054 | MGnify/ENA primary metagenome ERZ773054 (study PRJEB29015, sample SAMEA2737994) | human oral metagenome | biome: human oral; feature: human-associated habitat; material: dental | place: China | collected 2115 ... | reverse complement strand
AGATCATGAAAAGACGTTTTTATTGGAAGATGGAAACACATTTAAGAGGGAAGAGTACAATCTGAACTCGGTTTATCGCATGAACGGCAAACGTATCCTTTATCACGAAATCTTCAAGAATCCGCCGGAAGACCTGCGCCTTGCGATTCAGCGCATTGTGCCGCGCATCAAGGCGGCATCTGCACGGATTGACACATTTATCGACCGTACGGAAGGACTTTCGGACATCTCCAAAGAGTATATGAAAAAGTCCCTCGCCTTGCGCAGGGAGCAGATCCTCCTTCCGTCACTCAAGAAGTGCAACGAAAAAGATCAAACGGCTGCGCGTGGCACGGGCAGATAACTCAACATACAAGGAACTGCAAGCTGTAAAGTTTGCAGTTTTTTCATTCTGTAAGCCCTTATACTTTAGGGGAGGAGGCTGACAGGATGACGAGCATACATACACTGATCGAGGAGCGCAGCAGGTTCTTTTCCGATCTGCGCTACAACAAAAATCGCTTCATCGACTTTCTGGGGGCGATGGCAAAGCACTACAGACACCCAATCAGTACGCAGGTCGGATTGTTCTTTCACGGCAATGCGGCCAGCGAGGCGTATGCGCCCGCTGCCACATGGGCGTACCTGAACGCAGACCTGCGCGATGATGCGCGCGGCGTTCCCGTTCTGAGCAACGAGGCGGCGAAGGATGAGCTGCGTTATTTCTACGATATGAGCGATACGCGCGATCCCGCGCGGCAGAGCCTAAAGGCGCTGATCTGGCGTTATGATGACGAACGCGACGGGGCGTTCCTCAGAGCGCAGCTTGGCGCAGAGGGCAAGGAAACGGCAGCAGCGGTGGTGGACGCCTGCCGCACGCTGGCAGGAAGCCGCACAGACGCGAAGGAGCGTGAGATCGTCGCGCTCGGCGCTGCATACGTCACGCTCTCACGTCTCGGCTTCGATGCGGAGGATGTGGTAGGACTTCCTCTCATCCTCACCGAATATAACGATGTAGACGCAGAAAAGACGCTTACGGAGATTCGGGCGATTGCACAGGAGGTTCTGAATCCCGTTGCGCGGCATATTCGTGAGGAGGCAAGAAACCATGCAAAAGAACATGATCCCGCTGGAAGAACACATCCGTCTATGGCAGACGCTGGCGAATCCGTCGGCGACCGCCGAGGAGAAGGAACAGGCACAGGATCAGCTCTGGGACGCACGTCTGGAGAGGAAGGAGAGAGAACTGTCGAAGGCGTTCTATCATCAGGAGGAGGAGCAGGTATTTCCCGTGGTCTTTCCGGAGATGACGCAGATTCCGCTGCGCCTATGGGAGGAGCAGCCGACGGAGACACTGAGGAAACTCATCGACCAGCTGACGGTGTACCTGACGTTCTGGGGAGACCTCGACGCAAACGATCCATGGGAGGCACGGGATCGTCTGATGATGGAGGCGTATCTCCATCCGTGGGGCGGATTCGACGAGATACTGAAGAGGGCGAACGAGGAGGAGAGCGAGCGGATCGCAAACGAGATGTGGGGGAATCCATACAGGGAGGAGGAAGAGGAGGAACAGAACTAGCTCCGGTCGATCTGTCTGCCATCGACTACGCGGCAGATATGTCCTCAACGAGCGGCAAGCGGGCGGTCTTTGCGCGCAATCTTGCGGCAATCCGCGTGATGAAAGCGCTGGAGGAGCGCGAAGTCCCGCCGACGAGCGAGGAGCTGCGCCTTTTGCGCAGCTACAGCGGTTTTGGCGGGATTCCCGAGGCGTTCGACCCTGCAAATAAGGCGTGGTCGAAGGAGTATGACGCGCTGCGCAGACATCTGACGGAGGCGGAATTTTCATCTGCGCGTGCGTCTACCCTAAACGCGCACTACACGCCTCCCGAGGTCATTGCGGGAATCTATGAGGGGCTTGCCCATATCGGCTTTACCGGGGGGAATGTGCTGGAGCCGTCGTGCGGCGCGGGGCGTTTCTTTGACGCGATGCCGGAGGAAATGCGAAATGAGAGCCGCCTGTTCGGCGTGGAGGTCGATGCGCTCTCTGCCCGCATTGCACGGCTTGCACATCCTGACGCAGAAATCTCGCAGCAGGGCTTTGAACGGACACGCTTTGCCGACGGGTCGTTCGATCTTGCCATCAGCAACGTGCCGTTTGGCGATGAGATCATCACGGGCGATCCGAAGTATCTGGGCGAGCGGCTACGTATCCATGACTACTTTCTGAACAAGATGATCGACGAGGTACGCCCCGGCGGTCTTGTGGTCGCAATCACCTCGAAGGGGACGATGGACAAGGGCAAGGAGCGCGTGCGCTCGATGCTCGCGGACAAGGCGCGCCTTGTGACGGCGCTGCGGCTGCCGGAGACGGCGTTTTCCGCTGCGGGTACGCGCGTGATCTCCGATCTGCTCGTCTTTCGGAAAAAAGATCCTGCGCGTTCGCCCGGCGAGGAGCAGCAGGATGCCCTTGCCGCCGTGGACTGGGACGGCGTTCTCTATCAGCGGGAAGCAGGGGAGAATATCAACAAATATTTTTATCACAACCCGGAGCAGGTTCTGGGCGAGTTTGCAACACGGTCGGGGGCATACGGGCGCGAGCAGACCGTTCTTGCGCCCGAGGGGCAGAATCTTGGTGCTGCGATCAGAGAGCGTCTGACGGCGCTTCCGACCGGTATCTATACGCCCACACACGAGACGCTGCCCATTCCCGTGCAGGAGCAGCAAAGAGAGCGCGCCTCTATGGGATTCTATGTAGAGGACGGGGCACTTTGTTTTGTGGATACGGAGGGCGCGCGCCGTGTGCCTGAGATGTCCGATAAGGATCGGGCGCGCGTGATCTCTGCCGTCCATCTGCGCGATGCGGGTCATGCACTCCTGAACGCGCAGCAGGAGGAGTGTTCCAATGAAGAACTCTACGCGCTCCAAAAGAAGCTCACGGAGCGTTATGAGGATCATGTGCACCGCTATGGGCGCATTGTGCAGGATAAGACGCTCAAGAAGCTCTTCGGCGTCGATCCCGGCAGCAACTTCATTGCCGCCTATGAAATCTATGACAGCAAGAAGAATTTTATCCGCAAGGCAGATATTTTCACCGAGCGTACCATCGTCCCGCAGCGTGTCCCGACCGAGGCGGAGAGTGCTGCCGACGCCCTGACGATCTCCATGCAGCAAAAGGGCGGCGTTGATCTCTCCTATATGGCAGAACTTACGGGAAAGCCCGCAAGCGACCTCATCAGCGAACTCGAATTCAAGCAGATTTTCTACGATGAGGCAGAGGGCTATGTGCAAGCGGACGCCTATCTCTCCGGGGATATTCGTGGAAAGATGGAAGCCCTCGAAAAAAGGCGCGCTGCCATCGAAAAGGAGCTTGCAGAAGGGAGCGGCGCGGAGGCGTCGCCGGAAGCGCGCACTGCGCTCGAAGCGCAGCTTTTCCGCGTGCAGAAAAACTACGCCGCACTCGAGGAGGTCAAGCCGAAGGATTTGGAGATCGGCGACATTTCCTGCGGACTCGGCGTGTCATGGCTGCCCACACGCTATATCGAGCAGTTCATCGAGGAGAAATTCCAGCCGGAGTGGTCTGCTGCGGTCGCGTATTCCCCCGAGACGGGCGAATGGCAGGTGAAGCATCCCGCAGACGCGCACCGCAACCCTGCAACAATGCGCTGGGGGACGAAGGAAAAGGATGCCTATGAGCTTCTGAGCGGGGCACTCAACTTTCGGACGCCTGTCGTCTATGTCCCAACAGACGATGATAAAAAGAAGATCGTGGATCGCGAAAAGACCATCGCAGCGCAGATGAAGCAGCAGGAGATCAAGGATGCGTTTCAGGAGTGGCTCATCCAAGACGTGCGGCGCGTACAGTTCATCACCGACTACTACAACCGCAATTTCAACAATATCCGTCCGCGTGAGTACAGCGGTGCCCATCTGCATTTTCCAGGGATGTCGAACTCTATTTCCCTCAACGCGCACCAGAAGGACGCCGTGGCGCACAGCCTTTACGGCGGCAGCACGCTTTTCGCGCACTGTGTCGGTGCGGGCAAGACCTTCGAGATGGTGGCGTCCATCATGGAGGCAAAGAGGCTCGGCATCTCGCACAAGGCTCTTATGATCGTTCCGGGACATCTGACGGAGCAGACAGGCGAGGAGTTTCAGCGTCTCTATCCACAAGCGAAAATCCTCGTTGCGACAAAGAAGGACTTTGAAAAGCAAAACCGGCGGGAGTTCATTGCGCGCGTTGCAACGCAGAACTGGGACGCCGTCGTGATGAGCTACGAGCAGTTCAAGCGGATCAAGGTCTCACAGGAGCGGCAGGAGGCGCTCTATGCGTCCGAGATCGGGCGGATACGCGAAGCCCTTGAAAGCGAGACTGTCATTCGGTCAGGGGACAAGCCGCACAGTGTCCGTCAGCTTGAGAAAAAGAAGAAGAGTCTCGAGGCGAAGCTGGAGAAATTGCAGCAGGAAGGAGAAAAGAACAGGGAGGGCGTGATCGACTTCGAGGAACTCGGCGTTGATCGGCTCTGTGTGGATGAAGCGCATTATTTCAAGAACCTCTACACGCCGACACGGCTTTCAAGGGTCGCTGGTATTGGTACGAGTGAATCAGATCGCTCATGGGATCTCTATCTCAAGTGCCAATACATCAACGAGATCACGAACAACAAGGGCGTGATCTTTGCGACCGGCACGCCTGTCTCCAACTCCATGACGGAACTGTTTACGATGCAGCGTTATCTCGCTGCGCCGCGCCTTTCTGCGCAGAAACTTGCACATTTTGACGCATGGGCGGCAAATTTCGGCGAGATCACCGTCGGCATGGAGCTGAAGCCCGAGGGCAGGGATTACCAGCTGAAGACACGTTTCGCCAAGTTCCACAATCTGCCCGAACTCATGAATATGTTCAAGGAGTTCGCCGACATCCGCACATCGGATATGCTCAAGGGGACGATCAAAGTTCCCGAAGCGGAATACGTTGTCGAACGTCTTCAACCTAGCGCAGAGCAGAAAGAAATCATCGACACGCTTGCCGTGCGTGCCCAAGAGATCAGAGCCGGCAAGAAACCCCTTGTGGAAAAGGTGGACGGCACGATGACGGAGGATAGTATGCTGCTCGTCACAAACACAGGGCGCAACCTCGCCCTCGATCCGCGCATCATTCATCCCGGGCTGCCCGATCACAAGGACAGCAAGGTCAACCGCTGCGTCGAAACCGTCCTTGCCACCTATCGGGGGAATATGGAGAACAAAGGGACGCAGATTATCTTCTGCGACCAGTCCACGGCGACCGGAAAGGGGCGCGGCGGCTTCAACGTCTACGACGACATCCGCACAAAGCTCATCAGGGCGGGCATTCCGAAGGAGCAGATCGCCTTTGTGCAGGAGATGAAGACGGAGAAGCAGAAGGATGCGCTCTTTCAGAAAGTGCGCGAGGGCGAGGTGCGCGTCCTGCTCGGCTCGACCGATACGCTCGGTGTCGGGACGAACGTGCAGCATAAACTTGTTGCGACGCATGATCTCTCTGTGCCGTGGCGTCCTGCCGATCTTGAGCAGCGGATGGGGCGTATCATTCGCCCCGGCAACGAAAATGAGAAGGTCAAGATTTTCCGCTATGTCACCGAAGGGACATTTGACGCCTATATGTGGCAGATTGTAGAGAACAAGCAGCGCTTCATCTCTCAGATCATGACCTCGAAGACGCCCGCACGCTCCATGCAGGATGTAGATGAGACCGTTCTCAGCTATGCGGAGATCAAGGCGATTGCAACGGGCAATCCCTTCATCAAGGAGAAAATGACGCTGGAAAACGACCTTTCGCGCATACAGATTGCGAAATCTGCCTATCTCAGTCAGCAGCAGCATCTCCAAAATCTCATTCATCGGGACTATCCCGCTCAGATCAAGGAGAAGAAGGAGGCGCTGGATCGGCTCTTGGACGATCAGCAGCGAATGGAGGAGCATACACTGCGGATCGACGGGAAAGAGTCTTTTGCAATCACGATGAACGGCGTACTCTACACCGACCCGAAGGAAGCGGGGAAAGCGTGGGGCGAGATACAGCAGAGTGCGCGGGCAATGCTGGATTTTCGGGGCGAATACAAGGGGTTGAAATGCCGCGTCGTCATCGACCACATGACGCAGACGCCCATGCTCGCCCTCTACCACAAGTCGAACTATCGCGTGCGGATCGGCGAGCGACCGCAGGACACCTTCACGCGGCTGAAACATCTGTCCGATACCATTGTCGAGCGCATTGCGAAGCAGAAAGAGGACATTGAGCAGACAGAAAACAATCTTGCTCGTGCGAAAGAGGAGCAGGGGCGCCCCTTTGCTCACGCGAGGGAAGAGAGCGAGAAAACGGCGCGTCTGAGGGAGCTGGAAGGACTGATGCGCGCATCCGAGGAAGAGTCAATCGCTGCGACCGCTGTGCCGGCGTATAAAAAGCTGCCGGAAAAGTCATTTGCTGCCCGCATTGAGGAGATTGCCCGCAGCAAGCAGCGCAGGACTGCGCCGCAGCGAGCAGCAGCGGCGAGATAGGAGGGACATCATGAAACTGCATTCCAACCAACCGCATATCCATGACCGCATTGCCGCGTTGGAGACCATCACGCAGGAGGAGGCAATGGAGCTTTACGGCGACGATTGCCGAGAGAATCCGGAAAACGGCATTTTCGACCATTATCCGGGGCAACTCGTGTGGGATGGTACGACGCACAGGCGTGTCGATGAGGAGGCGCAGGGGTGATGGCAGCGACGCAGAAAAAACCGTATACTAAGAAAACCGACGAAGAAATCTATGAGGCGACAACCAATAAGATCCTCTCCCTCATGGAGAGCGGAAAGCTGCCGTGGCAAAAGGGATGGGATGGGAAGGTCGGTGCGTCGATCTTCCACGTCCCCATCAACGGGAAATCGGGTCGTCCCTACGGCAGCCCCCTGAACAGCCTTTATCTTTCGTGCATTATGGCAGAGAAAGAGAGCGACGATCCTCGTTTTTTTTCCATCGGAGTTCTCAAGCAGCAGAACAAGATTCACAAAGAGCGTGTGGAAAAATACCGTGCGGAGGGAAAGGAGATTCCGCGAGAACTCCTGTGGGAGTACCGCACGAAGGAGGGGGCGAAGCCGACCACCGTTTTGCAGCGTTGGCACGTCACGCAGGATAAATACGGCAACGAGCTGCCAGAGGATGAGCAATACTGGGCAAAGAAATACGTTGCGCTCTACCATGCTTCGGACTGTCTGCGCCGTGAATACCACCGGGACGCCGAGGGAAATCGCCTGTATGGAGCGGACGGCAAGCCGCTCTATACCGATCATCCCCTAAAGGCGTATGTGGAAAAGGAGAAGCGCTATACGCACGAGGAAGTCCACGAGATCGCCGAGGCAATCCTAGCGGGAAGCCATGCGGTCATCAAGCACGATCAGGCAGACCGTGCCTTTTACAGTCTGAGCAGCGATGAAATCCATCTGCCCCCGAAAGAGGCTTTTCCGGAGCTTGCGGACTACTATGCGACGGCGCTACACGAACTCGCGCATTGGACGCGGCACGCCTCGCGTCTGGATCGGGAGAGGTATGGGGGATTCGGCTCACCCGACTATGCGCGTGAGGAGCTGCGCGCCGAGCTTGCAACGGCGTTTCTCTCACAGGAGTTCGGACTGCCGTCGAACATCGAGGGTCATGCGGCGTATCTGCAAAGCTGGATGCAGGATCTCAAAGAGGACAAAACGGCGTTCGTGCAAGCCGTTTCGGATGCGAAGCAGATCGTGGGGTATATCAAAGACTTTATCCCCGCGCATCTGCGCGCACGCACAGAGGATGCCCCTCCGGTCGAGGTCGCAGCCCCCGAAAAAGAGGCGCAGGAGCGCGTACAGAGTATGCAGCCCGTGGAGGCAGAAATGCCGCAGCGCACGAACGAGCGGCTTGTTGAGATCAAGGATACGGACTTCATCCCGCAGCACACGGATGATTCTCTGCACGTCACCGTATTTCAGCCGAAGGAGGGACGGGATGCTGCGCAGGGCAGCAGGTTCATCCAAGACTTTGACCGTGTATATGACGCCAATTTTGACCGCGAGACCTTCAGCCTTGATCGGCTCTACGAGAAGCTCAATCGCGACGACCGACCGAATGCCGATACGATGCGCAGCATGAGCGTCGGCGACCTCATCGAGGTGGACGCGCGCGTCTTTCGTGTCGGCAGCGTGGGCTTTGAGGAAATGCAGCTGCACCCGTACAAGGACGATTTCATCCTCACGACAGCTTCCTCCGAGAGCATCCAAAAGCAGCAGGAGGAGGCGAGGGAAGCGGTCGGAGAGGAGCTATATACTGCCTATCAGAAGAAGTTTCACGATGTCTTCTATCGTGGGGAAAATCCGCATTTGCCGATTGACCGCTTTGCCGATCCGCGCTATCGTGAGATGGATGCGGACTACGCGAAGGAGTTTCGGGAGCGCGTCTATCTCTGCGGGCTGTCGAGTCTGCGCCCGACCGATGAGAAGGGATGGCGCGACGCGGATCGCCTCTTTGCAAAGAAGCAGCTGGAGGCGGGTGTCCCGTTCCCGCGCATCGCGGGGGCAATCCAGCGGAACAGCCCCTACGCAGTCATCTCGGGCGACCGCGCCTATGGGACGAAGCTCGCGCGCGACACATCGGCAGAGCGCGAACGGGAAAGGGGACGGGGCGCTGCAATCAGCGCAGCACGCTAGGAAGAACATTGTGGTATATACGATAAGAGGGTCTGCCCATAGTACGGGCAGACCCTCTTATCGTCCTAAATCCTTGGTGTTTTCTTGTTTTCTTTGCGGCACGTCCCACTTTTCACCCGTCCATGCGAGCGGACGCAGTTTTTTCTCTGCAAATGGGGCGAGAAACTTTTCCAATCGTCCGTATAGTGCAGAGAACTCCGGCTTGTTTTCGACATTCGCCAATTTTTCGTAGGCGTGCTTCAAATCCTCCTGCCTCGTGCGGAACTCCTCAAAAGTTCCGAGGGTGCGACCGCCCGCATGGATCATGCGGTGAACATCCGTCAGGTTAATATCCTTGCAATACGATAGGATATAGACATCCACAAGATCCTTTGCCCGACGGAAGACCTTCGGGCTGGCAATGGCGCAAATCTTGTCCGAGAGCATTTTTGGCAGCGTTGCGCCGCGAATATAGAGCGGCTGACCTTGATAGGAGATTTGATAGTTCTGATAAAAAGGATGGCTGCGTTGTCCAAAATCCACCTTGAATACGCGCTCCTTGTTGGCGTCTAAAATTCGGAATCCCGCAGATTTTTCTTCTGCCGGTTCACGAAAAACAACAACAGATAGACTCGGATCGACACGCCGAACGGCTTTTTCCAGCACCTCGCGCATCGTTTCAGCGGTGGGATTCACTCCCAGCCAATCACCGTCAATATCGTGTGTGATACGGTGTACTGAGATGGGCGGAGCTTCCAGCAGTGCCAAATTCAGATTCATTGCCCCTTTGAAAATGATAGGGGCTTTCGCGCGTGTGAGTTCTGCCATGACCTTCATCATGAGTTGTTCGTTTTCGTTCATGCTTCATTCCTCGTCATAGTATTCCATTGCCCATACTTTGTATTTCTCGAAGCGGGGAAGAAGGTCTTGCTCAATCTGCAAGGAATCAAAGGATTCTCCGTTGGAAAAATATACGTCCGCTAAACTTTCCTGTATGACCTGATTGTCGCCATCGGCGCGCAGGAGATCGTTGATCGTCTGATTGACGGTCGTGCAAAGAAGTCCGTTGCGCGGTTCGTGCTCCACAGCGGAGAAAGAGGGAATGAGATGCTCTGTTGTTCCGTCTATGTGCAATGGTGACTGCACATAGATGTGGGCAGTTTCGTGAAAACTGCTCCCATTGGACAGCCCCAGATAGTCCGCAGCCGTATCATAGGCAAGGATACAGGGGGCATCCTTCAAGAGATCGCGCAGGTAATCGTTATAGGTGTGCAGTTCCAAGGCAATCACTCCTTTCTCGTCTTCCATAACTATCTTAAAGCAAAAATCTTCCCGCTGTCAACACGCTGCGCCTATCTCCCTTTTGCGCTCTCGGCGAGGATTTCGTCCTTCTCCATCTCCGACATGAGCATCCAGTTTTCTCCCATGCGGCTGTCCTTGCTGCGTGCGACGAGTGCCGCATATTGGGGATCGCTGATCCCTTTTGCAATCGTGCGTGCTGCTTGGAGCGGTGTTCTGCGTGCGCCGCCGCTGCCGCTCGACGGTGCGGCAATGTAACGTGCCCCGTCTCCTTCGCTTTTCCGCTGCCGGTCGGCAGCGGATTTTTCTTTGCCCAGCTCCGCGCTTTCCTTTGTCATGGCAGCAAGCTCCGCTGCGATCTTCGACGCCTTTGCCGCAAACGGCTTATTGCGCTCCATGACACCCGCCGCGATGCTCGCAATCTTTTTCACTGCCTCGGGGGTGCTGCACCGTTCGGTGAGTTCGCTGCGCATCCGTGCGAGTTCGCCAGCCTCCTTCATGAGACTCTCCTTTCGTTCGACGAGTGCGCTGCGCCGAGACGCAAGCGTATTCTCTTCCTCCTTGTATGCTTTCTTTGCAGCGGATGAGGCGAAGAAGCCGGGGACTTCCTTTTTCTCGAATGCGTCGCGCTCTTTCTTCCACGCCTCCACGTCGTTCCTATAATACTGTTCCTGCTTGCGGTATTTATTTTCGCGTGCACGCAGCTTCTTCCATGCGCCTCCCGCGAAGATGTTCTGTGCGATGAGTTCAGCGCGCTCCGGCGTAAGTACGTCCTCCTGCGCCGCCGCAAGTTCCTTGCGCTTTTCGACGACAGCAGCATCCGTATGCCTCTTTGCCTCGGCGAGGATACGCACGATATCGGCGAGGGAAAAGCTCTGCGGCTCCTGCTGTTCGTGCAGATTTTTCTTTGTCGTTTCGATACGTCCCGCAAAATCCCGCAGACGTTTCTCGAAGCGTTTTTTTGCAAGTTCATTTTCAAAGAGCAGCTGATTGACACGCATCTCTATGTTCCGCGCGGTTCCGCGTGCGGATAATTTGCGCATCTCCGGCTGCAACTTTTTTGCGAAACCCTGATACTTTTTCTGCGTTGCGGCAATCCTTTTTTCGAGTACGGGCAGCAGCTCCCCGGCAGCGTGCTCCTCGTCTCCTGTGGTCTTTTCTGCCGCCTGAACGCCTGCCGCGAACGCACGCAGGTCAAGCAGTTCTTTCCGCGCCGCTTTCATGTCGTGCCAGAGCGTGCGCGTCTCTTCTTCCATGAAGTCAAGGCGTGCCTGTTCCTGTGCAGCATCGCCCCAAAGGATGGTCGTCGCGGTCGCAATCAGATCACGATGCGCGTCCCCTAGGTCTTTGCGTACATCCTCCGGCAGGTTTTCCCGCAGTTCATTGTATTCGTCCAATACATGCGCAAAGAGTTCCTCGGCTTTGCTCTGCCGTACATGATCGGCGGCAAGATTTTTTACACTGACGATATGTCGGTACCGATCATTGAGTGCACGCAGCCGCTGAAAGCGCTCCACGCGTGCATTCTTTTTCAAAATATCGTCGAGGGAAACGGCGAAGTCCGTTTCCGGAATGCGGTCGAGGAGTTCGGCGAGAACGTGATCGCCGCGCCGCAGTGCGTCCTCCTGCTGCGCCTTGAGTGTTCGATGATCGACGCGGACGGGGACACCGTATTTTTCAAGAACGTCGTTCTGGATTTTCGCAAAGTCCTCGCGTAAGTGCAGGAGATAGTCTTTCCTGTTTTTGCCAACCCATTTCTCTGCTTTGGCGCAGCCCCCCTTGGCGGGATGCTTCCGATTCGCACGCCCGAAAAACTTCTCCGGCGTTCGCTCCTGCTGCCGTTCCTGTGCGTCGATCTCGCGTGTCGAGAACATGATATGGACGTGCGGCTGCCGTTCCCCGGAGGAAAGCGTGCCGACCTTTTCATGAATCGCCCATGCATAATAATGATCCGTAAGATGTTTGGAAAGAAATGCGTCGAGGATTTCTTTCTGCTGCGCAAGGTTTAATTCGTTCGGCAGTGCGAAGATAATTTCTTTGTAACGCTCACCGTTCGCACGTTCGTAACGATCTGCCGCGTGGAAGAATTTCAGCGGCGAATCCTCTGCCCATCTCGGCATTTGGTGTCCCGTTGCAACGCAGCCGCCGCGCATTTCGTGCGCCGCCTCACGGTTGATGTATTGCAGGTGCGAGGAGGCGAATGTGCTGTCCGTCCCCTTTTGAAGAACCTCCAAGATGGCATCTGCTGTGCGTTCTACATCGCGCCTTCTTGCGCGAGCGTGAGTCCATCGCAGAGCCAGACGGGTCTCCCGTCCTCCTCCTCGGAGGTATAGCTGACGCTTGACATCATCCGACAAAAACACAGGAGTGCGTCGCCCTTTAGTGCCCACATTCCCGCCGGGCAGTACATGCAGGCGAAGTCCTTTTTGGGCAATTTCGTCGATGGTAGATTGATGAGTGTCGGACTTGGATACGCCGGAGGAAGGGGAGAGGGCGCAGACAAGTCCACTGCTGCGCCCTCCTGCACTTCCTTCGGTTCGTCCAGAGAAATCTCCGAATCCATTCCGTCCAATTCGTCCACCAGCTTCGCGAGCTCCATCTCCTCGTCTCTGTTCAAGTTTTTCACGCTCCTTTTTGTTTGCAGCATTTCTTTTTTCGAGTTCGCTGTCCATAAAATGAAGATCGAGATTCAGATCGCGAACAGTAGCAAGCGCAGATTCCTGAAATGCTTCTGTTCCCGCGAGAGAAAGCTCCTCACCAAAGATGCGCTGCGCGGCAGCAAGGGCGATCCCGACGGTCTGAGGTGAGGCGTTCTTGGTGACGTGGATTCCCTGTGCGTCGAGTTTGATTTTCCCAAAGGGGCTGCTGTAGAGCAGCACCGGTTGATGCGGCAATGGAAGGATCGGATGCGTTCCGGAAATCGTACTGCGATAGCTGTGAACATCGGCACGGAGTTCCGTATTTGCGTCGATGCTTTGAAACTTTCCCTCACGGTTGATGTAGGAGATGTGACTGCCCGCCTTGATCGAAACACCGCTTGGTTTTTTGTCGGATTTGAGTTCAAAATGGTAGCTTGCCATGCACTTTTTCCTTTCGCAGGGGATCAGTTTCTCAACCGAAGGTTCAGCGAGCGTAGGCGAGCGACAAAAAGAAAAGCTGACTGATTTTGCAAACGGACTGCGAGAATTTTTCTGCGACTGAGTTTCTGTTTAATTTTCCTATAAGGGAAATGAAATAGAAACTCCTAAGTGTGCCCTGAACGTGTTTTACGAAATGAGTGTATCACAGCGGTGCATCCGGAATCAACGGACAGATCTGGTCTGTGACAGCGCCGCGCCCTCTGTGTTAAGATAATTGGGGCGGAGGAGGTGAATTTTTACATGGTGACGGAGCAAAAACTTCAGCGTATGGAAGAAGAACTTGTTGCGGCAAAAAGAGTTCTCGCCGCAGAAAAATCCGCCCTGCGAAAACTGCGACGTAGGAAGCGCTCCTACCTGCTTTTGCAGGCAGGACTACTTTTTGAGGAAGCGGGCGTACTCTATGACTACGACCCGGATGTTGTTCTCGCCTTTTTGCGGGGACTGAGAAATGGAGGGAACAATGATGGAGGAAATCAGGGTGGCACTCGCGCAGATTGACGAAAAAATTGCACGCAAAGAGCAGGAGATTGAACGCTGCGAGAAGCGGCTGAAGGACGCAAAGGCGGATCTTGTTCGTGCGCGGGAGCGGCGCAACGCAATCATCGGGACATATATCACAGACCTCGGTGGCGGTGACGCGAAAAGTCTGGATGCTTTTTTTGCACTCGCGCAGGAAACATTGTCCGCGCAGCAGGGGGCTGCGACGGGGACAGCTGAGAATATATCCGATGAATCTGCTGCACAGGACTCTGGACGCAGCAATGAGGATTCGCACTGATATTTATTTGGAGGATGTTATGCGGCTCATTATTGCGGAAAAGCCGAGCCTTGGTCGCGCCATCGCGGCGGGACTCGGCAGCGGAAAAGAAAAGGACGGCGCAATCTACCTCGGCAGCGATATTGTGACGTGGTGCTTCGGTCACATCCTCGAACAGTGCAGCCCCGAGGACTACGACGAGAAATACAAGCGATGGTGCATCGAGGATCTTCCGATTCTTCCCGTGGTGTGGAAAACAAAAGTGAAGTCCGGCGCAAAGAAGCAGTACCAACTGATTAAGAAGCTCGTCCATGAGGCAGATGAAATTGTGAATGCGGGCGATCCGGATCGTGAGGGACAGCTCCTCGTAGACGAGGTGCTTGCCGATCTGGGCGTCTTGAAAGGAAATAAGCCCATCCGACGGATTCTGCTCAACGCCCTTGACGAAAAGTCCGTGCGTGAAGCACTTCGGCAGCTGCGCTCCAATCAGGAATTTGTCGGGCTGCGCAGCTCTGCGCTTGCTCGCAGCCGCGCCGACTGGCTCATCGGCATGAATCTCTCGCGCATTTATACCATCCGCGCACGCGAAGCAGGGTATCAAAATACCGTCAGCGTCGGCAGAGTGCAGACCCCGACGATGGGGCTTGTCGTACGCCGCGAGATCGAGATCAAGACATTCCGCCCGATCACATTTTTCACGCCTCGGATTCTTTGGCAGCATGCGGCAGGAAGTTTCCTCGCCAAATGGAAGCCGCGTGAGATGGATGGCGTAGACGCAGAGGGACGCATCGTTCGGCGTGAAGTTGCAGAACAAATCCTTGCTGCCGTTCGCACTGCCACTGCAAGTATTCACAGCATGGAGCAGAAAAAGGGCACAAGCCCGCAGCGACTGCCGTACTCGCTCTCGGCGCTTCAGATCGACGCGGGAAAAATCTACGGCTACGCTCCGCAGGAAGTCCTCGACACGCAGCAAGCACTTTATGAGAAGAAGCTCACGAGCTATCCGCGCTCCGACTGCGACTATCTGCCGGAGAATCAGCTTGCGGACAAAGACACGATCCTCGACCATCTCGCTGCGCTTGACGCAGATTTTTCTCCCTTTGCAGCAAATGCGGATCGGCAGATCAGAAGCCGTGCATGGAACGACAAAAAGATTTCTGCGCATCATGCGATCATCCCGACGACAATCCGACCGGACTATGCTGCGCTCACCGAGAAAGAGAAAAATCTCTACGCACTCATCGCCAAAGCCTACATCGCACAATTCTATCCGGTGCAGGAATTTCTCACAACGAAGATCGAAGTCGCTGCGGGTGCAGAGATTTTTGCAGCAAACGGCAAGGTCATCTTGCAGGATGGTTGGAGGGCACTCTACAAAAAAGAGCAGCGTGCTGCGGAGGAGGGCGAAGACGAGGAGCAGAGTCTGCCGTGTGTCCATGAAGGTGATTCCGTTACGTATCAGGACGGAAGCATTCAGGAGGGCGTGACGAAACCGCCGGCGCGGTTCACGCCGGCAACACTCCTGAAAGCCATGAAGGAGATCCATAAATACGTCAAGGACGCAAACCTCAGGCAGCAGCTCAAAGAGTGTTCGGGCATCGGCACGGAGGCGACACGCGCCTCCATCATTGAAATGCTGCAAAAGCGGGAGTACATACGCTTGGAGAAGAAGCATCTCGTCCCGACCGAACTCGGCATATCCCTCTGCAAGATACTGCCCGACAAGATCCTCTTTCCAGATATCACAGCGCGGTGGGAATACGATCTGGATCGGATCAGCAATGGCAGCATCTCCATCAAGGACTTTTTCGCGCAGCAGGAAATCTATCTGCGGGAGCTTTTGGAGAGCGCCAAGACCGCAGCCATCGCACCACCGAAAAACAGAATCGCATGCCCGCAGTGCGGGAAAGCCATGCGCCGCATGAAAAGCGCGAAGGGATATTTCTGGGGCTGCACCGGTTACCCTGAATGCAGGGCGACATTCCCCGATCAAAACGGAAAGCCTGACACCGCACCGAAACGTCCGACGACGAAAGGAAGGAAATTCAAATGAACAGCATCATCCTCAGCGGTCGCGTCGCAGCAAAGCTGCACGAGAACGAAACGCAAAACGGAAAACGCGTCATCCATTTTCCGATTGCCGTCCGTAAGAGCTTCCAGAAGGACGAAAACGGCAACTATCCCGTCAACTACTTTCGCGTGGAGGCATGGAACGCCCTTGCCGACATCTGTATGGGACGGCTCGGCATCGGCGACCTCATCAACGTACAGGGACGGCTCGACATGGATATTTACCCGGACGAGCAGGGCAAGAAACAGTACCGCGCGAAAATTACAGCGGGCAATATTGAGTTTCTGACACCGCGCAAAGACGGAAAAGAAGTCACCTCCCCGCCGGAAGTGGAAGACCTCACCATTCCGTTCAACCAGATGGTTATGATCGACGACGACGATATTCCGTTTTGACTACGGACTCTCTGACCCTCATTTGACCCCGAAAGTATTCAAAAAAGAGGAAAATACGGAGAATCCGTAGAATAGAGAGAATAAAAGTGGCTAAAATACAAGGCTCACAA
>ERZ773054.1208-NODE-1208-length-16485-cov-8.620755_pt1 | contig 16485 bp, 10 predicted proteins | sample MGYA00580630_ERZ773054 | MGnify/ENA primary metagenome ERZ773054 (study PRJEB29015, sample SAMEA2737994) | human oral metagenome | biome: human oral; feature: human-associated habitat; material: dental | place: China | collected 2115 ... | reverse complement strand
GTATCGGATTGCGTATCTGATGGCGCGCCGGCCCCGCTGCTGGCGTGCTGCCAGGCGGCGGGCGTTTGCGGCGGCGTGATGTCGGGCGTGGTTCGGTGAGCGCAAGCCGCCAGCAAGGCGGAGGCCGCTGCGGCGGCAAGAAAAGAGGCGTATTGCATGACGGCGAGCATATGCGCTGGGCGCGCCTCCGGAAAGAAGCCGCTCGCTTGCAACGCCGCAGAGCGCCCGAGGCCGCACTTTTTGCGCCCACGGACAGGCTTTGAACAGACTCCCAAACCGCCGCCGAATCTGAATATCAAACGCCTGTTTGAGCTTTCGCAACATGAAGGGGCGCAGATCATTCTGCGTTTTGTTTTAATATTTGAATGCGAATGCTGGCGGCTGCCGTTATTGCCTGCCAGCAATCAGCAAACCAGTCAATCTAGGAGAAACCCTGATGCCAGACCAAGCGCAGACCGAACAGCGGCCGGACAATGTCGAGTTATTGAGCGCGCAGGCGCCCATTACCAGTTTTCGCGGCTTGCTCATCGCGATAATTGCCGCCATCATCAGCGCCGTGCTTTATCAAATCCTGCCTTATGACGCCAATGTCAACAAGGGGCTGACCATTTTGGTATTCGTCGCCATCATGTGGTTTACCGAGGCCGTTCATATCACGGTAACCGCGCTGATCGTGCCGCTGTTCGCCATCTTGTTCAAAATACCCGACATGGGCACCAAGGAGGCATTGGCCGGTTTTTCCGATCCGATTATTTACGTCTTTTTCGGCGGTTTTGCGCTGGCCACTGCGCTGCACATGCAGAAAATTGACCGGAAAATCGCCATCTGGCTGATTTCACTGTCACGCGGCAATACCTTCGTTGCCGTGCATTTGCTGTTTGCCGCCACGGCTTTTTTATCCATGTGGATCAGCAATACCGCCACCGCCGCCATGATGCTGCCGCTGGCAATGGGCCTGATGAACCATATGGACAAGGACAAAGACCGCAACACTTTTGTTTTTGTACTGCTCGGCATCGCTTATTGCGCCAGCATTGGCGGGCTGGGCACTGTGGTGGGCACACCGCCCAACGCCATTGCCGCCAAAGCCCTGAATCTGGATTTTGCCGGCTGGATGAAATTCGGCTTGCCGATGATGCTGGTGCTGCTGCCCTTGATGCTGGTTTCGCTGTTCGTGATTTTGAAACCCAATTTCTCGCAACGGGTTGAAGTGGCCGATGAAGAGATTCCATGGACGCTGCACCGCGTGATTGCCATGCTGATTTTTGCCGCCGCCGCCGTGGCATGGATATTTGGCAGCCAGTTGAAAAAGGAATTTGGCATTGACAGCCCTGATGCTTTTGTCGCCCTGAGCGCCGCCGTGGCCGTGGTGATTTTTGGTGTGGTGCGCTGGCGCGAAGTGGCGCGCAATACCGACTGGGGCGTGCTGCTGCTGTTTGGCGGCGGCATTGCACTGAGCAAGCTGCTGCAAAAATCCGGCGCGTCCGCCGCGCTCGGTCAGGAAATGGCCAGCGCTTTTGTGCTGGCTCATCCGTTTATCGTGATTGTGGCCGTATCCACCTTTATCATTTTCCTGACCGAATTCACCAGCAATACCGCTTCCGCCGCCCTGCTGGTGCCGGTATTTGCCAGCGTGGCCGAGAAAATGGGCATGCCCAAAGAAGTCATGGTGCTGATTATTGGCATTGGCGCTTCTTGCGCTTTCATGCTGCCGGTGGCCACGCCGCCCAATGCCATTGTGTTTGGCACGGGGCTGGTCACGCAAAAAGACATGCTGAAAGTCGGCATGCTGCTCAATATTCTTTGCATTGCCGCCGTTTCGCTGTGGGCCTATTTCTTTTTGCTGTAAATCATTGGGCCTGGAGCAAGGAGCAGGCGTCAGCAGGAAGCAAGCCGGAGCAGGCCGCTCTTTCTCGCTCCTACATCAATAGCATGATGTCCTAGTGGAAACTGCGTCAGATGCCGTTTTGACCCTTTTATATTTGCTCCTGTTTTTGCTAGCACCTAGCCAATGGGAGCCTGTTCAGGCGGGCTGCAAAGTTGGCTTTCAGACCTGAAAAAGCCCCATCTACCGGGATGGGGCTTTTTCATTTTGGCGAACGGCGAAAAAGCGGCGTGGCGGGCACTTCCATTCACATTTTCCAGAGGAAATTGAGCGACACGGTGCGCGGCTGGCCGTAGAAGTTGTTGATGCCCATGGTGCGCACTTTGTTGTTTTCAAAGTAGCTGCGGTTGGCCAGGTTATTGACGATGAGCGCCAGCTCCATGTTTTGATTGATTTGGTAGCGCGCGTTGGCGTTGAAGATGGCGTAGCCGCCTTGCGGCACGTTGTAGAGGCTGTCGGTTTTGCTTTGCGCGTTCAGGCCCGCGCCCACGCTCCACTGCTCGCCAGCGACGGGCAGGCGGTAGCTGGTGTACAGGCGCAGCATGTGCCGGGGCGTGTGCCTGCTGTAGTTCATGCCTTCGGCGCGGCTACTGGATTCGGTGCGGCGGTATTGGCTGGTGTTGAAGGTGTAGCCGGCCACCATTTGCCAGCGGCTGGTGATCTGGCCGGAGATTTCGGCGTCCAGCCCCCGGCTGCGCACGTTGCCAATGGGCTGGTTGTAGTAGCGGCCCGTGAGGTTGTCTTGCACGCTGACGCTGCGGTTTTTCTGGTCGATGTTGAACAGCGCCAGCGTGGTGTTCAGGCGCCCGCCCATCCAGCCGGCTTTCCAGCCCACCTCGATGTTGTTGCCCAGCACGGGCTTGAGGTAGCGGCCTTCGCGGTCTTTGCTGGCGTTGGGCTTGAAGATGGAGGTGTAGCTGGCGTAGAGGCTGCTGCTGTCGTCCAGGTCAAACGTGACGCCCAGATAGGGCGTGAAGCGGTGGCGCTTGCGGCTGTAAAAGGCCGTGGGGTCGTTATCCACACGGCCGGTGTACCACTGGTAGTCCTCGTAGCCGCTGACGCGCCAGCTGGTGTAGCGCGTGCCGGCGATGACATGCAGGCGCTCGGCAGGGTTGAAGCGCGTGCCCAGCATGAGGGCGTTGCTCATGATCTTGTCGCTGTAGGCCATCTTCATCCAGTAATTGGCGCCCGAATCCCAGTTGGGTTCGGGGAGGCCCGAGCCGTTGAAGCGGAAGGGGTCGAACTGGCCCGTGGGCTTGAACTGGCGGCGGTCAGACTTGGCGCTTTCGTAGGAATAGGTGTAGCCCGCAAACAGCTCGTGCTTGCGGCCCAGCAGCCCGTAGCTGCCGTTGAGGTTGGCCTGAAAGCCGATTTGCTTGCCCGCATTGACAAAGCGGTTCTGCCAGTTGGCCGCCAGCAGGCCGCCGCGCGTGAGGCCGCCGTAGTTGTTGGCGCCGTTGTAGATGTAGCCGTAGCGGGCGTCGGAGTCGTTTTTGATGTGGTTGAGCTTGGCAGTGAGCTTCCAGTCGTCAGAAAAATAGTGCTCCACGTCCATGAAAACATTGGCTTTCTTGAAAACGTCCCTGTTCCAGTCAAAGCCCATGAAAGCGCCGCGCGGCAGGGGCGATGCGCTGCGCTGCGGCCCCATGGCCACGCCGTAGTAGTCGGGCGTGTCGCTGATGCGCTGATACAGCGCGCCAGCGGTGAGCACGGTGGCGCTGCCCAGCTGCCAGTCCATCACGCCGTAGAGCGTGGCCTTGCTGCCATCCACGCGGTCCACAAAGCTGTCAATGCGATCGGCCACGCCCACAAAGCGGCCGCGCAGGGTTTTGTCCGTGTTCAAACTGCCCGAGGCATCGACCACGGCGCGCGCCTGCCCCCAGCGGTTGCCTTGCAACTCAACAGATGCCTGGCGCTGGCTCGTGGGCTTTTTGCGCACAGCGTTGATGGTGCCGCCCGGCTCGCCGTTGGCCTGTGTCAGGCCCGTGGGGCCGCGCAGCACTTCAATGTGCTCATACACGGCCAGGTCGGTCATGCTTTGCGGATCGCGCGTGGGGTTGCCGGAAGATCCGGGCACGGTGCTGGAGATGCCGTCTTCCTGAATCTGGTCGATGTAAAAGCCGCGCGACTGAAAGCGCACGCGGCCCGTTTCGCTCAGCACATTGATGCCGGTGGTGCTGCGCATGGCGCCGGCCATGTCGGTAATGCCCTGCTCGCGCAGCACGGGCTTGCTCACCACGGTGACGGACTGCGGCGTTTGCCGGCATCGACAGCTCCATGCCCGTGGTGGCTTGCATGGCCGAAGCTTTGACTTCCACGGTGGGCAGGCTGCCGGAGGAGGCGCTGCCGTCCTTTTCCTCCGTTTCCTGGGCAAGGGCGGGCATGGCGGGCAAGAAGGCGGCCGCAAGGGCCGCGGGTTTGACGGCGCTTGTTCCGCTCTTGAAAAGAGAGCGGCAAATCCAGTCTGTACCAGGACTTGAAGCCGGTTTGGCACCTGAAGGCACGCCTGCCGTCTATCAGGTCATATCGCATCAATTCAATGACCGGCGGTGGCGGTTTGCGAAGGCGCTCCCGGCTCGTCAAATAAAAAAGCCGCAGCTTCGGTCGGTGCCGAATGCTGCGGCTGATTGGGCGCGCCGGGGGCGTAGGCCGCCAGCGCGCGCGGGGCTTATTCGAATTCGACGATGGGCTGGTCCACCGCCAGGCTTTCGCCAGGCTGGGCCAGGATGGCCTTGACCGTGCCGTCGGCGCTGGCAAAGAGGATGTTTTCCATCTTCATGGCTTCGATGACGGCCACGCGCTCGCCCGCCTGCACTTTCTGGCCGGGCTGCACGGCCACTTGCGTGAGCAGACCTGGCATGGGCGAGAGCACGTAGCGGCTCATGTCTGGCGGCGCTTTGTAGGGCATGAGCTTGTGCAGCTCGGCGGTGCGCGGGTGCATGATGATGGCGTCGATCTGCGTGCCGTTGTGGATGACGCGGGTGACGAGCGGGTTTTTGGTGTGGCCGCGCTCCATTTGCACGGTAAAGGGCTGACCATTGACCTGGCCCGTGACGCGGGCGTTGCCCAGCATTTGCTCGACAAGGATTTGATAGACCCGGTCGCCTTCGGGCGCGTGGATGGTGACGGGCGCGGCCGCGTGCAGGGTGACGGCGCCGAGCGAGGCGCTCACATAGCGGTTGTCGCCTTCCTTGCCCAGCACGCACACCACGAATTCGCGCCCGGGCAGGCGCTTGAAGCCTTCCCAGAATTTGCCTTGCAGGCCCTGGGCGCGGTTGCGGTACCACATGTGCAGGCGCGCGGCCAGCGCCATGAGGAAGTAGGGGTCGGCGTGCGGCACGTCTTCGGAGCGAAAGCCCTGGGCGTAGTGCTCGGCAATGAAGCCCGTGTTGAAGTTGCCGCTGATGAAGCTGGGGTGCGCCAGCAGCGCGGCCTGGAAGGGGATGTTGCTTTGCACGCCCTTGATGACGAAGCCGTTGAGCGCCTCGCGCATGCGGGCAATGGCGTCATTGCGGTCTTTGCCATGCACGATGAGCTTGGCAATCATCGAGTCGTAGTACATGCTGATTTCGCCGCCGTCGGTCACGCCGGTGTCCACGCGCACGCCGTATTCGGTGCTGGGCTGGCCCTGAAAGAGCGTTTGCTCCGGCGGCTGAAAGCGCACCAGGCGGCCCGTGCTGGGCAGGAAGTTGCGGAAGGGGTCTTCGGCGTTGATGCGGCACTCGATGGACCAGCCCACTTTCTTCACGTCGGCCTGGGCGATGGCGAGTTTTTCGCCTGCGGCCACGCGAATCATCTGCTCCACCAGATCAAGGCCGGTGATGCACTCGGTGACGGGGTGCTCCACTTGCAGGCGGGTGTTCATTTCCAGGAAGTAGAAGTCCTGGTTCTTGCCCACCACGAATTCGACGGTGCCGGCGCTTTGGTATTTCACGGCCTTGGCCAGGGCCACGGCCTGCTCGCCCATGGCCTTGCGGGTTTCTTCGCTGATGAAGGGCGAAGGCGCTTCTTCAATCACCTTCTGGTGGCGGCGCTGGATGGAGCATTCGCGCTCGTTGAGGTAGATGACGTTGCCGTGGGCGTCGCCCAGCACCTGGATTTCGATGTGGCGGGGCTGCTCGACGAATTTTTCGATGAACACACGGTCGTCGCCAAAGGAGTTGCGCGCTTCGTTGCGGCAGGAGTCAAAGCCTTCGTGCGCTTCCTTGTCGTCGAAGGCCACGCGCAGGCCCTTGCCGCCGCCGCCCGCGCTGGCCTTGATCATCACGGGGTAGCCAATGCCCTTGGCGATTTCCACGGCTTTTTCGGCGGACTCGATCGGCTCGTTGTAGCCGGGAATGGTGCTCACGCCCGCTTGCTTGGCCAGCCGCTTGGAGGCGATTTTGTCGCCCATGGCGGCAATGGCTTCGTGCTTGGGGCCGATGAAGATGACGCCTTCTTCCTCGCACTTGCGGGCAAAGGCTTCGTTTTCGCTCAGAAAGCCGTAGCCGGGGTGAATGGCTTCGGCCCCCGTGGCCTTGGCCGCCTCGATGATTTTGTCGCCCAGCAGGTAGGACTCGCGCGAAGGCGGCGGCCCCAGGCGCACGGCTTCATCGGCCATTTGCACAAAGCGCGCGTCTTTGTCGGCGTCGGAATACACGGCCACGGTGGCGATGCCCATTTTGCGGGCCGTGGCGATGACGCGGCAGGCGATTTCGCCACGGTTGGCAATGAGGATTTTCTTGAACATGGTGATATTTCCTGTGAATGTCTTTTCAATTCAGCGCGCGCCTTGCGCGTGTGCCGCAAGCGCCTGCCCGGGCCGCGTTTCGCAGATCAACGGCCATTGAGGGGGCATGGGCGGGCTGGCATGGGCCATGCCGCCCGGCTTCATGGCGTTTGGGGCGTTTTGCGCTTTGAACACGTGCGGCGCCAGCGATCAAAACAAGAGCATCAAAGCGGAATGTTGCCGTGCTTGCGCCACGGGTTTTCCAGCTTCTTGTCCTTGAGCATGGCCAGGCTGCGGCAGATGCGCTTGCGGGTTTCGTGCGGCTGAATCACGTCGTCGATGAAGCCGCGCGCGCCAGCCACGAAGGGGTTGGCAAAGCGGGCCTTGTATTCGGCTTCGCGGGCGGCGAGCTTTTCGGGGTCGTCCTTGTCCTGGCGGAAGATGATTTCCACCGCGCCCTTGGCGCCCATCACGGCGATTTCGGCATTGGGCCAGGCCAGGTTCACGTCGCCGCGCAAGTGCTTGGAACTCATCACGTCATACGCGCCGCCGTAAGCCTTGCGGGTGATGACGGTGATCTTGGGCACGGTGCATTCGGCAAAGGCATACAGGAGCTTGGCGCCGTGCTTGATGATGCCGCCGTACTCCTGCGCAGTGCCGGGCATGAAGCCGGGCACGTCCACGAAGGTGATGACGGGAATGTTGAAGGCATCGCAAAAGCGCACGAAGCGCGCGGCCTTGATGCCGCTTTTGATGTCCAGGCAGCCCGCGAGCACCAGCGGCTGGTTGGCGACGATACCGACCACGTTGCCGTCCATGCGGGCAAAGCCGATGACGATGTTGGCGGCGTAATCGGGCTGCAACTCGAAGAATTCGCCGTCGTCCACGGTTTTGACGATCAGCTCCTTCATGTCGTAGGGCTTGTTGGGGTTGTCGGGCACGAGGGTGTCCAGGCTCAGGTCGGCGCGGTCCGCCGGGTCTTGCGTGGGGCGGTAAGGGGCTTTTTCGCGGTTGTTGGCGGGGATGTAGTTGAAAAAGCGCCGCAGCATGAGCAGAGCTTCAACGTCGTTTTCAAAGGCCAGATCGGCCACGCCGCTCTTGGCGGTGTGGGTGCTGGCGCCGCCCAGCTCTTCGGCGGTGACTTCTTCGTGAGTCACGGTTTTCACCACGTCGGGGCCGGTCACGAACATGTAGCTGCTGTCCTTGACCATGAAGATGAAGTCCGTCATGGCGGGCGAATACACCGCGCCGCCCGCGCAAGGCCCCATGATCATGCTGATTTGCGGAATGACGCCGCTGGACATGACGTTGCGCTGGAACACGTCGGCATAGCCCGCAAGCGAAGCCACGCCTTCCTGAATGCGCGCGCCGCCGGAGTCGTTCAGCCCGATGACAGGCGCGCCAACTTGCATGGCCTGGTCCATCAGCTTGCAGATTTTTTCGGCGTGCGCTTCAGACAAGGCTCCGCCGAACACGGTGAAATCCTGGCTGAACACGAAGACGAGACGCCCGTTGATGGTGCCGTAGCCAATGACCACGCCGTCGCCGGGAATCTGGGTGTCGTTCATGCCGAAGTCGGTGCAGCGGTGTTCGACGAACATGTCCCATTCTTCAAAGCTATCGGCGTCCAGCAGCACTTCGATGCGCTCGCGGGCGGTGAGCTTGCCCTTTTTATGCTGCGCATCAATGCGCCTCTGGCCGCCGCCCAGACGGGCGGCTTCGCGCTTTTTCTCAAGCTGTTCGAGGATTTCTTTCATGGTGGCTTCTCTTTCTTGAAAGTCAGGGAAATCAAATGGAGGAAACGGGTGGCGGGTGGCGGCGGGTCTTATTTATCCAGGCTTATTCAGGCGGCTCCGGCGGCAGGCTCATGCCTGCCCTTCAGCGGTCAGCGCCAGCAGGCGGCGCGCAGCGGTGGAAGGCGGCAGATGCCCTTGCGTGACGGACTGCGTGATATCCGGCAGCGCCGCGCGCACCTGCGCGTGGGCGCGAAAGGCGGCTTTCAACCCTGCATCAATGCGCTCCCACATCCACGCCAGGGCTTGCTGCTGGCGGCGCTCTGTCAAGGCGCCATTGGCGGTTTGCGTGGCCTGGAATTCGGTCACGGCCTGCCAGAAGGCGTCCAGCCCCTGCCCTTGCAGGCCGCTGAGCTGCATGACGCGCGGCTGCCAGCGCGCGAGCGCGCCCGCTGCGCCGCCCGCGCCCTCCTCAACGTAGGTCATGCGCTGCGGATTGCCTTGCAGGCCCAGCAGGCGCAAGGCGGTCTGAATCTGCACCCGCGCGCGCGTGGCAGCGTGCGGGTCAATGTCGGCTTTGTTGATCACCACCAGATCGGCCAGCTCCATCACGCCTTTTTTGATGGCCTGCAAATCGTCGCCCGCGTTGGGCAGTTGCAGCAGCACGAACATATCGGTCATACCCGAAACGGCGGTTTCGGACTGGCCGACGCCCACGGTTTCAATCAGCACCACGTCATAGCCTGCGGCTTCGCACACCAGCATGGCCTCGCGCGTTTTCTCGGCCACGCCGCCCAGCGTGCCGCCGCTGGGGCTGGGGCGGATGTAGGCGTCAGACAGGCCCGCGAGGCGCTCCATGCGCGTTTTGTCGCCCAGGATGGAGCCGCCCGACACGCTCGAAGAAGGGTCCACCGCCAGCACCGCCACACGATGGCCCTTTTCAATCAGGAACACGCCCAGCGACTCGATGAAAGTGCTTTTGCCCACGCCCGGCACGCCGCTGATGCCCAGGCGCAGCGCCCGCCCCGTGTGCGGCAGCAGAGCCGTGAGCAGCTCATCGCCCTGCGCGCGGTGATCGGCGCGGGTGGACTCAAGCAAGGTGATGGCCTTGGCGATGGCGCGCCGCTGGCGCAGCACGTCGCCCTGGGTGATATGTTCGAGCAGCATGGCGGTGTTCATCGTGGGCATATGGCCGGTCTTTCTTTATGCAGGCCAGCTTCTCGTGCCATGCTTTTTGCGCCACTGGCGCACGCTCCAGGCTGCGAGAGCCAGCGCAGGCAACATGAAAAGAAGGCCCCACCAGGCAGCAAGCGCCTGCCAGCCTGAAGCGCCGCCAGGCATGCGAAAAGCCATCCAGCAGGTCAGCAGCAGCCAGCCCGCCACGAAAGCCTGTGCCGTCAGACCGGCCAGCAGGAACAGCACGCCCTGCGCCAGCCCTTTCAGCAGTTTTCTCGGCATCGCCAGCCAATTCATGCAGGCACCCGCGCCTTTTTGATTTGCTCCAGCACGTCTTTCGCGCTGACCGGAATGGGCGTGCCGGGGCCATAAATGCCTTTGACGCCTGCCTGATACAGAAAGTCGTAGTCCTGGCGCGGAATCACGCCGCCCACGAACACCACGATGTCATCGCCGCCTTGCTCGTGCAGGGCCTTGATGATGGCGGGCACCAGCGTCTTGTGACCAGCGGCCAGCGTGCTCACGCCCACGGCATGCACGTCGTTTTCAATGGCCTGGCGCGCGCACTCTTCAGGGGTCTGGAAAAGGCTGCCAATGTCCACGTCAAAGCCCAGGTCGGCAAAGGCCGTGGCCACTACTTTGGCGCCACGGTCATGGCCGTCTTGCCCCAGCTTGGCGATCATCACGCGCGGGCGGCGGCCTTCTTCTTCGGCGAAGGCGCTGATTTCGGCCTTGAGCTTTTCCCAGCCTTCGGCGCTGTCGTAGGCGGCGGCATACACGCCCGCCACTTTCTGCACGTCGGCGCGGTGGCGGCCAAAGGCTTTTTCCATCGCGTCGCTGACTTCGCCCACCGTGGCGCGCGCGCGCATGGCCTCGATGGCGGCGGCCAGCAGATTGCCCTGCCCCGTCTCCGCAATCTTCGTGATGGCGTCCAGCGCCTGCTGCACCCGCGCGCTATCGCGTGCGGCCTTCACGGCCTTCAGCCGCGCAATCTGCGCCTCGCGCACCTTCACGTTGTCCACCTCCAGGATGTCCACGTGGTCTTCCTTGTCCAGCCGGTACTTGTTCACGCCCACGATCACGTCGCGCCCCGAATCAATGCGCGCCTGCTTTTCAGCAGCAGCGGCTTCAATCTTGAGCTTGGCCCAGCCGCTGTCCACGGCGCGGGTCATGCCGCCCATGGCGTCCACTTCTTCAATCAGCGCCCAGGCCTTGTCGGCCATTTGCTGTGTCAGGCTTTCCATCATGTAGCTGCCCGCCCACGGGTCCACCACGTTGGTGATGTGCGTTTCTTCCTGGATGATGAGCTGCGTGTTGCGCGCGATGCGGGCGCTGAACTCCGTAGGCAGCGCGATGGCCTCGTCCAGCGCGTTGGTGTGCAGGCTTTGCGTGCCGCCAAACACGGCGGCCATCGCCTCGATGGCGGTGCGCACCACGTTGTTGTAGGGATCCTGCTCGGTCAGGCTCCAGCCGCTGGTCTGGCAGTGCGTGCGCAGCATCAGGCTCTTGGGGTTCTTCGGGTTGAACTCTTTCATGATGCGGCACCACAGCAGCCGCGCGGCGCGCATCTTGGCGATTTCCAGATAGAAATTCATGCCAATGGCCCAGAAGAACGACAGCCGCCCGGCGAAGGCGTCCACGTCCAGCCCCTTGGAAAGCGCCGTTTTCACGTACTCCTTGCCGTCGGCCAGCGTGAAGGCCAGCTCCAGCGACTGGTTCGCGCCCGCTTCCTGAATGTGGTAGCCGGAGATGGAAATCGAATTGAACTTGGGCATGTGATGCGCCGTGTATTCGATGATGTCGCCAATGATCTTCATCGACGGCTCCGGCGGGTAGATGTAGGTGTTGCGAACCATGAACTCCTTGAGGATGTCGTTCTGGATCGTGCCCGCCAGCTGGTCCTGCCGCACGCCCTGCTCTTCGGCGGCCACCACGTAGCCCGCCAGCACGGGCAGCACCGCGCCGTTCATGGTCATGGAAACGCTCACCTTGTCCAGCGGAATGCCGTCAAAGAGAATCTTCATGTCCTCCACGCTGTCAATGGCCACGCCCGCCTTGCCCACATCGCCCGTCACGCGCGGGTGGTCGCTGTCGTAGCCCCGGTGCGTGGCCAGGTCAAATGCCACGGAAACGCCCTGCCCGCCTGCCGCCAGCGCCTTGCGATAAAAAGCGTTGGACTCCTCGGCGGTAGAAAAGCCTGCGTACTGGCGGATGGTCCAGGGCCGCACTGCGTACATGGTGGCCTGCGGGCCGCGCAAGAAAGGCTCAAAGCCCGGCAGCGTGTCGGTATAAGGCAGGTTTTTGATGTCTTGCGCCGTGTAAAGCGGCTTGACCGTGATGCCGTCAGGCGTGAGCCAGTTCAGCGCCGCCACATCGCCGCCGGGAGCGGACTTTTGCGCGGCCTTTTGCCAGTCATCGAGGGTGGCGTGCTTGAATGAAGGCGTTTTGTCAGTCATGCTGATTCCTGCAAGTCAATTGCAAAACTCACGGTCACAGCCTGCGGCGCCGTCATGGCAAAAAGCTGGCGGCTTTTTCTGCTTCCTTTTCCCGCCAGACCCATGCCGCTTGCGGCGCACGCGGCCTTGCTCGCGTGAATGCAGCCATCGGGGCAGCTGCACGAACTGAATCTACCAGCCAGAACTCCAGAAAAACATGCCGGTAAACCCTAGATTGCGCCGTGGACTTGCGTTTTCTGGCCTGCGTTTTGAATGACGCCAAGGCATGGCAGCGCCCGCCAGCCATCTGGCCGCGCAGGGCGCGAAGAGCCAGCTGGATAGACCAGGCGCCAAGCAGCCTGCCGGCAGGCGAAGAACAGGCGGAGCAGGCCGATTCAATCAGCTCCTTCATTCATAGCAATAGGTCCTAGTGAAATGGGCGCAAACGCCATTTCTGCAGGGCCTGAATTTGCTCCTGTTTCTGATGCACCCTCTTGCCGCCAGAACCTGCTTATGGCCTGGCGGCGAGAAGTTGCGGGCCGGCTCCGGAGCTGCGGGCCGCCCTCCTCCTGTGAGGCTGTGGCGCTTTCTCAAGCGCCGTTCTTGCCCTTGGCGGCCGTCTTGGGCGCGGCTGGCTTGGCTTCAGCCTTGGGCACAGCGGCCGCCTTGGGAGCGGCCGGTTTCGTTTCAGCAGGCCTGGGCGCTGCCGCCTTGGGCGCCTCTGCGGGCTGGACAGCCGCAAGCTTGACCGTGGCTGCGGGAGCGGCCTGAGGGGCTGGCCTGGAAGCAGCCGCCTTCCTGGCTGCGGCGGCTTCGCTGCGGGCGATGAAATCGCGGATATGCGGATACACCTTCTCGCGCCAGCGGCTGCCGCTGAACACGCCATAGTGGCCCGCGCCCATCACCGTCAGGCGGTTGCCTTCAACGGGCGGCAGGCTGGTGCACAGCGCGTGAGCCACTTCCGTCTGGCCGCTGCCTGAAATGTCATCCAGCTCGCCTTCCACCGTCAGCAGAGCCGTATCAGTAATGTCCTGCGGGCGCACGCGTTCCAGCTGACCTTGCGAATTGCGCACGCTCCATGTGCCTTTGGGCAAGGCGTAATCCTGGAAAACAGCCTTGATGGTTTCCAGATAATAATCAGCATCCATATCCAGCACGGCGTTATATTCGTCGTAGAAACGGCGGTGCGTTTCAGCGCTGGATTCATCGCCCCTGATCAGGTTCCTGAAATAATCATAATGGCTGCTGGCGTGGCGGCCCGGATTCATGGCAATAAAACCGGCATGCTGCAAAAAGCCAGGGTAAACACGCCGCCCCGCGCCCGGATATTTGGGAGGCACGCGGTAAATCACGTTGTTTTCAAACCATGAAAGGCTTTTGCCCGTGGCCAGGCGATTGACGGCCGTAGGCGAGCGGCGCGCGTCCACTGGGCCGGCCATCAGGGTCATGCTCAAAGGCGTGGTTTCGCCGCGCGAGGCCATGAGCGCCACTGCGCCCAGCACGGGCACCACAGGCTGGCACACGCTGACCACGTGGCACTGGCCCGCAACGGCCTGCAAGTGGCGAATGAAATCTTCCACATAGTTCACATAATCGTCCAGGTGAAATTCGCCATCATCCAGCGGCACATCGCGGGCGTTTTTCCAGTCGGTAATGAACACGTCATGCCCTTGCAGCATGGTTCGCACCGTATCGCGCAAAAGCGTGGCGTAATGGCCGGACAGCGGCGCCACAATCAAAACCACGGGCTGTTTCTTGATTTTCTCCAGCAAAGCGGCGTCATCGGTGAAACGCTTGAAATGGCGCAGCTGGCAAAATGGCTTGTCCATTTCCACCTGCTCGTCAATCACGGCCTCCGCGCCATCAATGGTGATTTTGTGCAGATTGAATTCAGGCTTTCCATAATCCTTGCCCAGGCGGTGCAGCAGCGAATATCCGGCTGAAACGCGATGCGCCAGCGGCAAGCGCCCCGCAGGAGAATTCGGGTTGCCATACAGCCTGGAGGCGGCGGCGGCCATATCGGTCAGCGGTTCCATCCAGGTGCGTTGGGTTTCATAAAGTTGGTAGAGCATCAGCAAGACCTTGTGAGGTGGGAAAAGGCGAATTTTGCAGCGCCGCCGCGCACATGTCTTGCTCTGGCGCACAAGCGAGAGCCGGGCGGCAGGGGCAAAAAGAGGCCCAAACTCGCTTCTCAATTCATAGCATGAGGTCTTAGTGAAATGAGCGCGAAACGGTATTTCAGCCCCCCTGAATTTGCTCCTGTTTCTGATAGCGAGCTGGCCGCGAGACATTGTGGATGGGATGGAGCGGACAAGGCAGAGGCAGATGCCGAGTGAATTGGTGGCGTTTTGCTTTTCTGGCGCTCTCTCACAAGGCGAGCGTAAAGGTCGCGGGTGTATGAGCGGAGCACAGGTTTCGCCTGACTGCCTGGCCGCGCATGTTCAGGGCGGGGCAAAGCCGCCGTTTAGCAGCTGCCCGCCGTATCCGGCTTTCAGTGGCCGGATACCCGTTTTCCTTTTTCTGTGGGGAAAGGGAGAAAGGGAGAGAGGGGCGTGGAACCGAAACGGCAAAGCGTGCGCGAGTCAGTCCGTTGGCTGTGCTGTCTGGCCTGATAAAGGCAGGCCCCGGAGGTAAGGCAAGAGCGCGCGTCCCGCGCGGCTATGGCGAAAGAGGGCAGGCGCTTGAAATCCGCTCCTTAAACCATAGCGACATGTCCTGGTGGAAACTGCGCAAGACGGCTTTTAAGGCCCCTGAATTCGCTCCTGTTTTTGGGGCCTCCGCCATCGCACAGGCCGCTCTGGCAGGCGCATCGCAGCTCCGGAAAGAAAACGCCCACTCCTTTTTATGGGAGCGGGCGCAGCTGGCAGGTGCTGGCGACGGGCGTTTTCAGCGCTGGTGCTCGCTCAGCCACTTTTCCAGGTAGTGGATGTTGGTGCCGCCGTGGCGGAATTTGGCGTCCACCATCAGCTCGCGGTGCAGCGCGATGTTGGTGTTGATGCCTTCCACGGCGGTTTCGAGCAGCGCGGTTTGCATGCGGGCGATGGCTTGCTCGCGCGTGTCGCCGTGGACGATGAGCTTGCCGATCATCGAGTCGTAATTGGGCGGCACGAAGTAGTTGGTGTAGATGTGCGAGTCCACCCGCACGCCGGGGCCGCCGGGCGCGTGCCAGGCCGTGATGCGGCCGGGCGAAGGCGTGAATTTGAAGGGGTCTTCGGCATTGATGCGGCATTCGATGGCGTGGCCGCGAATTTCGATTTGCCGCTGGGTAAAGGGCAGTTTTTCGCCAGCAGCCACCATGATTTGCGTGCGCACGATGTCCACGCCGGTAATCATTTCCGTGACGGGGTGCTCCACCTGCACGCGGGTGTTCATTTCAATGAAATAGAACTCGCCGTTTTCATACAGAAATTCAAAAGTGCCCGCGCCCCGGTAGCCGATTTTTTTGCACGCAGCCACGCAGCGCTCGCCAATGCGGTCGGCCAGGCGGCGCGGAATGCCGGGGGCGGGCGCCTCTTCAATCACTTTCTGGTGGCGGCGCTGCATGGAGCAGTCGCGCTCGCCCAGATAGACGGCGTTTTTGTGCTTGTCGGCCAGCACCTGGACTTCGATGTGGCGCGGGTTCTGGAGAAATTTCTCCATATAGACCGCCGGGTTGCCAAAGGCAGCGGCCGCTTCGGCCTTGGTGGTTTGCACCGCGCCGGGCAGCGCCGCTTCGGTGTGCACCACGCGCATGCCGCGCCCGCCGCCGCCGCCTGCGGCCTTGATGATGACGGGGTAGCCGATTTGCCGCGCCATGCGCTTGATGGCGGCGGTGTCGTCAGGCAACTCGTCTTCGCTGCCGGGCACGCAGGGCACGCCCGCCTGCATCATGGCCCGCTTGGCCGCCACCTTGTCACCCATGATGCGGATGGATTCGGGCGTGGGGCCGATGAACTGGAAGCCGCTTTGCTCCACGCGCTCGGCGAAATCGGCGTTTTCGCTCAAGAAGCCGTAACCGGGGTGAATGGCTTCGGCATCCGTGACTTCCGCCGCCGAGATGATGGCGGGCACGTTCAGATAGCTTTGGGCCGAAGGCGCGGGGCCGATACATACGGCTTCGTCGGCCAATTTCACGTATTTGGCGTCTTTATCGGCCTCGGAATACACCATGACGGCCTGCACGCCCAGCTCGCGGCAGGCGCGCTGGATGCGCAGGGCGATTTCGCCGCGATTGGCAACCAGTATTTTCTTGAACATGGCGCGCCCGCTTACTCAATGACGAACAGCGGCTGGCCGTATTCGACGGGCTGGCCGTTTTCGCCCAGGATTTGCGTGACGGTGCCGGCCTTTTCGCTCTCGATTTCATTGAGGATTTTCATGGCCTCGATGATGCAAAGCGTGTCGCCCGCCTTCACGCTGGAGCCCACTTCCACGAACGGCTTGGCGCCAGGGCTGGCGGCGCGGTAGAAAGTGCCGACCATGGGCGATTTGACGGTAAAGCCCGGCGCGGCAGCAGGCGCGGGCGCGGCGCTTTCGGCGGGAGCTGCTGCCGCAGGCGCGGCCACGGCG
>ERZ773054.1205-NODE-1205-length-16591-cov-4.084664_pt1 | contig 16591 bp, 5 predicted proteins | sample MGYA00580630_ERZ773054 | MGnify/ENA primary metagenome ERZ773054 (study PRJEB29015, sample SAMEA2737994) | human oral metagenome | biome: human oral; feature: human-associated habitat; material: dental | place: China | collected 2115 ... | reverse complement strand
GGGATTTTGGGGGGATTTTGCAAAGGTCTCAACACCGCACTTTTAGAGAGATAACATTTGACAGCGCAAGCACATCTTCCTACTATTCCTCCCATTTATTTGAACTCTAACAAACGGAAAGCTTATTTTGAAAAACACCACTGAAATACTAAAAAATGCCCTTGCCCAACGTATCTTAATTTTAGACGGCGCCATGGGTACGATGATCCAAAAATATAAACTCACCGAAGCGGATTTCCGTGGTGAACGCTTTAAAGAAAGTGCGGTGGATTTACGCGGCAATAATGATTTGCTAACCCTCACCCAACCGTTGTTGATTTCCGCCATTCACGAAAAATACTTAGAAGCTGGTGCGGACATTATTGAAACCAATACATTCAGCTCCACCACCATTGCGCAAGCGGATTACGACTTGCAATCCATTGCCTACGAACTCAACTTTGCCGGCGCAAAACTGGCACGTTTAGCAGCAGATAAATACAGCACTCCGGAAAAACCACGTTTCGTCGCGGGGATTCTCGGCCCGACGAACCGTACCGCGTCCATTTCTCCGAACGTGAACGATCCCGGTTTCCGTAACGTCACCTTTATGGAATTGGTGGATGCCTATTCAGAAGCCACGCGCGGCTTAATCGAAGGTGGTGCCGATTTAATTATGATCGAAACCATTTTCGACACGCTAAATGCCAAAGCGGCAGTATTTGCCATCGAAACCGTGTTTGAAGAATTAGGCGTGGAATTGCCGATTATGATTTCCGGCACCATTACCGATGCTTCCGGTCGCACCCTTTCCGGACAAACCACTGAAGCGTTCTATAACTCCCTTCGCCACGCGAAACCGCTCACATTCGGTTTAAACTGTGCGTTAGGCCCGAAAGAATTGCGTCAGTATGTCGAACAACTTTCCAAAATCAGCGAAACCTATGTTTCCGTGCACCCGAACGCGGGCTTACCAAATGCCTTCGGCGGCTACGATCTTGGCGCGGAAGACATGGCGGCACACCTGAAAGAATGGGCGGAAAGCGGCTTTGTAAACATTATCGGCGGCTGTTGCGGCACCACACCGGAACACATCAAAGCCTTTTCCGAAGCGGTAGAAAACATCCCGCCACGCAAATTGCCACAAATCAAAACCGCCATGCGTTTATCCGGTTTAGAACCGCTTAATATTGATGATGAAAGCCTGTTCGTGAACGTCGGTGAACGCAATAACGTAACGGGTTCGGCGAAATTCAAACGCTTAATTAAAGAAGATAAATTTGCCGAAGCCATTGAAATTGCCATCGACCAAGTGGAAAACGGCGCGCAAGTGATCGACGTGAACATGGACGAAGCCTTATTAGACGGCAAAAAATGCATGACCCGTTTCCTCAACATTATGGCGACCGAACCCGATGCAGCCAAAGTGCCGGTGATGATCGACTCCTCCAAATGGGAAGTAATTGAGGCGGGCTTGCAATCTGTGCAAGGTAAACCGATTGTGAACTCCATCTCGTTGAAAGAAGGCGAAGAAATCTTTATCGAACACGCCAAACAGGTGCGTAAATACGGTGCTGCTGTGGTCGTGATGGCGTTCGACGAAGTCGGACAAGCGGACACTGAAGATCGCAAAGTGGAAATCTGTACCCGTGCTTATAACATCTTAGTCAACCAACTTGGCTTCCCGCCGGAAGACATCGTTTTCGACCCGAATATTTTCGCCATCGGCACCGGGATTGAAGAACACAACAACTACGGTGTGGATTTCATTAACGCCACAGGCCGTATTAAACGTAGTCTTCCGCACGCCAAGATTTCCGGCGGTGTGTCAAACGTGTCCTTCTCCTTCCGCGGTAACAACGTGATGCGTGAAGCTATTCACGCCGTTTTCCTCTATCACGCCATCAAACAAGGCATGGACATGGGAATCGTGAACGCAGGACAGCTCGCAATTTATGACGATCTCGATCCTGAATTGCGTGAAATCGTAGAAGATGCGGTATTAAATCGCAGCCCTGATGCCACCGAAAAACTGCTCGATATTGCAGAAAAATACCGCAATCAAGGCAATGAAAGTGCGGTGGATTCTGTGGCTGAATGGCGCACATGGCCAGTAGAAGAACGCTTAAAACATGCGCTTGTGAAAGGCATTACTACGCACATCATCGAAGACACCGAAGAAGCCCGCCAGCAGTTACCAACGCCGTTGGAAGTCATCGAAGGTCCGCTTATGGCGGGCATGGACGTAGTGGGCGATTTGTTCGGCGACGGTAAAATGTTCCTGCCGCAAGTGGTGAAATCCGCGCGCGTGATGAAACAATCCGTAGCGTATTTAGAGCCGTTTATCAACGCCACCAAACAAAAAGGCTCCAGCAACGGCAAAGTGGTGATCGCCACCGTGAAAGGTGACGTGCATGACATCGGTAAAAATATCGTGAGCGTCGTGTTGCAATGTAATAACTTTGAAGTGATCGACTTAGGCGTGATGGTGCCAGCAGACAAAATCATCCAAACCGCCATTGATGAAAAAGCGGATCTTATCGGCTTGAGCGGTTTGATTACGCCATCCCTAGACGAAATGGAATACTTCCTTGGCGAAATGACGCGTTTGGGTTTGAACTTGCCTGTTTTAATCGGCGGCGCAACCACCTCCAAAGAACATACTGCCATTAAACTGTATCCAAAATACAAACAACACGGCGTGTTCTATACCTCAAACGCCTCCCGTGCGGTAACCGTATGTGCCACATTGATGAACCCAGAAGGGCGTGCGGCATTGTGGGAACAGTTCAAAAAAGATTACGAAAAAATCCAACAATCTTTTGCCAACCGCAAACCATTGCGTAAACAGCTCAGCATTGAAGAAGCGCGCGCCAACCGTTTCGATGGCTTTAGCGGTGAATGGGCGGATTATGTGCCGCCAACACCAAAACAAACCGGGATTGTGGAATTTAAAAACGTGCCGATTGCCGAACTGCGTAAATTTATCGACTGGTCGCCATTCTTCCGTGTATGGGGCTTGATGGGTGGCTATCCGGATGCCTTTGATCATCCGGAAAGTGGCGAAGAAGCCCGCCGCGTGTGGAATGATGCGCAAGCGATGTTAGATGCTTTCGAACAAAACCACAAACTTAACCCAAGCGGCATTTTAGGCATTTTCCCTGCGGAACGTGTGGGCGATGATGTGGTGTTATTCTCCGATGAAGACCGCACTCACCCTATCGGCACCGCTTACGGCTTACGCCAACAAACGGAACGTGGCAAAAACAGCAAAAGCCAATTTAACTTTGCCTTGAGCGACTTTATCGCCGATCGCGAAAGTGGCAAAAAAGACTGGATGGGCATGTTCGCCGTGTGTGCCGGTACCGAAGAAATGGATTTAGTGGAAGGCTACAAAGCCGCAGGCGATGACTACAACGCTATCTTGCTACAAGCTGTGGGCGATCGCCTCGCTGAAGCCATGGCAGAATACCTGCACTTTGAACTCCGCACCCGCATTTGGGGCTACACGCAAGAGGAATTCGACAACCAAGGCTTAATCAATGAAAACTATGTCGGCATCCGCCCTGCGCCGGGTTACCCAAGCTGCCCGGAACACACGGAAAAAGCCCTGATTTGGGATTTGCTTGAAGTAGAACAACGCATCGGCATGAAACTCACCGAAAGCTACGCCATGTGGCCAGCGGCCTCTGTTTGCGGTTGGTACTTCACCCACCCGGCAAGTAACTATTTCACCTTAGGTCGCATCGATGAACACCAAGCTCAAGATTATGCCAAACGTAAAGGTTGGGATGAGAGAGAGATGATGAAATGGTTGGGTGTGGCGATGAAGTGATTTATTAAATTGATTTATTTGAAAATAATTTTTTAAGAAAAGGGAAATATGTCTAGAGATAATTTCAGTAAAAAAGATATTGAAATCTTGAGAACAAGAGTTGCTAATAGATGCTCTAATCCTGAATGCAGGGTGGTAACTACAGGTCCTAACTATAATCAAGATAAGGCTACTATACTGGGAGATGCCGCTCATATATGTGCGGCATCTAAAGGGGGGCCTAGGTATGATCCTCAAATGACTTCAAAAGAAAGAAAATCAATAAATAATGCTATTTGGTTATGCAAAAACTGTGCAAGAAAAATTGATGTAGATAGTAAGTCTTATTCTGTAGAGTTGCTACATGAGTGGAAAAAAATGGCTGAACAAAAAGCCAATGAAGAATTAAATAATCAATTATTTAATCAACATGAAGTAAATAATGAGATTATAAATAGTATTACCTCATTACATACTGGAATTTTTCCCTCTTCCGTAAATGCAATGCACAATCTTATTCATAATGTAATTTCTGCTAATACAAAAAAATTAGAGGAAATGGATCCAAGATTTAAAATAACTTCTAATTTTACAGAAAATATCACACATTATAGAGTAACTTCAAAAGAGGATGTAAATTTAGAGCTAAATATTAAAGATAACTCTACTAGTGTATTTAAAGAAAAATTTGCTGATTTTATTGAACATGGTAAAGACTTCTATCTAAACTCAGATCAAATATCATTCTCAGGTTCTAAGTTAATAAATTTTTTTGCAAATAATTCTTCTATTATTCAATTTTGTAAATTTAAAAAAGATGCAATTATTAGATTATGGCTTATAGAAAATGACACTCAAATAATCGATCCTCTTAATGAAATCCCTGGAAATCTTTCATTTGGGTTAAAATCTTTTTCTTTTAATGGCTCTTGCTTTAATGGATTAATGAACATAAACTTTCAATTTTTTTATCAACAAACTGAAAGTTTATCAATAAAAATTTCAACGAAAGTATCACTAGAAAAATGGAATGGACAAGACATTCTAAAACTTTCATACTTTTCAAAGCTTTGGAACTTATTTAAAAAAATAGAACAAGGTTGGTTATTTTGTTTTGATCTTGAAATTGATGGGGAAAAAATTTTAGCTAATGCTCAGTTAAAAATGGAAAAAGATGATTCATTTTATAAAATATATACATTTTTACAATATACAAACCTTTCCATATTAATTTGTAAAAAATTAAATAAACATATTAAATTTACAACTCAAGTAAGTTTTTCTTCCGAAGAGCATCAAAAAATTGCTGAAACTCAAGAAATCCTCTATAACGGAATAACCAGTAAAATTTTTCCAGAAAAGCCTGCAAAATCAACTATTATTGTTAGTAAAGAAAATATTTCATTACTTAAGCAGAAGTTTGAACCGACAAGTATAATATATCAGCAAAATGAAGGAGATCTTTTATCGTTATTTAATCAATCTATACAATTACCTCCAAAATTAATTACTCTGAATTCTGTTTTACCAACAGTATTAATTGAAAATATAGATGATATTGTGGAAGGAAATGAAGTTGAACTAGTAATGAACCCAGCTGATGGTTACGAGCTTTTAATGGAATACAAAAGTAACATATAACTTTTTGCCCCCTTGATGGCGCAAGCGTCCTCGCTTGTGCCTATCAACTGAAAGTGCAGTCAAAAAAATCCAATGGATTTTGAATATTGGTTCTGCCAACAGTTATGAGTAAAATTCAAAATGTTTTTATTAAACAGCACAAGCGTGGACGCTTGTGCCTATCAACTAAAAGTGTAGTCAAAAAATCTAAAGAATTTTGAATATTAGCTTTGACAACGGCTTATGGGTAAAGCAGCACCAGCGTGGATGCTGGCGCTATCATTGGTGTATCTTTATCTTTAAAGAAAATACCAAACATTATTAATCCTTAATTCTTTTTAAATCCTTGTCATAAATAGTTCCAATCTTATTCATATTTTTCATGGCGCTTATATACACATATATAATTATCAAAAGATAAATATTTAGGGTAATCAATCCTAACTAAAATCTCATCAATAGTATAATCCTCACCAAAATTAGAAATAATATCTGTACCTATTTCATAAATCTCTTCATTCCAGTAGGTAGAGATATCTCCATCAATAACGATATAAATACTTATACAATTTTCATTGATTCTTACATAAACACCTCTAACCTCTTTGGTAATTTTACCTATCAAGGCATTTTGGGTAACAATTCTTAATCTTATAATGTCATTATTCATAGACTATTATTCCTTTGGTTTAGCCGGAACTACATGATATCCAGTTTTACTATAGTGAATAATTCTACGATAGCGCAAGCGTCCTCGCTTGTGCCTATCAACTAAAAGTGCGGTCAAAAAATTCAAAGAATTTTGAATATTGGCTCTGCCAATGGTTATGAGTAAAATTCACAATGTTTTTATTAAGCAGCACCAGCGTGGACGCTGGCGCTATCATTGGTGATTGTTATAGCACAAGCGTGGACGCTTGCGCCATCAGAGGGGGGGATATCTGGGTAAATATCATTATACTACTTGCTATTCTTCAATCTTCCTATTATTTAAAATCAAATTTAAATCATAAAGAAAATCCTCTTTTTCATCTTCTTCTAAAACCGAAACTAGCTCATCAAGGTTATTATTCAATAAAATCTCTTGTATTTCATTAAAAACTATCTGATGACTCAATATATGCCTTGCTCCATTAGTTATAATAAAAATTACATTTAGCATTAACTTCTCAATTAACAAATCAAAATGCCCATCAAAACTATCTAAAGCACCTCCCCATTCATTAAATTCTCCATGCCAATTCTTTATTTTTCCTTCAGTAAATTTACGTTGACACCAAATGTAAGCATCGTCAAAAAACCATTGTTTTAAAGTTTCATAATTAACTCGTTTTGCCATTATTTTTCCCCAAACGATGGCGCGCGTCAGGAGACTAGCGCTATCTGGTGATTTTATTTCATCTCTGATGGTTCCCAATTATTTAAAATATCATAAATAAACTCTGCATATTCTTTTTCAGGATGTAATTCCAAAAAACGTTCACATGCTTTTTTAAAATACATAAAGCAGATTTCTTCAGATACATGAACCTGATATCTAGGATCACATAAGCCTCCAATCTCAAACCTTACCCCTTCGAAGTGATCTTCTGGAAATGGACTATTCATATCAGGGTAATAGCAATCTGCTCCCTCCTCACAGAATCCATCCTTTTCTACCAGAACAGAATAAATAGCTTTTAAAAAATCTCCCTCATAATATACATTGTCAATATACCCGCTTATAGTAAGTTCTATTTTGTTATTTTCATGTAAAATTTCTTTAAGAATAGGTGTATCGAAAGCTCCTATAGGAACGTACTTAGGAATTGTGTTATTTAGGGTGAACATTAGTTACTCCTTTAGTTTCCGTATCTATATAGTAGTGAAATTTTATACCATTAATTTTTTGTGAATCTTGATAAACTTTTGGGTCTAATCTATTTCTCTCAAGTAAATCACTATATCCTTTAGCTACAGCCTTTTGCCCCATTTCAAGCATCTCATGATCTGAGAATTTGATAGGATCATAAACCGTTTTAGGGCTAGATATTGCTTTGTAAGTCCCATCAGGTTTACCGTCTCTTCCTAATCTTGGAATTTCATAATGAATACGAGTAATACCATCAACATTTGTTGGTTCCTCCTTAACAATTCGACCGTCTCCCTGGGAAAGAGTATTTAGGAAGTTTTCTCTATTATGTCCTCCAGCAACACCTCTTCGTTGATTAATTCCTTCCCCTTGGATTAAGTGATTTTTCAAATTCATACTGAAATGAATACCTTCAGGATAATCCTCATCCCCAACATTAGCACGCTTATACCCATCCATCCCCGATGTCGGATAAGCTTTATCTTTTCCATTAATTAAGCTCTTAACTTTGCTTAATCCAACTTTTGCAGAACCTGCTACTGCCCCCAGACCTATTGCTGTACCAGCCTCCATGGCATTCAAACCAAATTTCGTTGTATCTGAAAGCTTGCTAAAACTTTCTGCATTTTCACGTTCAACTAAATTAGATAGTGCAATACGATTTGCTGTATTTAAATCATTTGGGTAAGACACCGTCATACGACTAAAGAACCCTAAATTTCTCTCAAGCTCTTCAGCCCCTGTGTTCATTTCATGTAAATGTGCCGTTTCACAAGCCACATTCCCCTTACACGCGATGAGTTGCTGGCGGTTTTCTTCACTAATGCCTTTATATTTCTCTAAAATCGGTTTAGTATCGCGCCCTTCTTTTTGTGCTTTACTCAGTTCTCGAATGAAGTCCTGAACATCTGCAATACTTAGGTAATTATTCTCCACCGCCCTTTTAGCCGTCTCAGCCCCAGAAGTCGCCGCAAGGAAATTACCCCCTTGCTCTGCTGTGCTGCCATTCGCTTTCGCTGTCAATGCTGCAGCCAATCCGCCCGCCAATTGACTTAACGTGCTAATGTTTTCCTTCTCATTGGCCGTTAATTCACTGACCGGTTTGCCGTAAGCTCTTGCGATGATTTCAGCCGTTGCTTCCCCTGTCACTCCAGCCACTGCACCCGTTAATGGGTCTTTGCCTGTCACTTGGAACTCCACCGCTGAAAGCAGGGCATGCGCCATCAGGTTAGTCGCTTTGTCTTTTGCGGTGTCGCCTGCCGTCATCTCATGGATTTTTTGATTGAGATAAGGCGAAGCCAGTGCGACAAGACTGCCTGCGGTATCGTTTTGTGCCGCCGCTTGTAATGCCGCCGTCACCGCTCGAATCGCCATCCCTTTTTCACTGCCTATGCCATAAGTGCGGTCGATTTCACCTTGAGTTTTCGTGATTTCGGCTTGAACATTTGTTAGCTGTTGCTTAATGGCGGCAAGCTGTTGTTCATTACCCGCTTGTCCCTTCAAGGCTTTTTCTTGCTCTTCCAGCTTAAACTTCTCAAGACTCAGTTTATTAATCTTCTCACGCTCATTATACGTGGCGATGCTTATCGCGTTGTTCGTGATGTCGCCTATCACTTTCGCCATTTCTTGGCGTTCTTGCACTTTTTGTAAATCCTGCTTTTCAACGCGTTGATTCGCATTCTTCGTATCCTGTGAAAGTGCGGTCAGATTTTCCGGTGTTTCGGTCTCTATCTGAATATTGCCGCTGATAGCTGATTTGGTGGTGCTGCGCGCGCTTTCATTGGTGTTACCTAATAAACTGAGGGTGGAGCTGATAGCTTGCATCGGGTTAATGCCTCCCGTGCCCGCACCCATGCTCGCACTTTCCGTTTTTATCTCACTGCGGTTTTCAATATCTGTTGTAGAAATCGATTTTGTTTTAAAGCGGTTTTTGCTTTCCTCCGCACTACTTTCGATGATAGCAGCGTTCACTTGGGTATGGTTGTGGATATTGGCATCCATGCCATCCTCTCCGACGCTAATCCCGGCTTGTTCATTGACTTGCGCATAATCCACTTTTGCCTTGTTGTAAGACGCATTCACCGATGCACTACCGCCCGAACCATACGCCACCGAGCCGCTTGTACTCGCACCCGTTTGTTTCGATTCGTATTTTTCCGTATCTTGGCGGCTCGTTATCGTCAGATTTTGAATATCCGCTTCCCAACGTTTTGCTTTAAGATTTGCCGCATCAAGGGTTAAGTCCCCTTCCTCACTGTTCGTGATGATTTTATCTGCCGCTAGATGGCTGTTTTGCCAACGTTCGCTAGCCGAGGTCGACTTGCCCTTCGCTACATTCGCCGAACCCTCTATTCCCACTCCGTAACTATTACCGTTGGTTCCGACAAAGACGCCAACACTTCCGCCGGACGATGTATTCTCCGTACGCTGGTGCTCTTCGTCTTTCACCCCTTTGATGTCAATCCCTTGTTTGCCGGAAAACGCCATTAACTTGGCATTCGCATCCACGCCTTCAAAAACCACTTTTTCACCGTGCGCTCTGACATTTAATACGCCGGTGCTTAATGTGGATTTTTGATGGCGAATGCTTTGGCTTTCGCTGCTTTGCGTTTGTTTTTGGCTACCGTAACCAAGACTCACCTTGACACTCGGGCTCGACGTGGTTCCGTTTTGTTGCATATTCCCCGCCCGCAAGGCATCTAACGTCTCCGCTACCTTGCCGACATTTTGTGCCGCCATTGCCGCTTCTTCCGCCGCCTTCATCGCATAAAGCGCTTTCAGTTTCGGATTCGTCACCTGTTGACTACGTTGTGCGCTGCTATACGCCGCTTGCGCCATGTCCGTGACCGGTGTACTTACCGCCAAACTTACGCCGGATTGTTTATACTCATGACGCTCATTCGTATGGATAATATCTTTCCCCGCCTCAACCTTTACACTCGCGGCTTCAACATCTATACGATTTGTACGTGGTGTAATCATATCCGTGCCCATCACGTGAGCGTGATTGCCCGCTTGGACGCTGATGTTTCCATGCAAAGAGCCTAATGTGCTTCGCCCATCCGATTGCGTCCAACCTTCCGATTCAACATGATGTTTTTCCGATTTCGAACCAAAGGTGATGCCTCCGCCACTCGCAAGCACACCCGACGTTTTCTTCGTTTGTTGATGCACTTCTTTAAAGTGATTGGTCGTCGCACCAATATCAACATCATGTCCAGCCTGAACATGGAGATTATCATCCGCAACAGCCTGAATGCCTTTCGCCTTCACATCATGACCTGCCGAAAGAAGTACGTCTTTGCCGCTCACTTGGGTGCCGAGGTGATTGCGGGATTGCACTTTATCTAAGCGCGTCTTCGTGGTCTTCGCCAAACTGCCGCTTTTCGTTTGATGGAACTCCTCAAAATCACTGTCAACTGTCGCCGTGCCCAGAACCAAGTCGTTTTCTGCCAACGCCATAAACTTATTCTTGGCCTCTAATTCCGCACCGGCAGACCAAATATCTTTACCCGATAAGACGACATCTCCCTTGCCTTTCACGCGTGATATGAGACCTTCCGTCACGCGCTCGATGCGGGTGTGATTGCCACCGCCCATCGTTTCGCTAAAACCAACCTCTAAAGTCCCCAGACTCATCTTGTTCTTCGCCGAAACATAGGTTCGTCCTTTTCCTTCATTGAGAATATCTGCGCCCGTCACATCAATATTATTCGCCGCCACTTGTAATTCGCCGTCTTCCCCTTTGACGTGCAATAACCCTTTTCGTCCTTGTCTCGTGTCCGTGCGTTGATAGCCGTTTTCATTGACTTCGCTTGTGTGGAGTGTACTGCTATGCTTAAAGTTTCCCGCGATATTCAATAAAATCGCTCTGTCCGCTTCTATCGTTCCACCAAGATTCTCGACATCACCGCTCACCTGCCCGACTATCGCTCTGCCACTAAGTGTGCCTGTGTTGCGAATGCTTGCGCTGTCAAACTGAACTAACTCTCGCCCCACCACAGTGCCGCTGTTCGTGAAATCCCCGCCTTTGTGAGTCACTTTTTTGCCTGACAGTAAAGCGCCGTTTCCTGTTACATCGCCTTTCTTCACTAACGCATAAATCTTCGGCACAAGCACCTGCTCTATGCGTCCGTTCCCAAGCGAAACCGGTTGGCTTTCAAACCATACGATGTCTGTCGTTAACTGCGCCACTTGACTTGGCGTCAACGCAATCCCCGGGCGAAGATTAAACTTCTGCGCAAATGTGATGCCCGCATCCATTAAACCTCGATATTGACTCTCAAAGTCGCTGTAGTTGCCCACGAAATTTCTGCCGGTTAAACGGTTTATTTGCTCGCGGATTAAACGTTGCTCATAAAATCCGTCACCCAAACGCTTTTGCATCGTTTCCGGCGCATAGCGAAGTGTGTTGAACATATAGTCACTGCTTAACCAGCGTTTTTGGTTCGTAAAATCCGGGTCCGTTTCAATCAGCACGTTGCTCGTCGGCGCTGCATTAACTCGATATAACACGTTTTGCGGAAGCGTGACATTCGGCTGGATGCTACGCACTTCAAGCTCGTTCGATAACTCAACTCGCGCCAACTGACGCACCGCACTTTGACTTTGTCCCGGTAGGCGCCCAAAATCATTTAATCGCTCCGCTAACGTCGGCACGCGAAGCCCTAATTTATTCCCCGCCCATAGTTGCGTCCCATGAATATTTTGCGATGTGTTTAACGTGGCAAATGAAGCTATTTCACCACCTTCTAATTTAGTCGGTGTGTAGGCACTTATCGTCGCGATTGCACTGCTGTTATTTGCACCCACTTCAGTTAAGGATAATGTGTGATGTGTCGATGCGCTAACATCATCCGATGTCCGTTTGTTAGCACTGTAATTCACCTTTTCTTCAACCCGATAGACCGGCATATCAAATGGGGTTTCAATAATTCGGGTATATGGCCCTTGATTTTCCCATTTACGTTGAAAATAACGTTTAAAGCCCCCACGCCATTTATCAAATGTAAACACTTTATCGCCGCTATCCGTAATGCGATGTAATCCTTGTTCACCAATATTTTTAATTTGATTTGTTAAGGACATGGTCTCCCCGGCAATAACGACACTACGTTCATTAACAAAAGATTGACCATCAAAATTTAAGTAACCACCAGCCAGTATTTGACCTGCCACCGTTCTCGTGACTTTGCTTTCATCCACTCGATGATTATTGATATGCAAGCGCCAAAACTCTCGATAATATTTTCCCGCTAACGCACCTAACCGGTTTTTATTATGCGCCTCGATTCCGGCATCCACCGCATCTATACTCTTGCGGTATTTAGCTTCCCACAACTCTAACGGTCTAATGTGTTCGACATAATAATCCCATTTTACTATTTGCTCTTGATAAGCTGCGCTATTCATCCAAAAACGATGTGGTCTGGTAGGGCGCTTAAAATTACCCTCATCATCAAACCAATCGCTCTCTTTATACCAAGGTTGTTCCGCTAAATCATCAAATGGAAACGGCGGCTGTTGCTCTACCGGTGCCGGAACGCCAAAGTATGCCCAAATAGGACTATCCGAACCATATTGCCCCGCCGGTGTATACTGACAAGTATTTTTTCCGTTAATATAGTCACACGTCATTTCATTACGAATGGCAAGCGGCGTATCTTTGGTTATGACGTCTCCTGCTTTTAAGACCGTCGGTTCCGCGCCATCATTTTTATAAACTAGCTGTCCCGCACGGCTCCAACCGGCCCAACGAAGTAATGTCATTGGAATATGAGGATCGTTAGTATTTATCCCCGATTTATCTCCATTTAAATTATTCGTAAAATCGGTTTGCAAATTATGGCGAGCATTACGCCCCATCGGCACAATGTCAGTCTTATTCACAGATCTATTTTCTAATTTCGTGACCTCAGTTGGCGCTTTACCTGTTTTTACGTGTTCAACAAGAAAATGCACGTTATTGTTATGAATTTGCGCTACGTTTAAGTGAATGTCTTGTTGCGCTTCAATCACACTGCTGTTATTGCGTAATGTGTCAGCCTTGCCCTCCGCATGATTATCTGCGTTTAGTGTTCGCCCAAAGGTCATCTCTCCTGCACTAAATAAGATTGCACCCACCTGATTATCGGCTAAATAATGTACCGTATTATTTTCCACCTCGTGTGCAGCGATGTCTAAGCGTTCGCGCGAGGCAATGACAGCCGATTTAATTTCCCCATTTCCGTAATCTTTATCGCTGTTTTCAATTTTCTCTGCTTGAAGTGCAACTTTATCACCATAAATACGACCTTTCCCTGTATTGAGTAAATGCTTCCCTGCCTTCACAACCGTTTTTGCATTTCCATCCGAACTAATCCCATTAATCAACCCTTCATTGGTGATATTACCTTTGGCGTAAACTTGGGTATCAGCACTACTAATTCGTCCATCTACATCATTGGTAATATGGTACGCATTAAGCATGACACCGGCATTCGCATATAAATTATGTCGATTCGTTAAATTCCCCGCCGTTGTAATGGAAAGTGTGTCTTCGGCATTAATGTGATTGTTCGTCACAAAATCTTTTTGTTGGGTAATTTGGACATTTTTACCCTCAATATGTCCATCGGTCGTAACATCATCAGCAACAATTGACAGAGACGCCCCTTGCAAGCGTCCTGATTGGTTATCAACATGTAAATTTGTGCCTTTAATCGAAACCGCTTGATTTCCTGTTATCTCACCTTGCTGATTATTGAGAGAGTGCTCTACGGCTAAATGGCTCTCGGTACGGCTATGAATTTTACCTTGCTGATTATCAATAGACTGCGCCGAAATTTTTAATACAGAGGCTAAGATACCTTCCCTTACTTGCTCTGAAATTGATTTTGTATCGCGATTATCGAGTTTTGCAGTATTCATTATTAAAAGATTTCCACTTTCAATAAATGATCCCGATGCCCCGACTTTTTGATTGCTGATTTCTGTCGTTACATTTAATGTGAGATTATCTTTTGTACGAATTTCACCACCACGGTTATCAACGCTATCGGCCAAAATAGTCATTTCACCTAATCCGTGAATTTTGCCGTTTTGTTGGTTATCAACTAATCCTGTAACTTGGAGCTGACCTTGTGTTTCCGCATAAATAGCCCCGTTATGATTTGAAAGAACGCCACCCTCAAAAATAAGGTTCTCTTTACTAATCACTTTACCCTGTTGATTATCTAAGGCCTGTTGCCATAAATTAAGATGAAGCAATCCTTTTTCGTTATAAATTGTTCCTTGGTGATTATCCATGCCACTTGCAATGATGCTTGCATTTTGCTTTGTAATGATGTTGCCTAACCGGTTATTAAGTCTCTCCTTAGAAGAAAGCAATAAATTGCCTGCAATCGTATTAATATTTCCCTCTTGGTTATTTACACTTTTTGCATGAATTTCAACCTTATCATTTGCTTTAACTTGTCCTTTCTGATTATTAAAAATCTCTGTCGCTCGAAGATTAAGTAGATCCCCCCCTTGCAATAAGCCTGTTTGGTTATTAATCGATTGTGCGGTTATCGTGACAGCATTCGCGCTGACTCTCCCTTGTACATTGCTAAGATCTTGATTTACTGTTATTTTTTGAGATGCAAATGAGGAAAGGATACCTGAATCATTTTTAATAGATTCTGTCGTTATAGTCTGGTCGCCTTGACTTAACACATACCCTGTTTTATTTAAAAATTGCTGTGTACTGATCACCAATCGACCTAATGAAATAATGCCTTTTTCTTTTGGTGGCACTTGTCCTTGCTGGTTATTCAAATCACTTTGATGAGTATTAATCATCATATCTTGACGGCTTTGAATTAAACCTGCCTCATTATCCAATAAGCCACTATTGATTTTAGAATTCGCGCCCGAGCTCAATTTACCTTGCTGATTGATTAAATCTTGCTCATGAGTATCAATATCAAGATTCCCCTGCTCTGTAATTAGCATGGCATGGGTATTATTTAGTCTACCACTACGAATAATGGCGTTCTGTTTTGCGACTATAGCGCCATCGGTATTGTTCACTGTGCCGGAATTTAAGTTCAAATCCGTACCGATAGAAATTTCACCGTTTTCATTGGATAAAGTTGAGGAACCAAGCTGAATATCAGCTTGCTGTGCCGATTGAATATAGCCTTGGTTATTATTCAATTGCCCTGCGGTAATAGCCAAAGCTTGTCGGCTTACTATTGCTGCCGACATATTATTCACAGATTGACCGTGAGTATTTAAGGTAACGCCTGTATCACCTTGCACGAGACCTTGTTGGTTATCTAATTGGCCGCTATCTAGATGCACCGCCTGCCCCGCAACGATTTTACCATGTTGGTTATTCACTTGATGTTGTTGGCTATTGATTACTAAGCGTCCCTGTTCGGCCAATAACAGACCTTGTCTATTATCCAATTCTTGGCTAATGACATTTAAATTATGAATTGCAGAAAGTTCACTATGTGTGTTGATTAAGTTATGTTTAATCGTCAGATCAGCATTATCAGCCGCAATAACGCTTTTTTGGGTAGAATCAAGTGTGCCGGCGTTTAGCGTTAATGCTCCCGCACTGATTTTACCCGCTTGTTGCCGTAAACTATTTGCCACCGTAAGAGTAGTCTTTGCTGCACTTGAAATCAGTCCTTCGCTATTCTCAAGCTGTTGAGTGTTTAGAGATAAATTACTACCGCTCTGTACAATACCTAAATGATTCTCTAATTGCGCGACATCTAGTTGTGCTAAATTAGCTAAAATTGCCCCTTGATCGTTATCTAATTTACCTGCATCAATTTTCAATTTACCTTTAGCTAAGATTCCATGTAATTTATCTTTCGTTTGTTGATTATTAATAAGTTGTCCATGGGCATTAATCGCAACATCACCTTCGCTGTGAATAGCGCCGTTAATGTTATTTAATTCTCCACTATTAATCATTAACATTGATTTCGAACGGATCTTACCCGTCGTATTTACAAGCTTTTGCTGGCGTGTATTAATCGTTACCGCACTTTGAAGACCATGAATCTCACCACCGGTGTTATCTAGTGCTTGACTTGAAATGGTTAAATCTTTCGAATCGGCTTGAATAAAACTGTTTAAGTTCTCTAATTGATGAGCCATTGTCAAGGTAACACCCTTCGCAATAATCCGACTCTTATCCGAACTTCTCATATTTTGAGCCGACACAACTATCTTATCTGCATCAATTTCACCATTCTGCTGACTTAAATCCCCTGAAAGCGCAATATTGCCTTGTTTAGCCGCCCCGATCTTACCGCTATCATTAGTCAGACCTACACCATTTAAGG
>ERZ773054.1201-NODE-1201-length-16624-cov-20.082021_pt1 | contig 16624 bp, 20 predicted proteins | sample MGYA00580630_ERZ773054 | MGnify/ENA primary metagenome ERZ773054 (study PRJEB29015, sample SAMEA2737994) | human oral metagenome | biome: human oral; feature: human-associated habitat; material: dental | place: China | collected 2115 ... | reverse complement strand
GCTTTGCGCTCTTCCAACTCGCGCAGGTATTGCAGCCGCTCGGCAAGCTGGCGCAACTGCGTATCGTCCAGCCCGCCCGTTGCTTCCTTGCGGTAGCGGGCGATAAACGGCACGGTCGCGCCGTCGTCCAAAAGCTCAATGGCGGCGGTGATTTGCGCGACAGTGGCGGAGAGTTCTTGAGAGAGGATTTGGGTGATGTTCATGGGGGTCCTTTTGATGGGTGCAGGCTGCTTTTGGGGCTGCCTGAAAACGATGTCTTGGCAAAGCCAAGGCTGAGTTTCTGCGTTAGCTAAAACGATGTCTTGGCGAAACTAAGGCTGAGTTTCTGCGAAGTTGAAAATATCGGTGGGTTATTTTGTATTGTTTCATTAGGCAGGGTTGATTGGATTGAATGGTATTTAAAGCTTTTTTAGGCGGCGGCAATCGGGAAAGGAGGCTACCAACCGACGCGCCAACTTATCGGGCAGTCCGATAAATAGCGTATAGGTACTGTCCCAGCAGACGATTTCAAACAATGCCTGCGGATGCTGCGGCTTGGCATGGTCCTGCCAAAAATCGGGGCTTTCCGTGCTGGGCAGTGGGTGCGAATCAATCTGGGGTGCTGCAATATCGGGAGCGAAAGCGGAAAATACCGCCCAAATGTATTGCTCGTTTGGGTGGCGCCGCAATATCTGCTCCAACTGTGCGCCCGTCAGCCAGCAAGGGTCGGGTAAGGCAGCCTCCCAACCGCCCTCAATATCCGTAATCAGCCAATAATAGTCGCGGCAGACATCCCAGCCAAGGATAGACATCATTCTGCCCATGTCGGTATAAAACGGAATATCGCGGCAGCAATCCAATAACAGATTGTGCGTGCTTTGCTTGGGCAGCGGGGCGGCAAGCGGGTAGCGTGATAATTTTTCGCTTTTCTGCTCAATCAGTTTGGGATTGGGTTTGAAGCAGATAGGGATTTTCATTTCTTGGAAATCATGCGATAGCGTGATTTTGTCCGGCGGAATCACCAGTTCCTGATTGGTAAGCCATGTATCGCGGTAATGCAGCATATCGTGCATTACTTCAAATTCATTGGCATGAAACAGGGAAAAATGCAGTATCCAGTTGATTTTCGCGCTGGTCGTAGAGACGACGAAACTGCCCATTTCGCTATCGAGCTTCATCAGCCGATAACCGTTCATTGCCCAAGTAATGGGTGATAATTTGGTTGTTACCCACCATTTCAAATCATCAGGCTCGGCCAGTATGGTGCGCCGCACGGGCAGCCAATCGGCATTGGCATCAAGGCAGTCTGTTTCCCATTCCAGCAATGTTCCGTCGGCAAAGAGAATGCCGTTGATTACGGGCAGTTGTTCCGTCCAGTTTTGTTGGAGAAATTCGGTTAAGGTACTTGGGGTTTCAGTCATTTTAGGTAGTCTTCCGGCGGCGGTAATATCGGCTGACGGTAGGGGCGATGTATTTGGGGTTATTTATGGGATTTGAGGGAAAATGGTTTGGCAAGGCTTTCAGGCAGCCTGCAAGATTACAGGTTCATCCGTTGCTCAATATAGCCCAGATAGCCGGTAGAAGGTGGCAAATCCATATTTTCCAATTCTAGAGGATTGATGCTCCACAAACCGGCCAGTTGTGCGGGCGTTTCTTCATCTTGCGCGGCGATCCATTTTTCAAATACTTCGTCTTGTTCAAATTCTTCTTCGGATTCGATATATACAAGGTTTAAGGATTTCTCGGCGGCGGTTTGCCCGCCAAAATTTTCCAAGATACAGCTGCCAGAAGTTTCAAAACGCCGTATCCATTTTCCATCCTCCGCTTTTGCCCATGCCAGATAATCCGTTACACGGTAAGAACCGAAATATTGTACTTCTTTGAATTGGTCTAATAATGGTTCTGTCAGCATATTGAACGGGCGTTCCGGCTGGAGGCACGGCAGAGCCAAATGGCTGACAACGAACACCCAGCCGCGAATGCAGGGCGATACGAAAACGGGCTGCAGGCTGCTTTGATAGTCCGCCGCTTCCATGATTTGAAAACTGCTTTGCCAGTTGGCCGGCTGTATATTCTGCAACGGCAGCTTTTTCGATACGGCTTCGGGCGAATCAGATTTGACTGCCAGCCAATTGGTTTTGAAACCGAATGGCAGCGGCTGATCGGGTTGTGTGTGGATTTCGGGCATTGTGGTTTGGTTTGCAGCTTGGCTGTCGGTTTGGCTTGATGATGCGAAACCCAATTTGTTCAGCAATCCGGACAAAAAATTTTGCATGGTATTTTCCTTTCAGACGACCTGAAACTACCGTTTCAACGCTTCCAATTCGGCAATATCTTTCGTCTGCCGCTTAATATTTCCAACCTGCAACCCTGTTGATTTTACTGTAACCGACAAAGTGCAGGCTGCTTTTTCATCAGAACTGCTTGAATATATCCAAAAACACGCGGTGGTTGTTATAGCGGTAATAGAAATGGTTGCTGTGGATGTGCGACCAGGTCCAGTTCAGGCGCGGGGTGAAGCCTTTCCAGGAGAGGCGGCTGTGCGACAGCGACAGGCGGGTGAAGTATTCGGTGTCGCGGCGCTGGATATTGAAGATGTCGGGGCCGCGGTAGTTTCTGCGCTGCACGCTGATGTTGAGCGATGTGGCGAAGGCGCGGTTGTTGCCCCAGTGGCGCGTCCAACCGCCGTGCAGGCTGCTTTTGCGGTATGCGTCCGACAGGTCTTTGGCGTTTTCCTGCCCGCCGCCGATGCCCATCACGAAATATTGCTGCGGCGATGTGCGGTAGAGCAGGGTGAGCGAGCCGGTGTGGCTTGCGCCGTTGAGGAAGGTGCGCTCGTTGTGTTGTTTGTAGCCGGACTGCCAGGCGGCATACATTTGCCAATTCGGCGACAGGGTACGCGAATAGTGGATGCTGCCGCCGAATTGGCGGGAAAAGGGTTCGGTGCCGTACCAGCGTTGTTCGTAAAACGGGGCGGCATAGATTTCCTGCCGTGCGTCGCGCCACACGGGGCCTGCTTCGGCGCGGGCGACCAAGTCGTCGTAAGCGTGTGCGTCCCAGTAAAATTTGCCGTAGAGGGCAGCCTGCACGCGTGCCGCCCAGTGACCTTTGACGGGCGTGGTTTTCTGTGCCGAAAATTCGTAGCCGATGCCGTGCGCGGATTGGGGCTCGTTAAACTGCCATGCGCCGTAGGTGCGCTGTTCGGGGGCGCGCGCCACGTTGTTGTCTTGCAGGTAATAGGCGTTGCCGCTGAATTGCCATGCGCGTTCGCGGTTCAGGTATTGTTCGTATTGGTCGAGGTATTGGGCGACGGGGGCGGGCAGTTCGGGCGTTTGCCGGATTCGGGCGATTTCGGCGGTGGCTTCGCGCTGTTTGCCGTTTTGCGATTGGGTCAGCGCCAGTTGCAGGCGCACGGGGGAAAATTCGGGGTTTCTTTCCAGAATTTGGCGCAGTTTTTGTTCGGCGGCATCATGGCGGCCGTCTGCGCGCAGGAGGATGGCTTCGGCATATTCTTCCAACACGGGGTCTTGCTGTTCGGCAGGCAACCTGCGGTAAAGCGGCAGCAAGAAGCGGATGTTATCGGTGTTTTGCTGGCCGACGGCGGTGTCCAAGGCATTGAGCAGCAGTGCAGGCTGCTGCAAAAGCTGCTCTTCGCTCATTTGGACGGGAGCTTGCGGTTCGGGTGCAGGCTGCTTTTCGGTGTCCTGCACATGTTCCCGAATACTGTTTTGGTTTAAATCGGGAATGGGGTTGAGCGGTGTGCCGACAGGCGCGGCAGACACGGAGGATGCGGCGGCAAGCAGAAGAAAAGGAATGTAACGCATTGGGAAATGAAGGTGTCTGAAAATAAAAAAGCCCACCTGGCGGCTGCAAAGTGGGCTGTTTTCTGATTTAAAGATTATCGTTTTGCGCCAAACGAACCGACAACGGCTCTTCCGTTTGAGATGCCGTTATACACACCGCCCAATTCGGCAGCGTTCGGGCCGTAGAAATTACCGCTCATATTAACGCCGTTGTGCGCACCGCTGAACGATGCACCGCTGATGGTACCGCGCAAATCTATGCTGTATGCAGCGTTGGTCACCGCACCGCTAATGGTTTTCGCACCAAAATTCACGTTGAATTGGGATGTACCTTGGTTGTAAGCGTTGCCGGTGGACGAACCGAGAGACAGGCCGTTGTATACCGCTGTGCCGGTAGTCGGCATATTGGTGGTAACCTGACCCATGGAGAATACTTTGTTGGTTTGAGTGGAACGGGACCCATTTGCGATTTCGGCATCGGTTTTATCAGCGCCGAAATAAGCACCGAAACGCGAATAGCTCAACGAACCGTCGGATGAAGTAACACTATCGTTTCTCGTGCTAAATGTGCCGAATGTTCTGGCTAAAATGCCCGGGCGTTTTATGGTAACCGTTCTGGAGCCCACTTGGATTTCGTTCAGCGTGTTGCTGTTGTAAGATTGCGCGCGGGCAGTATGTGCTTGGTTGCTGCCTGCAGTCAGATGCACACCTTGATATTGTGCGGAAGGAGCGGGAGCCGGGCTTGGAGAAGGGCTGGGCGCCGGTGCGGGACGCGGGGTAGGTGTTGACGATGTGGTTACGCTATCGCCACCGCCGCCACATGCAGCGAGACTCAAAATAGCAGCCAATACGGCACCGATTTTAATGGGGGATTTTGTCATGATAATTCCTTTTAAATGGTTTTTCAGATATGTGTAAACAACAGCTTCGTAAAGCGGCGGATTGTAACATATTTTTACAAATGGACTGTGCGGCGGTGGTGTGAATGGGGGTGCAGGCTGCTTTTGCGTTGCAGTGGCACAACAGGGCAGGGGATTATTTTTTAAACGCGAAATACACGGCACCCAAAACGCAGGCAAAGCTCAGTAAATAATTCAGTGTGATTTTTTCGTTTAAATACAGCGCGGCAAACAGGGCGAATACGCAGAGCGTTACCACTTCCTGCATGATTTTGAGCTGGAAGGGTTTAATGCCCCATTGCGCGCCGAAATGGTTGGCGGGGACGACGAGGCAGTATTCCAGCAGGGCAATGCCCCAGCTAATCAGGATAATTTGCCACAACGGCAGCGGCGCGGCGGCGGGTTTGATGTGCCAATACCACGCAAACGTCATAATGAGGTTGGATAGGGCGAGCAGGGCAATGACGATGAGGATATGCATAGGAATGTGCTTTCACCGAAGTCGTAAGGAGAAATGGTGTGAGCATACAATGCCTTGCGGATGGCGTAAACAAAAAATGCAGACTGCCCGAAAGCAGCCTGCACTTTGTTTTGCATGTTTATTTTGCAGCAGATGCGCCTGCAGGAGCGGAAGCGGCTGCCTGAGCTTGCGCCTGAGCCTTTTGGAGTTCTTCCAATTGGGCTTTTTGTGCAGCCTGCATTTGCTCTACCAGTTTGGTGCCTTCGCCTTTACGCACGGCGTTGACTTTGATGTCGAACACCAAAACGGAACCGGCAGGGATTTTCGGGCTGGGCGATGCGTTGCCGTATGCCAAATCGGCAGGGATGTACAGTGTGTATTCGCCGCCTTGTTTCATCAGTTGCAGGCCTTCGATCCAGCCTTTAATTACGGTGTTGTCCACCACGGGTACATCGAAATCTTTGCCGCCTTTGTTGGAGTCGAACACTTCGCCGTTGGTCAGGCGGCCTTCATATTCCACGCTGGCCAAATCGCCTTTGGCAATGGCGGCACCCGTGCCTTCTTTTTTCACGCTGTATTGCAGACCAGAAGCGGTGGTTTGCACGCCTTCTTTGGATTTGTTGGCTTCCAGCCATTGTTTGCCTGCGGCGGCAGTGGCTTCGGCTTCTTTGGCGGCGGCGGCCTGCATTTTTTCGGTAACGGCTGTCATAACGGCTTGCACTTGTTCGGGCGTCATTTTGGAAGGTGTGCCGGCCATTTGGTCTTCAATGGCGGCAAAAAGCGCGTCTTTGTCAATGGTGATGCCGTTTTTTTTCAGGCTGACCAAATCCAATTGGTTCGAAATTTCATAGCCCAGCATGTAGCTTAACTGTTTTTCCGTGCTTTCCAAACCGGCGGGTGCGGAAGCGGCGGCAGAAGTGCCGGCGGAAGAAGCTGCGGCGGTGCCGCTGGCGGCTGATTTGCTGGTATTGGCTTGCTGGTTGCAGGCTGCCAGCGCAAACAGGGCTGTCAGGCTCAATGCGAGAACCGATTTTTTCATGTGATAAAACCTCGTAGATAAAAACAAAAGATAAAACGCGCTGATTATAACGGTTTTTGCCTTCATAACAAAAGCAGTTATAATCCGATTTTTCATTTGCTTACAAAATACCATGCCTTTTCCATCGATTTCAGACGAAAATTTAGACACATTGTTCCGCCAAGCCGAAAGCAGCCTGCACACGCTGCGCGATTTCCTGCGGTTTGCCGTGAGCCGTTTCCAGCAGGCCGGGCTGGTGTTCGGACACGGCAGCGACAACGCCCACGATGAAGCCGCCTATCTGATCCTGCACACGCTGCATTTGCCGCTGGATATGCTGGAACCGTATTTGGACGCGGCGTTGCTGGCCGATGAAAAAAACGAATTGCTGGGCAAACTGCGCGAACGCATCGAACAGCGCGTGCCGGTTGCCTATATCACGCAGCACGCGCGGCAGGGCGATTTCGATTTTTATGTCGATGAGCGCGTGATTGTGCCGCGTTCGTTTATTTACGAACTTTTGGGCGAGCCGTTGTCGCCGTGGATCGAATATCCCGAGCTGGTGCACCGCGCGTTGGATTTGTGCACCGGCAGCGGCTGCCTGGCCATCCAGATGGCGGCGCATTATCCGGCGGCGCAGATTGATGCGGTGGACATCAGCCTAGACGCGCTGGAAGTGGCGGCCGTGAACGTGGAAGATTACGGCTTGCAGGAGCGCATCCAACTGGTGCATACCGATTTGTTCGAAGGGCTGGAAGGCACGTACGATTTGATTGTGTCCAATCCGCCGTATGTGGACGCGGAATCGGTGGACGCGCTGCCGGAAGAATACCTGCACGAGCCGGAATTGGCATTGGGCAGCGGCGAAGACGGCTTGGACGCAACGCGCGAAATCCTGCTCCAAGCCGCCAAATTCCTGAACCCGCGCGGCGTGCTGCTGGTGGAAATCGGTCATAACCGCGACGTGCTGGAACGCGAATATCCCGAGCTGCCGTTTGTGTGGCTGGATACCAGCGGCGGCGACGGCTTCGTCTTCCTGCTGACGCGCGAACAGCTTTTGGGTTTGGAATAACGGGCAGAACCAAAAAGCAGCCTGCATCTTGAAGACAAAGGTGCAGGCTGCTTTTGAATTTTGAAAATATATTTTTAATCAATCGGATAGATTATCTGTTCAACCCGTTGCGCTTGCCGCAAAAGCAGTGCCACGGGGATGCATATCGGTTGGTCGAATCAAAGATCCAGACCGATGGCAGCCTGCACTTTGTCGGATGGGGTGCAGGCTGCTTTTTTATCGAAACGCTTCAGTCCAATGCCAAAACGCCGGGCACGAAGCGGTTAATCGCATCGCGCAGCTCGATGAGTTTGCCGTGGAAAAAATGCGAGCTTTGCGGAATCACAATCAGCGGCAGGCTTTGTTCGCCGCACCATTGCAGCGGTTTGGCCAATTCGATGACTTCATCGTCCGCACCGTGGATAAACAGGGTTTTGCGGATGTCGGGGACGTGCGGCGCGGGCACGGGGTAATGCGCAACGGCGGCGCCGATCAGTAGCAGCAGGTCGGGCGTGCGCTGCTGGGCGGCAAAGGTGGAGACATAGCCGCCGAACGAAAATCCCGCAATCGCCAGTTGCGGTGCGTTCGGGTGCTGCGCGCGCGCATGGTCGATTACGCGGATAACGTCATCGGTTTCGCCGCGCCCGTAGTCGTGTTCGCCTTCGCTGTTGCCTGTGCCGCGCAGGTTGGGCAGGTAGCAGTGAAAACCCATTTGGGACAGGGCCTTGGCGGCGGTTTGAATGACTTTGTTGGTGAACGTGCCGCCCTGCGTGGGGTTGGGGTGGTTAATGACGGCCACGCCACGTTCAGCGTTTTGGGCAGGCAGATACAGCGTTTCCAGCTGTCCCGCGCTACCTTGGATGAAGAAAATGTGTTGTTTGTTCAGCATGGTTTCGGTGGGTTGGGTAATGATTGGGTTAATGGGATGTGTCGGGCAAGTTGGGCAATTCCAGTGCCATGTCCCGATTGACGAATGCGCCACGTTGTTTGCAGGTCATTTCGGGTTCTTTACCTGAGCGTTCGGCAGATAAGCTGTATATGGTCTTGCGGATGATGTTGGTTGCGGCGGCTATGTAGGATACGTCGCCGTTACGCAGATGGATCTCGATAATTTCGCCGCGTCGGTCGTTGTCCAGAAGCGGTGTCAAACGGTTTAGGAAAACTTGGTCTTTGGGCTGCTCGAATGCCAATTCTGGGCGGGCAAGGTTTTTGCCGAAGCGGTAGCGGATTTTGTCGCCGTGCTGCTCAATGCGTACTTGTTTGCCGTTGTTGAATCGGCAATAAAACAAGGTGTCTTGTTCGGCAGGAGCGGCGAAGGCGGTGCCGGACAGCAACAGCGTAGAAATCAATAATACTTTGATATTCATGATATTTTCATTTGTTGAATTAAAGAGGGCAGGGTGCAGGCTGCTTTTTCAGTTCAATCGTCGTATCCGTTCGGGTTTTGCGATTGCCAACGCCATGCGTCTGCCATCATGGTCGGCAAATCGCGTTGCGCCGTCCAGCCCAATTCGGCTTCGGCTTTGGCGGGGTCAGCATAGCACACGGCAATATCGCCTGCGCGGCGCGGTTTGAGCGCGTAGGGGATTTTTTGGCCGGTGGCGGCTTCAAAGGCGTGCACAATGTCCAGCACGGAATAGCCTTGCCCCGTGCCGAGGTTGTAAATATGCACGCCGGCGGTTTGGGCTTTGGCATCAAGTGCTTTGATGTGGCCGATGGCCAAATCGGTGATGTGGATATAGTCGCGCACGCCGGTGCCGTCGGGGGTGTCGTAGTCGCTGCCGAACACGGACAGTTCTTTCAGTTTGCCCGATGCGACTTGGCAGACATACGGCAGCAGGTTGTTCGGAATGCCGTTGGGCTGTTCGCCGATTTTGCCGCTTTCGTGTGCGCCGATGGGGTTGAAATAGCGCAGCAGGGTGACGCTCCATTCCGGGTCGGCGTGCTGCATGTCCATCATCATGCGCTCCATCATGATTTTGGTGGAACCGTAGGGATTGGTGGCGGTGCCGATGGGTGCGGATTCGGTGAGCGGCATGGGGTTTTTGTCGCCGTACACGGTGGCGGACGAGCTGAAAATAATGCTTTTCACGCCGGCTTTGTCCATTTCCTGCAATAAAACCAGGCTGCCGGCCACGTTGTTGTCGTAATAGCGCAAAGGCTGCGCCACGCTTTCACCCACGGCTTTGAGCGCGGCAAAGTGAATCACGCTGTCGATTTTGTGCTCGGCGAAGATTTTTTGCAGCAGCGCGCGATCGCGGATGTCGCCTTCGATAAACACGGGAGCTTGGCTGGTAATGGCTTCAATGCGCCGCACTACTTTGGGCGATGCGTTGCACAGGTTGTCCAAAATCACGGCACGGTGGCCTGCGTTCAGCAGTTCCACCACGGTGTGCGAGCCGATAAATCCGGCACCGCCGGTCACGAGAATGTTCATAATATATTGTCCGTCAATGAAATTTTAATGTGCAGGCTGCTTTTTGGGGTTCAGCGTGCCGCCGCCGAGCGAATCAGCATTTGTGTGCCGAACCAGCCCCAGTAGATGCGGTGGTGCATGATTTTGCCGCCGCGAATGTCCATCAGTTCCAAAATGTCCACTTGGTCGCCTTCGGGCGTTTGGCGCGGGTATTCCCACACCAGCGTGCTGCCCGACACAAAATGCGTGCCGTCGCGATACCAGCGCACCAGTTCGTTCGGACGGCGGCGCGTGCCTTCTTCCAGAAACGCCAGAATTTCCGTCTTGCCGCGCAAAATGCCGCTGTCCCGTGGCAGAATCACGGGGACGAGCGGGCTTTCCAGCACGGCGTGCTCGTCATACAGCGCGATGAGCCGTTCGGTGTCGCGCGTTTTGGCAAACTCGTGCCAGTCGCGGTAAATGCGTTCAAAATCGTTCATGATGGTTGCCTTGAAAACGGCGGATTCATGTGCAGGCTGCTTTTGGAGGGTTTGAAAGCAGCCTGCACGTTCGCATGCCGATGGTTAAAACGCTTCGCCCACTTTCACGCCGCCCTGCGTGTCTTTCGGGCTGGCCAGTTGCGCGGTCAATGCTTGGGCGGCGCGGAATTTGTCGCTGGCCATCATGGCTTGCGCTTCGGCGGGGGAAACGGTGCAGGCCATGTTTTGCCAGCGTGCCGCCAGCGCATCGTTGTGCGGGGCGGTAAAATCGTGGCGCAGTTCATCGACCAAATCGGGGCGGTTGCACACCAGCACGATGTCGCAGCCTGCTTCAAACGACAGGCGCGCCCGTTCGCGGATGCCGCCGACGCCGCACGCGCCTTCCATGGTCAAATCGTCCGAGAAAATCACGCCGTCAAAGCCCAGTTGGCCGCGCAACACGGTTTTGAGCCAGTATTCGGAGAAGCCTGCAGGCTGCTTGTCGATATTCGGATACACCACGTGGGCGGGCATCACGGCCGCCATGCCTTGTTGTGCCAATGCGGCAAAGGGGGCGATGTCGTTGCGTTGCAGTTCGTCTAGGCTGCGGCGGTCTTCGGGCAGGACGTGGTGGCTGTCGCCTTCCACAAATCCGTGTCCGGGGAAGTGTTTGCCGCACGATTTCATGCCGCCGCGGTTCAGGCCGCGCTGCAAGGCGAGCGCCAGTTCGGTGACGATGTCGGGACGGCGGTGGAAGCTGCGGTTGCCGATGACGGCGCATTGCCCCCAGTCCAAATCCAGCACGGGCGTGAACGATAAATCCACACCGCAGGCGGCCAATTCGGCAGCCAGCACCCAGCCGATTTGTTCGGCGGCACGCTGGGCGGTTTCCGCGCCGTCTTTGTCCCACATTTCGCCCAGCACGTTCATGGCGGGCAGGCGTGTGAAACCGTCGATAAAGCGTTGGACGCGGCCGCCTTCGTGATCGACGGCGATGATAAGTTCGGGCGTGCGCAGGGCTTTGATGTCGCGGCAGAGCTGTTTGAGCTGTTCGACATTTTGGAAGTTGCGGCGGAACAGAATCACGCCACCGACGGCCGGGTCGAGCAGGCGTTGGATGTCGTCTTCGCTTAATGTGCAGGCGGCGATGTCGGCCATGATGGGGCCGCGCGGAAGGGTGTGTGGCATGGGGTTTCCTGTGTGTGGGTTGGAGGATGGTTGCATAGTGCAGGCTGCTTTTTAAGGCTGCGGTTCGGTGATGGCGAGCTGCCGTTTTGCCACCATTTTGCGTTTGTAGTGCGGATTGCCGGCGCGCACGCTGCACGGCAGGCACAGGCACATGGCGTTGTCGCGGCTGCGGGCGAACTGGTTGTCCCGCCGGCGCAGGGTGGCACGGGCCAGCGTGATGTTGCGGCTGCAAAAGGCGCATTGGCGGTTCTGCCGGTCCCAAGTGCTTTGCTTGATGGCGGTGTATTGCGCGAAATAGGGTTTGGTCCACCAATACAGCGCTTCCAGTTCGTCTTTGATGTGCGCCGGCACGGGTAGATTGCGGATTTGCGCCACGTTCGGCAGGTGCGAGTCTTTGGCCAGATTGCAGTGCTTGTGCACGACAAACAGGTTGGCCAGGCTTTCCAGCCGTGCTTCCAGTTCCGGATCGGGCAGCCATTTGTAGATGGCGCGGGGCAGGAAATGCTCCAACGACCAATGTGCAGGCTGCTTTTCAATCATTTTGCGGCAAATAATGCAGATTCCCTGCGTTTTTTCGTACGTTTTGATTTTCAGTTTAAGGGATTTGCTCATAATTCGGTCTGCAAAGCTTGTGCGGCGGAGGAATCCGTCTGCGTTGTTTATTGTATTTCGGTCGGCGGAAAAAGCAGCCTGCACTTGCGCGGCCGTTTTCCGTTATTGCGGCAAAGCAGGCAGTTTACCAGCCATTTCCCCCTGTTGTCTTTGCGGCAGCGCAATCGGTATGCGCCATGCCGTGCAGGCTGCTTTGCTTTCGGCTAAGCAAAGTTATGATACACCAACGCGCCCACTCCGATACTAATGCCCAGCCACACCAACAGCTTCAATTCTGCCCACGCGTCTTCCCAGTATTTCCCGCGAAACATGCTGATGATGTCGGGCATGAGCCAGAATTTTACGCATTCGAGAAAGTCGTCCCAATCTTCAAACAGCAACATATACAAAAGCACAGCGTTAAGCAGCGCGGCGGCAATGGCAAAAATCATAGTGGTCCTCCTTTTGAAAGTGAAGGTATGTTGATGAGTGGTTTGATGTGCAGGCTGCTTTTGGGGGCGTTTCACCGCATTGAAAAGCAGCCTGAACGGTTTTTTAAGCATTTTCAAAAACCTAAAGATCAATGTGCAAAAGGTATTTTGTTGGCTGCGGCGGATCTGATGCATATGGCGGTATCGGGACGGGTGTCGGGGAAGCAGAGATAACCGTCGTCCGTTTTTCCGCTGCTGCGTTGGAATGCGTTGTCTACATAAAATTTGGTGCTGTTTAGGACATCATAAGTAATACTGGCCGGATTTTTGCCGAAGTCAATCGTGTGGACAGCATGGACAACTTGTCCCGGCTCCGACATTGCAAATCCGCTGACCGAGGAAACCACCGTGCAGCGTTCGGTCTGGCGGCTGCCGTCCGCCTTCAATAAAATGCAGTCTTCCGTATGCGTGATGCTGCAATGGCCACCTATGCCGCCGCAAAGTATGAAGTCGATGTCCGCGTGGGCGGGTATGACAAGGCCAAGCAGCAGAACCGATAGGAATTTGGGGAAATGGGCGGGATTCATTGTTTGTCTCCTTATTTGGTTTATGTTTTCTTTTACGATGTGCAGGCTGCTTTTGGGGGCATTTCACCGCATTGAAAAGCAGCCTGCACTGGCCGAATGTTAAACAGATTAAGGCGGTTGAGGCAATTCTTCACCGCTGGGCGAGCAAGGCATTGGATGATGGGGTACCGGGTGATTTATTTTTAGCGGCGCTCGCCAATAGCATTGAAGCATTGCGTTTAAAGTGCGAATGCAAGGGCATCACAAGCCGTTCAATAACCTTTCTGATTTAAATAGCGGTATTGGTTGCAGGCTTCTTGAACTCCACGATTACATGCTTCACCGAACCATTCCTTGCTAAGATGCAAATCTTGGTGCACACCTTGTCCGTTGTGATACATCCCACCCAAATGATATTGGGCATCGGCATTCCCCTGATCCGCCGCTTGGCGATACCATTTGACTGCTTCGGCATCGTCTTGGCGCACGCCGCGTCCGTTGTCATACAGCAAACCTAGATTATATTGAGCTTTGGCATTCCCCTGATCCGCCGCTTGGCGATACCATCTGACTGCTTCGGCATGGTCTTGGCGCACGCCTTGCCCGTTGTTATACATCACACCCAGATTATATTGGGCTTTGACATACCCCTGTTCCGCCGCTTGGCGATACCATTTGACCGCTTCGGCATAGTCTTGGCGTACGCCTTGTCCTTTTTCATACATCACACCCAAATTATATTGGGCATAGGCATACTCCTGTTCTGCTGCTTTGCGATACCATCTGAGTGCTTCGGCATCGTCTTGGCGCACGCCTTGTCCGTTGTCATACATAACACCCAAATTAAATTGGGCGTCGGCAATCCCTTGCTTCGCCGCTTGGCGATACCATTTGACCGCTTCGGCATAGTCTTGGCGTACGCCGCGTCCTTTTTCATACATCACACCCAAATTATATTGGGCATAGGCATATCCCTGTTCCGCCAACTGCAGGGTTTGCCGGAAATCCGATGCGTCATCCGCCCAAACTGCCTGATTCAAACCCAAAGCCAGCAATGCGGCTGCCAGTAATTTTGTAAAATACTTCATTTTAATTCCCTTATAGTTTTAAAAACGTTCATGTATGGGCGCGTTGTATGCGCCCGAAATCTTTGTGCCGTCTGAAAAACGGATTTTATCCCGTCATAGGGATTTCTCCCTGCTGCCGCACCAATGCGCAAAACTCTGTGCAACCTGCGTCATGTTCCTGTTTGGCGCAGAATTTGGTTGATGCGTTCTTTTGTGATGTGCAGGCTGCTTTTGGGGTGTTTCACCGCATTGAAAAGCAGCCTGCACGGGTTTCTTAAGTATTTTCAGAAATATGAAAATCAATGTTTATCAAAAGGCGATTTGTTGGCGGCGGCAAAGCTGATGCAGATGGCGGTATCAGGGCGGGTATCGGGGAAGCAGAGATAGCCATCGTCCGTTTTGCCGCTGCTACGTTGGAATGCGTTGTCCACATAAAATTTGGGGCTGTTTTCGACATCATAGGTAATCGAGAAGGAATTTTTGTCAAAGCGAATCGTCTCGATGCTATGGGAAACTGGATTCTCCGAAAACCCGGTAGAGACTCTGATTCTGACCGAGGAATTCACCGTGCAGCGTTCGGTTTGGCGGCTGCCGTCTGCCTTCAATAAAATGCAGTCTTCCGTATGCGTGATGCTGAAATAGCCAAGGATGTTGCTGTAAAGCATAGTGTCTGCGTGGACGGGCATGACAAGGCCAAGCAGCATAACCGATAGGAATTTGGGGCAGCGGGCGGGATTCATTGTTTGCCTCTTTGATGCGGGTTGTGCATACAGTATAAACAGTGTTGTTATATTCTCGAATCCAACCTGCGTCTGCTGTAGAGCCCGGGCTTTCAGGTAGCCCGAAACCGCAACCGGTAAAGCAGCAACAGTGTTAAGAGGGTGGTTACCAAAAAAGGAATGGTCACCAGCTGCCATACGGTATGGATGGTTTCGATAAAATCGTAAGTGCTCCAACTACCTTCGTAAGCATTCCATATTTCCATATCCGCGAAAAACCACAAGCCGGCAAGCCACCATCCGCCAATGGCAAAACGGACGTGTGGATGGCGTTTTAGCAGAGGGATGCCCGATGCCGAGACATATAGCAGTAACACAACCAGCGCGGCAAAGGCGATATGTGTGTAATAGCTGCAAAACCAACTATTGGAAAGGCAACCGCCATCCGTATTTTTGCTCAGGTGATGCGTTGCCCAATACAGTTGGATGAAGGTGGCGGCGGCGATTGCCAGTACGGGGAGGGGTGACATGGGTTTTTCCTTTCTGCCAAGTCATTCGACATGCTTTTGGCAGTATTTTTAAAAAATCGTGCGTGTGGCAAACATCTACCTTCGCCTGCCTTTTTAAAGCCATAAAGCGGATTAAAATCAGTAGCCATAGGCAAGATTTGTGAATCCGATATCTTTAGAGTAACGGCTGTGTCGACCGGTATCTGACCTACCGCCAATGCCCAGCCACAACAGGAGCTTGGATTCCGCCCACGCGTCTTCCCAGTATTTCCCGCGAAACATGCTGATGATATCGGGCATGAGCCAGAATTGTACGCATTCGAGAAAGTCGCCCCAATCTTCAAACAGCAACATATACAAAAGCACGGCGGTAAGCAGCGCGGCGGCAATGGCAAAAATCATAGTGGTCCTCCTTTTAGAAGTGAAGGTGTGTTGATGGGTGGTTTGATGTGCAGGCTGCTTTTTGGGGACGTTTCACCGCATTGAAAAGCAGCCTGCACATTTGGGTTTGTTGAATTTGCGTTTCAGACAGCCTTTGGTGGCAAGTTCGGATTCGGGAATTCGGCTTGCGGTTGAATGATGACGGCCTAGATTCCCACCTGCTACGCCTGCCGAATCACCTATTCATTAGAAAAAACGATCATTTTCCCTTCCGGATAATCTCCTTTCCAGCCGCAAGGGAAACCGTTATGTTGGTAAACATATAAGATATCTTTCCATATCTCCGGCATATAATTATTGGCGTAACAATTCAATAAAATCCTCATATTGTCAGGCATTGTTTCCTCTAGTAAATTTGCCCCTCCCTCTATCGTGAGCTTTTTATCTGCACCATGAAAATCCTTATCTAGGGCACCCAGGCAATTGGTCTTAATTAATTTACTACCAACCCAGTAGTGCCAATCGAAATTCTCCAAACCCGAGAATTGCTGAGTATCTATAATTTCCTCCCACTCATCCCATTCATCGCTTAACAGATATCTGGCTTCCTCCGGAGAGGTGGTAACGATAAATTTTTCACGATCGCCGTCATAAGGACGGGAAAAGAAACTGTCTGAGGACAAAAAATCAACTACAGGTTGCGCTGATTCAAGTATTTCATCCCAAGTCTTTTTCATTGCTGTTTACCTCTAACGTGTTTGCGAATAATAAATTGCCCAATTTAAACGGGGCTTAAGCCGCCCAGATTCCCTATCCGCAGGCAGCCTACTTCGCCCCCTTAAACCCGCGCTTCAAATGCACCATCAGCAACGCCACCGCTGCAGGGGTGACGCCGGAAATGCGGCTGGCTTGTCCGACGGTTTCGGGTTTGTGTTGGTTGAGCTTTTGCTGCACTTCGGCGGATAAGCCTTTGACTTTGCTGTAATCAATATTTTCAGGTAGCCTCAATGTTTCCAAGTCGCGGCGGCTGTCGATTTCTTCGTTTTGGCGGTCGATATAGCCTTGGTATTTGACTTGGATTTCGACTT
>ERZ773054.1199-NODE-1199-length-16643-cov-17.624186_pt1 | contig 16643 bp, 10 predicted proteins | sample MGYA00580630_ERZ773054 | MGnify/ENA primary metagenome ERZ773054 (study PRJEB29015, sample SAMEA2737994) | human oral metagenome | biome: human oral; feature: human-associated habitat; material: dental | place: China | collected 2115 ... | reverse complement strand
TACTACCCGAGCGCGAAGCTGCACATCGGGCACGCGTACTGCACGACGGTTGCGGACACGATTGCACGGTTCAAGCGACTCGCGGGCTATGATGTGTTCTTTCTGACCGGCTCGGATGAGCACGGGCAGAAGATCCAGCAGGCAGCGGAGAAGGAGGGCGTCACTCCCTTGCAGTACGTTGACCGCATTGTTGCGGGCTTTCAGGAACTCTGGCGGCTGCTCGGCATCTCCTACGACGATTTTATCCGCACATCAGAGCCGCGTCACTACGAGCTTGTGCAGTATATTTTCCAAAAGATCTACGACCGGGGAGACATTTACAAGGGCGCGTACAAGGGGCTTTACTGCACGCCGTGCGAGAGCTACTGGACGCAGCTGCAGCTGGACGAGAACGGCTGCTGCCCCGACTGCCACCGCCCCGTGCAGGAGGTGGAGGAGGAGGCGTATTTCTTCCGCATGAGCAAATACGCCGACCGCGTGCTTGCGCATATCAAAGCGCATCCGGATTTTATTCAGCCCGTTTCGCGGCGCAACGAGATGATTTCTTTTATCGAACAGGGGCTTGAGGATCTGTGCGTGTCGCGTACATCGTTCGACTGGGGCATCCCCGTGCCGTTTGACCCGAAACATGTGGTCTATGTTTGGTTCGACGCACTCAGCAACTATTTAACGCCCATCGGCTATATGAATGACAAAGAAAAATTCAATCGGTATTGGCCGGCAGACGTGCATCTCGTCGGCAAGGAGATTGTGCGTTTCCATACGATCATCTGGAGCTGTATGCTGATGGCGCTTGATCTCCCGCTGCCGAAAAAGGTCTATGGGCACGGTTGGCTGATCGTGGACGGAGCAAAGATGTCCAAATCGGTCGGCAATGTGATCGACCCAATCGCACTCATCGAGGAGTTCGGCGCGGATGCCGTGCGCTACTTCCTCCTGCGCGAGATTGCGCTCGGCCACGACGGCAATATCTCGCGCGACGCGCTCATCGGCCGCATCAATTCCGACCTTGCCAATGATCTCGGCAATCTCCTGCACCGTACGCTTTCGATGGCGAAAAAATATCGGAATGGCGTCATTCGGAAAGGGACGGGGCAAACGGCGTTTGATGCGGCGCTTCTGCAGCTGGCGGCGGAGACGGTGCGTGACTACACGGTGCAGATGGAGGAAATGGAGCTCTCTGCTGCGATTAAGACGGCGTGGGCATTCATCTCACGCACCAATAAATACATCGACGAGACGGCACCGTGGGTGCTTGCAAAGGATGCGGCGCAGGCAGGGGCGCTGGATGCCGTGCTCTATCATCTCGTTGCCGCACTCCACATGGTGAGTGTCCTGATTGCGCCGTTTATGCCGGCAACGGCGCGCCGTATGCACGCGCAGCTTGGCTTTACGTCGGATTTCGATGCGGTGCGTCTTGTGGATGCTGCGGTATTTGACAGCGTTCCGGATGGTCATACCGTCGGCACGGCGGAGCCGCTATTCCCGCGCATCGAGGTGTAAGAGTGCCATGGAGCAGTTCATTGATACACACGCGCATCTCTATGATGACCGCTTTCTGCACGATCTCCCCGAGACGCTTGCACGTGCGGCAGAGGCGGGGGTTGCGCAGATCATCAGCATGGGAGATGCCATGGAGGCATCAGCGCTCGTTGTTGCAGCGGCAGAGGCACACCCCGCCCTCTATGCTGCGGTCGGCATTCACCCGGAGAATGCTGTCCCGCTTACAGGCGAGATGCGCAGACAACTGTGCGCGTGGGCGGCGCACCCGAAAGTCGTTGCCATCGGAGAGATTGGCCTTGATTACTACTGGGAAAAGGATGCAGGGCGCCGCGCAATGCAGCGGGAGCTGTTTGCAGCGCTGCTGCATCTCGCACGTACGGCGGGGCTGCCCGTCTGCATCCATGACCGCGAGGCGCACGGCGATACGCTTGCCATCCTAAAGGAAAAGGGGCAGGGGATGACAGGCGTCCTGCACTGTTATTCAGGGAGCCTTGAGATGGCACAGCAGCTCTGGGCGATGGGCTATTACATCGGCATCGACGGGCCGCTCACCTATAAAAATGCGGCAAAGTTGCCGGACATCGTACGCGCGGCGCCGCGCGATAAGCTGCTCATCGAGACGGACAGTCCCTATCTCGCACCTGTGCCGGAGCGCGGAAAGCGCAACGAACCTGCCTATGTCGTGCATGTCGCGGCAAAGATTGCAGAGATTCGTGGGGAATCCTTGGAGGAGGTCGCGCACTACACCACGGAGAACGCCCGCCGGCTCTATCCAAAACTTGGGGAATCACGGCATTGATCTGTGCCCCCCACTTAGGACAGAATGAGCTGTACATGGGCGATTACTCCTGTATATTCGCGTGAAAATCATTGGAGAGACCGTTATGATTTCATAGGATAAATTTCCTATAAGTGGTGGATGAAGGAAGAAAATAGCGCTCAATTTTTGGGCTAGTCCCATTTTTCATAAAAATTTCAGCTTAAAGTGGGAAAATATTCTCTTGTAAAGGGGGATATTCTATGAACTTTAAGAACATAGGAAACTTCATCCAAAATCGAAAGAATACCATTTTTTTCGTACTGCTGGGCGGACTGATGATTCTCTCCAGTGGATTCACCATGAACGGCGTTCCTAAAAATATGCATCGTGTCAGCGTTCATGTGGATGGTCAGACGATTACGGATATGACCGTGCAGACAAAGCCTGCTGATATTTTTGCAAAGCTTGGCATTACGCTCGGAGAAAAAGATACCTATGACGTGCAAAAGAGCACAGACCACCGCCGCACGGAGATTTATGTGCGCCGTGCACAGCCCGTGACGATCACGTTCTGGGATGATACGCAGGAGGTGCTGACGAGCGCGGGGACGGTGGGCGATGTCGTCGCTGAGTATGGCTATGACCTCCGTGAAGTCGATGTGGAGCCGGGCCTTGATACGCCGATTACACCCAATCTCGCCATCCTGCTGACAGAGAGCGCAGCCGCTGAGGAGGCGCGTCTTGCGCGGGAGCGCGAGGCGCGTGCGGCGGAGGAACTCAGTCGCGGCACGCCGCGCTACCGGGCCGTCTATACGATGCACGCGACAGCGTACCTGCCGAGTGACGGCGGCGGCAGCGGCATCACGGCAACCGGTATGCCCGCACGCCGCGGCGTCGTCGCCGTTGACCCCGATGTGATACCGCTTGGCTCACGTGTTTATATCCCGGGCTACGGGGAGGCGATTGCAGCCGATACGGGCGGTGCCATCATCGGCAACAGCATCGATCTCTGTATGGAGAGCTATGATGAGGCGATCCAGTTCGGCCGCCGCACGGTGGAGGTTTACCTCATCGAGTGATCGTTTTTGCAAAAAAGAATTCTGTAAATTATTGATTCTTTTTATTGACAGACGCCTCACGGCGTGCTATTATCCTATTGTAACATAAAAACTGAATATGTATTGGATCAAGTGTAGGCTATATGAGAGTATAGCCGTCTGCTTAATAGGGAATCCGGTATATGCCGGAGCGGTCACGCCACTGTAACAGCGAGTGATTCCGTACGCCGACGGAGGTTGGCAGTCACTGGGGAGAGATCCCTGGGAAGATGCGGAAGAGCGATGAACTGGAGCCAGGAGACCTGCTTGATTAACAATCACCGATTGACCTGCGAGTGATGGGGATGGAGATTTGCGGATTCGTTCGCCTTGATAGAGAGTTTGGCACTATGTGACCGAGCCAACATCGAGAACTGAGTAACGATACCGGAAAAGCCCGTTCTGCACACCGTGTGGAAGGGGCTTTTCCTTTTGGACACGATGCTGCAGAGCGTTCCTGAGGGGATCAGTGTGCGCAAAACGAGTGTTTGCACGCAGTGATTTCCCCAGGATGGAGGAGCGTGCGCTCCTTGGGGGAACATTGCTCATCTTTTCAGTTCTCGTTTTTCCCTTTTTATAAGGGAGCGCTCTGAGGGTGGAAGCTCAGAGCGATTTTTTTAAGAAAAAGGCTGCCTCTCTCCGCATGCTTGGTATCTTTCCTGCTTGCTGCGTCTAGCGCACAGCTTCCTGTGCGGCAGCGGTTCCTTCTATGGCAGGATGGGGGCCTATGCAGAGTTTGGCAGCTTTATTTCCGTCAGTGCTTCTTTATATCTCGTAATATAAGAGAAGTCTGATGATTTTTAGCCTTTGCTTAATAATACAAAGGAGGACGTACTATGCCGGAAGAAAAAGAACGATCGAGCGATGAAGAGCTGCAGCAGCTTTTGAAAAAGTCTGCTGCGGTTGAGGATTTTCCTGAAGTTACGCTTGATGAATTCACGCCCCCGACTGATGAGGAGTGGAAGGCGGCGTGCGAAGCGCTTCTAAAGGGTGCGCCGTTCGAAAAGGTGATGTTCACAAAGACCTATGAGGGCATCACATTTGACCCCATGTATACGAAGAAGCACACCGAGGCCATCCTGCCCAAAAGTGTCATGCCGGGTATGGGCGACTATCTGCGCGGCGTGGATGCAGCGGGTTATATCGGAAAACCCTGGGGCATTGCACAGGCGTGCGATGAGACACTGCCCAGTGAGAACAATGAGCTGCTGCGTCATGAGAATGACAAGGGCTCGACGATCTACCACATTGTACTCGATTCCGCGACGCGTGCAGGTGTTGATGCACGCAAGGCGGCGCATGTCGGCGATACAGGCACGAGCGTGACGACGGTCGATGATATGCACACCCTGCTGGAGGGGCTTGATCTCGGCAAATTCCCCCTCTACATTTACGCAGGCGCAAACGCCCTCCCGATCCTCTCTCTCGTTGCGGCGGCGCGCCGTGCAGCTGGAGAGGATATGCAGCATGTGCAGGGCATCGTCGGTGCGGATCCGATCGGTGCGCTCGCGGCGGACGGCAAACTCGCTGCGCCGCTCGCATCATACTATGACAGCCTCGCTGCGGCGGCATCTTGGGCCGTCAAGAATGCACCGCATCTGCGGACGATCTTTGTCCGCAGCGACGTATACAGCAACGGCGGCGCAAACGATGTGCAGGAGGTTGCCTCGGTTCTTTCGACGGCAGCGGCGTATCTGCGTGCCCTCTGTGAGCGGGGACTGACGATTGATGAGGCGGCATCGCAGATCGCGTTCGGCTTCTCGATGGGCGCGAACTTCTTCCTGCAGATTGCAAAGCTGCGCGCCGTTCGTCCCATCTGGGCGCAGATCGTCAAGGCGTTCGGCGGGAATGCGGAGTCGCAGAAAATGCGCATCCATGCACGTCCCGCGCTCTTCTTCAAGACCATCTACGATCCCTACGTCAACATGCTCCGCAATACGACGGAGATCTTCTCGGGCGTTGTGGGCGGCATCGACTCCTTTGAGAGTGCACCTTTTGATGAGCCCATCCGCAAGGGGGATGAGTTCTCCCGCCGCATTGCGCGCAACATTCAGATCATGCTCCAAGAGGAGTTCGGCATGCTTCAGCCGATTGATCCTGCGGGCGGCTCGTGGGCCGTTGAGACCCTTACGCGCCAGATGAAGGAGAAGATCTGGGCGGAGTTCCAGAGCATCGAGAAGCAGGGCGGCATCGTTGCGGCGCTTCGCGACGGCTCCGTACAGGAGGGCATCGCAAAGATCCTTGCAGATCGCTTCAAGAATGCGGATCTGCGTAAGGATCGCATCGTCGGCAACAATATGTATCCGAACATGACGGAGGTCCTCCTTGATCGCCGCGAAGAGGATACGGCAGCACTGCAACAGCAGCGCACGAAGGACATTGAGGCGTATCTCTCGGACATTGATACGAAGCACCGCGACGAGGCACTGATGGGATTCAAGTCGGATGGCTCCGTAGATAAAGGCATCGCGGCGGCGCTCGCGGGCGCAACGATTGCAGAGCTGATGGCGGCAGTCACAGAGGGCAAGGGCGCAGGTGAGACGGTTGCAGCGATCACAGCGCACCGCTGGAGCGAGCGCTTTGAGGCACTGCGCCAGCGCACCGAGGACTATAAGGCAGCCAAGAACGACAACGTCAAGATCTTCCTCGCGAACATGGGGCCCATCCCGCAGCACAAGGCGCGTGCGGATTTCACCACGGGCTTCCTGCAGGTTGGCGCGTTCGAGGTGCTCGGCAACGACGGGTTCAAGACGGTCGAGGAGGCTGCGGAGGCGGCGCGTGCAAGCGGCGCGGATGCAGTGGTCATCTGCTCGACGGATGCGACCTATCCCGAGATCGTTCCCGCTCTTGCGCCAAAGCTCCACGAGGTGCTTCCGAACGCGCGGGTCTTCCTCGCGGGCGCAGCGCCGAAGGATCTCCTTGAGACTTACAACAAAGCGGGCATAGACCAGTACATCTCGGTCAAGGCGAACTGCTACGAGATACTGGAAAGCCTTCAGAAAAAGAAAGGGATGATTGCGTAATGGCAGGCTTCACAAACCCGGACTTCACCGGGATGAGCCTCGGCGAAAGCCCGTCCGCAGACTCCAAGGAGTGGCGCGCCCTCTTTGAGGGATCGACCGGACGGACCTTCGAGGCGCTCACACATAAGACCATGGAGCGCGTTCCCGTCAAGCCGTATTACGACATTGACGAATACGCGCACATGAATCACCTTGACTTTGCAAGCGGCATTCCGCCGTGTCTGCGCGGACCGTACTCGACGATGTATGTGTTCCGTCCGTGGACGGTGCGTCAGTACGCAGGCTTCTCGACGGCGGAGGAATCCAACGCATTCTATCGCCGCAACCTCGCGGCCGGGCAGAAGGGTCTTTCGATTGCATTTGACCTCCCGACGCACCGCGGCTACGATGCGGACAACCCGCGCGTTGTCGGCGACGTCGGCAAGGCAGGCGTTTCCGTCTGCTCCATGCTGGACATGAACATCCTGTTCTCGGGCATCCCGCTCGATCAGATGTCCGTCTCCATGACGATGAACGGCGCCGTTCTCCCGGTTCTCGCCTTCTTCATCGTCTCGGGGGAGGAGCAGGGCGTTGACAAGAAGATCATGGCGGGCACCATTCAGAACGACATTCTGAAGGAGTTCATGGTTCGTAACACCTACATCTATCCGCCTGAGATGTCCATGCGTATCATCGGCGACATCTTCGAGTACACAACGAAGTACATGCCGAAGTTCAACAGCATCTCCATCTCCGGCTACCATATGCAGGAGGCTGGGGCGCCGGCGGACATCGAGCTCGGCTACACCCTCGCGGACGGTCTTGAGTACATCCGTACAGGCATCAAGGCAGGGCTTGCGGTTGACGATTTTGCAAAGCGACTCTCGTTCTTCTGGGCAATCGGCAAGAACTACTTCATGGAGATCGCAAAGATGCGCGCGGCGCGCGTCCTTTGGGCAAAGATCGTCAAGTCCTTCGATGCGAAAAACGATAAGTCGATGGCGCTCAGAACGCACAGCCAGACGTCCGGCTGGTCGCTCACGGCGCAGGATCCGTTCAACAACATCGCGCGCACGGCGATGGAGGCGATGGGCGCGGCACTCGGACATACCCAGTCGCTCCATACGAACGCACTCGACGAGGCAATCGCACTGCCGACAGACTTCTCGGCACGCATTGCGCGTAATACGCAGCTCTACATCCAGGATGAGACGAGCGTCTGCAAGATCATCGATCCGTGGGGCGGCTCGTATTATGTCGAGGCCCTCACGAACGAGATCATTCGCCGTGCTTGGGCGCATATCCAGGAGGTTGAGGCGCTCGGCGGTATGGCAAAGGCCATCTCGACGGGCCTGCCGAAGATGCGTATCGAGGAGGCGGCGGCACGCCGCCAGGCACAGATCGACTCCGGTATCGAGAGCATCGTCGGCGTGAACAAGTACCGTCTCGAGAAGGAGGACCCCCTCCAGATCCTCGCGATCGACAACACGGCCGTGCGTCAGGCACAGGTCGAGCGTCTCGAGAAGCTGCGCGCAGAGCGCAATCCGGACGATGTACGTCGCTGCCTTGAGGGCATCACGAAGGCGGCAGAGAGCCGCGACAACGGCAACCTCCTCGAGGCGGCAGTCGATGCGGCACGCGCCCGCGCTTCACTCGGCGAGATTTCCGACGCCGTGGAGAAGGTTTCCGGCCGTTTCCAGGCAGTTATCCATACCATTTCCGGTGTCTATTCCTCCGAGTTCACAGACAAGACGGAGCTCGACCGCGCCCGCGAGATGGCGGACGAGTTCGAGGAACTCACGGGACGCCGTCCCCGTATCTTCGTTGCGAAGATGGGACAGGACGGACACGACCGCGGACAGAAGGTCATTGCGTCCTCCTTCGCCGACATGGGCTGGGACGTCGACGTGGGCCCGCTCTTCCAGACACCTGCCGAGACCGCGCAGGATGCCGTTGACAACGACGTGCACATGGTCGGCTTCAGTTCGCTCGCCGCAGGGCACAATACGCTCCTGCCACAGCTGGTGGATGAATTGAAGAAGCTCGGTCGCGACGATATTATGGTCTGCATCGGCGGCGTTATCCCCGTGCAGGATTACGACAACCTCTATGAGCATGGTGCCGTTGCCATCTTCGCACCGGGCACGAACATCCCCGAGGCGGGCATCAAACTCCTGACCCTTCTCATTGAGCGGGCCAAGGAAGAAGCCGCAGGCTGATACAGGGGAACACGGACGAAATCATCCGCTCATCTCCAATCTGAGCGGAGTCAACTCATCCGTGCTCCCCTATGGCGCCGCCCTCACACAAGAGGGCGGCGTTTTGCCATAGGAAAGGAGGAATCATGGGAGAAAAATATACAACACAGCGACCCGACTGGGTGCCCGAGGATGCGGACTGTAAATTCACGACGAGTGTTATGGGCGGCATCGAGGGGATCAAGGACCTGACGGTCGGCAATATCAATCCGAAACTGCTGAATGGAACGGGGATGCCGCGCCGCAAGCTCGTTCTTTCCGAGGATGACTACGTCGCAGGCGTGGAACGCGGCGACCGCATGACCCTCTCGCGTGCGATTACGCTCATCGAGAGCAACAGCAGCCGCCACTTTAAGCTCGCCCAGCGCGTGCTCCAACGGCTCCTGCCGCGGACGGGCAAGGCGTTGCGCATTGGCTTCACCGGTGTTCCGGGCGCGGGCAAATCCACCATGATCGAGGCATTCGGCAATATGCTCTGCGATTTGGGGCATCGCATTGCCGTGCTGACCGTTGACCCGACCAGCTCCGTGACAAAGGGCTCCATCCTCGGGGACAAGACGCGTATGGGCACGCTCTCGCGGCGTCCCGAGGCATTCATCCGTCCCTCGCCTGCGGGCGGGACACTCGGCGGTGTCGCGCGCAAGAGCCGCGAAACGATGCTGCTGTGTGAGGCGGCGGGCTATGATGTCATCATCATCGAAACCGTTGGCGTCGGACAGTCCGAGACGACCGTGCGCTCGATGGTCGATTTCTTCCTGCTCGTCGTATTGACTGGCGCGGGCGATGAACTCCAGGGTATCAAAAAGGGCATTATGGAGCTTGCCGACGCTATCGTTATCAACAAGGCGGACGGCGATAACCTGATCAAGGCGAAGGTCGCACGCGGCCAATACGAGCGGATGATCGAATTCATCCGCCCTGCAACACCGGGATGGGAAACCCATGCCTATCTTGCTTCTGCCATCGAAAAGACAGGGCTTTCGGATCTTTGGACAGTCATTCGCGCTTTCCGTGATAAAACAGAGGCGAGCGGTGTCTGGAAAAAACGGCGTGAAGGGCAGCTTCTCGACTGGATGAACAGCATGATTGATGAGCACCTGCACAATCTCTTCTTTGAGGATGCTGTCGTGCGCGGACGCATGCCGGAGGTGCGTGCTTCTGTTCTCTCTGGGGAGATTTCTCCCACGCAGGCGGTCGGCGAGCTGCTTGGTATCTTCGATGTCGGGCGTGCGGCAACGCGGCAGGTGGACCTCTTTACAAACTGAGAATGGACTCCCCCACGAGGGAGTGCGTCAGCGCATCACACCGCATGAACGCTGTGATTTGGCATAAGGCCTGTTTCAAAAGCAGCAGTGGGGGAGGGAAGCCACGCCGAGCGTGGTGAAAGGGGGACTTAGATTGCACAAGCGCATCTGCCTTTCGGGTGCGGATATGTACGAACTTGAGGAAGTCTTTACAGGTCGGCGCGGTGTCATCAGCGTCCGTACGGGGTACATCAACGCGGCGCCGCATACATCCCATGAGGAGGCACTGCACGGCACCGCGGGCGGACGCATGGGCATCGAGATCGTATTTGACCCGAAGAAAATTGACATCTCACAGATTCTTGACCTTCACTTTGCTGTCGTCACGCCGTACAGCATTGACGGGCAGGGATATGTGCGCGGCGCGGTATACCGTGCCGGGGTGTTCTATGAAAGTGGCGAGGACGAGCCGCAGGTTGCGCTCTACATGTCCTTTTTGGCGGCCAAAGGGCGTGCGCCCGCGACAGGTGAATCGCTGACGCTCAACGATCCCAACAGCAGTCAGGAGGCACGGCGTGTTCTGCATGCAACAATGGAGCGTCTCACGTCCTTTCAGGCAGCAGATGAATCCCATCAGGGCTACCTGCGCCGTCATCCCGAAACAGAGACCTATATCGATCTCGTACGTCTGCGTGAACTCGTCACATTGTAAGTGCTAGCGCAGTATATCTTTTTCGCGCATTCTGCGCCAACACACCAGAAGTCATACTTCTGGTGTGTTTTTATATGTCCGAATTCTTAGAATTCATATAAAGCAATTAGAAATATAACATTCATATCAGTCTTGCTTTCCTTTTACTTTCTATGGTATTCTAAAAGAATAGAATATGTCTATTGGATTTTGCCATCCCGAAAGGAAGGGAATTATGCCAAAGAATCCCGTCAAACATCAGTGCAGTTTTTGCAAACGCATCATTGAGGTGCGCGACCAATACGATATGCCGATTTATGACCCAAATACAGGCTTTGCCATCTGTAAGGACTGTGTGCGCGAAATCAACCGATTTCTCGATGAGCATGATGAGTCTGTCTCGTCGGAGGAAAAGGGATCGTTTCGCATCCAACTGGACGAGGTGCTCCAGAGAACACGCCCGCATCTCATCAAGGCATATCTCGATACCTACATCATCAACCAAGACCGCGCGAAAAAAATCCTCGCCGTCGCGGTTTACAACCACTACAAGCGCATGAAATACGGCTATGAAAATGAGCAGGACGGAACGGAAATCGAAAAATCCAATGTCATCATGCTCGGCCCTTCGGGCTGCGGCAAGACGGCACTGCTCTCTCACCTGTCGAAGCTGCTGGATGTCCCCTTTGCCGTGACGGATGCCTCCAGTCTTACGGAGGCGGGCTTTGTCGGTGCGGATGTTGAGGTCGCCGTACGCAATCTTTACTATGCAGCGGACAAAGACGCGGAAAAGGCGGAGCACGGCATCATCTATCTCGATGAGTTCGACAAGATTGCACGCAAGTCCGGCGCGAACAACTCCATCACTGCCGACCCCGGACATGAGGGCGTGCAGCAGGCACTTCTCAAGATGCTTGAGGGCAGCGTCGTCGAATTCACGGCACGCGGACAGCGCAAACATCCGGAGGCGCCCACCATCAAGGTAGATACGAAAAACATCCTCTTTATCGTCGGCGGCGCATTCGTCGGCATCGAAAAGATCATTGCAAAGCGGCTGAAAAAAGGCAGCGCCGCCATTGGCTTTGGGGCAGAGGTGCGCGGCAAAGAGGTGGAAAAGGAGTTTGATACGCTCATCCATCAGGTGACCCCGGAGGATCTGATGGAGTACGGCATCATCCCGGAGATCATTGGACGTCTGCCTGTCATCTGTACCCTTGAGACACTCGATGAGGATGCCCTTTTGCGCATTCTCACAGAACCCATCAATGCCCCCGTGCGCCAGTATGAGAAACTGCTTGCCATGGATGGTGTAGAGCTTGTCTTTACCGAGGGGGCTCTGCGCGCTGTCGCTAAAAAGGCGATTGAACGCAAGACCGGTGCGCGCAGTCTCAAGGGGATCATCGAGGAGGTCATGCTCGACGTGATGTTTGACATCCCACGTGAGAGTGCACCGCGCCGCGTAACGGTCACGGAGGAATGCATCACTGAGGGGGCAGCACCCATCGTCGAAGTCGCGGCGGCAGGGTGAGCATTTTTGGCGCTATGATCAATGTGACGGACAGTCGGCACACCCCATGCAAAGTCTCGCACGGCAGATTGATCTTTTTCGTAATATAGATCATAGAGGCAAAATTCATATTGCACATCATAACCAAAAGAAAGACACTCTCTTGTGGCTATTGGCCGCAGGAGGGTGTCTTTCTGCGCACTGCTCTTAGTCCTTCATCCGTGGGACGGTCATGGTGCCGAACGCCGTTTCCTTGCGGTGGCAATGCGGGCACTCGTTCTCGATGAGCCCCGTGTAGCCACAGACGGGGTCACGGTCGACGGGATGGTTGATGGAGAAATAGCCCATATCGGCATCGTGCATGGCGCGCACGACCTTCTCAAACGCCTTGACGTTCTTTGATGGGTCGCCGTCCATCTCGATGTAGGCGATGTGTCCCGCGTTCTCCAGCGCATGGTAGGGGGCCTCGATGCGGATCTTGTCATAGGCACTGATGTCATAGTAGACGGGGACGTGGCTGGAGTTCGTCATATAGCTGCGGTCGGTGACCCCCGGCACGATGCCGTATGCCTTTTGGTTGGCGCGCTGGAACTGTCCCGCCGTACTCTCTGCCGGCGTGCCGAACGTCGTCCAGTTGCGCTGCTCCGCTGCGGTATAGGCATCCGTGCGCTCCCGCAGATGCCGTACAATCGAAAGCCCCAGTTCCTGTGCCTGTTCGCTTTCTCCGTGGTGCTTGCCCGTGAGTGCGACCAGACACTCGGCGAGCCCGCAAAAGCCGATGGAGTACGATGCGTGTTTTAAGACCTCCTTGATGGAGTCCACGGGGCTCATTTTCTCGCTGTCCATCCAGACGCCCTGTCCCATGAGGAAGGGATAGTTGTAGATATGCTTTTCCTCGATGATCCGCAGGCGGTCGAGCAGGTAGTCATGGCAGAGGTCAATGTAGTGATCGTAGAGCGTCCAGAAGGTATCGAGATCGCCCTTTGCCTCCAGCGCGAGTTTGGGCAGGTTGATGGTTGTAAAGGAGAAGTTGCCGCGGCTGCCCGACTGCTCGGGGCCGTTGACGTTGCTCATGACACGCGTGCGGCAGCCCATGGTCGCGACGTAGCTGTTGTAGTCGCCGGGTTTATAGTACTGGAGATTATACGGCGCATCGAGGTTGACGTAGTTCGGGAACAGGCGGCGTGCGCTCACGCGGCAGGACTCGATGAAAAGATCATAGTTTGGATCTTCGGGATTGTAGTTGACCCCCGCCTTGAGCTGGAACACCGAAATGGGGAAAATCGCCGTTTCACCGTTGCCAAGCCCCTGCCAAATGGCGCGTAGCACCTCACGGATGACGAGGCGCCCCTCCGGAGAGGTGTCCATGCCGTAGTTGATGGAGCTGAACGGCACCTGCGCACCCGCACGCGAGTGAAGTGTATTGAAATTGTGGATGAGCGCCTCCATCGCCTGATGGGTCTCCTCCTCGACACTCTCGCATGCGAGCTGATAAATCGTCTGTGCATCTTGGCGGAGCGCCTCACGCGCCGCATGGAACGCCGCCTCCTCATAGAGTACAGAGAGTGCGCGGCAGAGCTCTGCGACTGCCTGCTGCGCCCGTGGGCAATCCATGGTCTCGGCATAGACGCAGACGGCGAAATCAAGCGCTGCCCGCAGCGCCTTCTTGAATGCCTCATGGGTGAAATGTCCGCGTCCGAGGCGATAGAGCAGCGCTTTCCACGCCTCCTCGACGAGCGCCTTGCGGAACGACTTTTTCACGCCGTCTGCCATGGCAAAGTCAAAGGCATTGATGCTCTGCCCGCCGAACATATCGTTCTGATTCGACTGGATGGCAATGCACGCTAGGCTCGCGTATGCGCGGATGGAGTTTGGCTCGCGCAGGAAACCGTGCCCCGTCGAAAAGCCCCCGCGAAAGAGTTTCAAGAGGTCGATCTGGCAGCAATTAAAGGTAATTAGCGAAAAGTCCTTGTCATGGATGTGGATGAAGTTTTCGCGGTCGGCTACGGCATAGCGCTCATCGAGGACGTAGTTATCGACAAAATGCTTTGCCCCCTCGGCGCCGAGTTTCAGCATGATGCCCATGGAGGCATCCGTATTGATGTTCGCGTTGTCGCGCTTGAGATCTGAGTCCACGGCATCGGCAAAGAAAATATCGCGGTAACTCGCCGTGAGATGCTTTTGCGCAAGACGGCGCTGTGCATGGCGCTGCCGGTAGGTGATGTAGCGCCGCGCGATGTCATAGAATCCATGTGCGAGCAGCTGCTTTTCGACAAGATCCTGAATCTCCTCAACGGCGATCTCTGTGCGCGTGCCGAAGGATTCTTCCACCGCCGCCGTTACCTGCTCGATCTCCTCCGGGGTCATTGGGTGGACGTATTCCTTGCTCGCGCCGGCGATGGCGTTCAAAATTTTTACGCGGTCATAGGGGACGGCATGTCCTGCACGCTTTGTTACCGTTGTCACTGTCATATTTTGAGCTCCTTATACTATATGTTGTGGTTTGTGTTTGATAGCACGGAAGATATTGTAACAGAGAGAAGGGATGTTGGCAAGGAGATTTTCTATTTTACGAGCCAGTGACCGCCTTTGGCAGGACCAATGCGTTCAATCCGTCCCTCTTTCTTTAGCTTCTGCAGGAGACGGTACGTCTTGCTGTCACTGATGAAAAGGCGCGCACTCAATACTTTTCTCGTCATACGAGGGTTCTCGCGAAACGCCGCCAGAACTGCTTGTTCCAATGCGCTCAGATTTTCTGCTTCATTTTCTGCTTCATTTTCTGCTTCATTTTCTGCTTCACGAATCAGGTGCGCTCGCATAGAGAGGACAGCCGGGGGCAATGGAATCGTGATACGGAATACATCTCCCTCAAGAAATTGCGGTGTCCTTCCAGAATACAGGCGTGCATATTTATAGGTGTTCCGCATCCCTGAGCCAAGTTCATCCGCAAGGCCAATTTCCCGAAACACCTTTGAGATCGGAGGGTTTTTCGAAAATGGCTCGAAGTTTGCAATGTTCAGGACACCGTGTCCATGGGAGAGGTTTCCATTTTCCGTGTAGAGATGTTCGTTTTCAATCACCAGCTTCGCGACATAACCACTGGAAAAGTCCCTGTGCATAAGCAGATTGGAAACAATTTCACGCAAAATGCGATCCCGCACACTCACACGCTGAACGCCTTCCAAATGGAACGTATCATTCAAATGCTTCTGTCCAAATGCGATCAAGCGATCATAGCTCTCGATGAGGTTCGTGAGAATGACATCCCGATCATCATAGCGATCCGTATTGACTACGCGAAGGATTGCGTCTGTCTTATGCTGCGGCAACACGGACATGATGCTGCTGTCCGTGCCGAACAATAAAATTGCAGCAATGGTAAGCCCTTCCTGTCCCGTTCGTTCATCAGTCAGAAGCAATCCCGCACTGCGCAGCATTTCTTCATCCGACATAAATCGCCACGGATGCTTTTGCTCCTGCGCACGCGTCATCTCTCTCGCCCGCGCGAGCAGATCGTCGCGCAGTGCCGCATGACCGAAGCCCGTGACCTTGTTGACATAGTATGTGCCGCTCTTACGCGCATAGAGACGGAACACCTCGTCGGCATGACGTGTAATGTCTATATCGGCTTCGTAATTTCGGTCAAAAATACGCCCGCTGACACGACAAACAGTCTGTGCCGCCGGCACACGGATATAGAGGATCTGTTTGCCCTCCAATTCGTATGCAATCGGGGTAAGATAAAGCGGCGGATACATTTTGTTTTCATTGTTCACTGCGGTCACAAAGTCCTTTTTGATCTTTTCGACCCTGCCCGCCTCGATGCCGAGGAGTTCTCCATCATCCGCAACTCCGAGAAAAATATGTCCACCATCCCGATTGGAGAACGCACAGACGCTCTCATACACATCCTTCGTGAGCTCCGTTCTTGATTTTTTGAACTCAACCGTACTGCTCTCCCCACCCCGCATGAGCTCCAACAAATCCTGTGGAATCATAGCGCACTCCTTTGTCATACATTCTGTCACTGCTATTATACAAAAGAACAGCGAAAAGCAAAAGACTTCATCCTTCCTTTGCTTATATTTCTCTCATGGTATATAATGGAGAAACATTCTACAATAAAGGAAGGAACGTCATGAACGAAATGGACGCAGACACCTCCCGCCGCAAGATCATCCTCAGCGGCATTCAGCCCACGGGCACCTTCACCCTCGGCAACTACCTCGGCGCGGTGAAGAACTGGCGGCGTTTGCAGGAGGCGTATGACTGCTATTATTTTGTCGCCGACCTGCACGCGCTCACGGTCTATCAAGAGCCTGCTGCACGCAGGAAGGCGAGCCGTGCGGCGCTTGCCCTGCTGCTGGCATGCGGCCTCGATCCCAAGCAGAGCCTCGTCTTTATCCAGAGTCACGTCCCCGCGCATGCACAGATGGGCTGGATGCTCTCGTGTCTCAGCCCATTTGGCGATCTTGCGCGCATGACGCAGTTCAAGGACAAGTCGGCAAAGCATCCCGAGGACATCAACGCAGGGCTTTTCACGTACCCTGCGCTGATGGCGGGCGATATTCTCCTCTATCA
>ERZ773054.1194-NODE-1194-length-16703-cov-8.157917_pt1 | contig 16703 bp, 10 predicted proteins | sample MGYA00580630_ERZ773054 | MGnify/ENA primary metagenome ERZ773054 (study PRJEB29015, sample SAMEA2737994) | human oral metagenome | biome: human oral; feature: human-associated habitat; material: dental | place: China | collected 2115 ... | reverse complement strand
AACAAATGGAATTATAAAACAAATAAATTCCTTTAAATCCATCTTCTTACTTTTAACAACATATATACCTAATAGCATAAATATTATAATTGGTAAAAATGGGACAGGGAAAAGTAGTATATTAGAAATGATGAGTTTATTTGATAGAGTTAATGGAACTTATAAAAGCTATGTTGACTATCCTAGAGAGTTTTTAATAATCTATAAAACTAATAATGAAAAAGAATTTATATTAGAGGGATATCATGAAAATGATGATGATAAATATTTTGAATTTTTAAAGATGTCTAAAGACTCATTAACTTTTTTAGTAAATTATTATACTTTTAAAATGACAGAAAATTATGAGTTTATAGGAACTAATAGCCCTAAGAATTTAAAAGATACAGGAATATTGAGAATAAAGTATGGTGAAGAAAGAATCAATTTTTTTGAAAAAAAATATTCATATGAAGAAGCTGAACAAGGGAATTATAAAATTAATACAGGAGTAAGTGAAGGAAATAAAGCAACTATTTATGAATATTTTATTAATAAAAAAAATATACAATCTGAACTTTATCGAGATGCAAATATAGTTATAGAAATACCAGAATTAGATTTTTATATTGATAAAATAAAAAACCCATTTGAAATAATAAAAGAAATAAAGTTATTTAATATCTTAAAAGAAGAGAAAATAAAAGATGTAGTAATAAAAAATTATTCTAACTATTTATTTTCTTATAAAATTTGGGAGATAATTGAAAATAAATCCTTTCAAGTAGATAAAATATTGGATATAATAAAAACTGAAAAAATAAAACTAAAAAAAATAAAAAATACAGAACAGATATTAGAAAGACTTTTAGATGAGATAAAAGAATATGAAAATGTAAAAGAGTTATCTAATAAAATTCATGAAATTCTTTTATTATTAAATGATGTTCAAGTGAGTGAATTAAATTTTAAAAGGAAAACTAATATTTTAAAAAAATATAAAATAAAAGGTAATGATTCTAGAACTAAGAAATTCTTAGAAAAATATGATGAAATAGTAAATTATCCATGGACAAATAAAAGACTTTATTTACCTGAATTTGAGAAAATACTAAATATAACAGAAGAGGGAATGAGTGATGGAGAAAGAGTTAGAGTAAATATATTTTCAACAATTCATAGATTTTTAGGAGAAAATGGAGAGTTGAAAAATAAAAAATATGTAACTCTTTTATTTGATGAGGTAGAAATGTTTTTACACCCTGAATGGTCTCGAACATTTTTACATGACCTTTTACTAGAATTAAAAGATTATAGAGATAAGCAATTTAAAATAATATTTGCTAGTCATAGTCCTTTTCTTTTATCAGATATTTGCTCAGAAGGAGTAATATATTTAGAAAAAAAAGAGAGAAAAACTATATTAAAAGAAATAGAAATAAAAAATTTTGGAGCAAATATTATTGACCTATTTAAAAATACCATGTTTTTAAAATCAACTTTTGGGGAATTTGCTACTGAAAAAATTAAAAAGGTGGTAAAAAAAATTGATGAAACTAATAGTTATTCTTTTATAAAAAATAATCATGAAATTAACTATATAATAGAAGAAATTGGAGAAAAGTTAATTTCTAATAAATTAAAATCAATGATTGAAGCAAAACTTGAAAATGAAGTTAATGATAAAGAGTATTATAAAAATAAAATAGAAGAATATCAAGCTAAAATAAGAGAAATAGAAGAGAAAGAAGGGGAAAAATAATGAAGTATATTTATCAAAAAAGTTTATATCAGTTTTTAAAAAAAGAAGAAATTAATAAAATTTTTATAAATAAAGACTCAAAAGAAAATAAAGAAGTAGAAATTGATGATGATATTTTAGATTTTTTCTTACAAAACTTAAAAAAAATTATAAAAAAAGAACCATTTGAAAGTAGAAATGAAGCAGAAAAAAAGAAATTTGATGATATTTTAAAAAGACTAAAAGAGAAAAATTTAACATTTTCTAGAGATAAACTAGAAAATTTATTAAAAGAAAAATATGGAATAATTAGAGAAAAGATAGCTCCCTTTCTTATTTCTGATAATCTTAATTTTTTAATCAGTAATGGCTGTTCTATGTATACTGGTTCTAAAGGTATAAATGATACATCAAAAAATGATTTATTGGATATAATAGAAAGATACAAATCCAAAAAAGGTTTACAATGGTTATTAAAGACAGTTGATTTTACTAATTTATCTCCTGAGAAAGTTTTAGATAAACTTTATCAGATAGATAATTTTTATACTAATATTTTAAGCAAAAAAGGAATATCAAAAAAAATAAAAAGCTTAATAGAAGAGTACAAAGAAATATTTTTAAAAAACTATGTTTTAGGGGTAAATTATAAGGATCCATACTTACATGAAGCATTACTTTTAAAATTGGTTTCTATAAAAAAACAAAATCATATTAATATTTTTACTTTAAATTATGATATTTTAATAGAAGTATCTGCTGAAAAATTAGGTATTTCTATAAATAATGGATTTCAAGGTTTTCAAATCAGAAAATTTAACCCAGCAAATTTTAATTATAAAAATTATGTAGAAACAAGTAATGGAGATAAAAAAATAGAAAAAAGCATAAATTTAATAAAATTACATGGTTCTCTCTCATGGGAAAAAGATGAATCCGTACTTCCATATAATATTATTGAAAAACAATTAGAATTAAATAAAACTAATAATGAAAATTGGAAACTAAATTATAATAATAAAGAGAAAATAATAATTTATCCAGTTCAAACAAAAAAATCATATACATTAGATTTACCTTATAGTGAAATGTTTAGACAATTTAATGATGTTATAAATAAGACTAATTCAACACTTTTTATTATGGGATATAGTTTTTCAGATGAACATATAAATGATATTATAGAAAATTCTTTAAGTAATCCTTTCATAAATATTATTCTATTTCTTTATTCTAATCAAGAGGAATGCTTAAAAAATGAATATTTAAAAAAATTAATAACTAGGGCTTGTATAGATAGTAGATTAACAATATTTTTTGGTGATACATTAAGTGATTTTGAAAATATAGTATCTGATATATTACCAATTGAAGCTGAAAAAAATCCTTATAGAGAGGTAATAAGACAATTAGAAGAACTTGTTCGAATAAAAAATGGTGATGAAGAATAATGGAAAAAATAAAAATTGGAAGAGTAGTTGAAATTGAAGGTCTAAATATTATTATTGAAATTAATGAAAAAGAAATTTCAGAAAAAATAAACTTTAAAGTAGGAAATCAAGTTACTCCTGTATTAATAAATAAACTTATATCAATTGCATTATTGAATGGTAAGGAATTAATTGGAAAAATTGAAAAGATTGTTGAAAATAATAGATTTTATACAGAAGAAAATTTTAAAAAGCAAGATAATAAAATTTGTATTTTTGCTAATCTTATTGGAATATATGATTATTATACAAAAAAATTTGATGAAGGAATAAATAATTTTCCATTTATAAATTCTGAGGTTTATTCTATTTCCTCAGAAATAAAGAAAAATATTATGAGTATAAGTTCTGAATATAAATTAAAAATAGGAAAATCTTTTAATGACAATGATGTTGAAATATTTGCTAATCCTGATATATTACTTGGAAAACATTTAGGAATTTTTGGAAATACAGGAACAGGTAAAAGTTGTACAGTTACTTCTATTATCCAAGGATTAAAGGATAGATTAACTGATGAAGAAGGAAATTTAGTAAAGACATCTCCTAAAATTATAATATTTGATTCTAATAATGAATATTCTAATGCATTTGAAAATACTGAGTTGAAATTTTTAAAAATAAAGAAAGAAGAGTTGAGATTACCTCATAATAAATTAAGTTATATTGAATATTACAAATTATTCGGAGCAAGTCAAGGAGTTCAAGTTCCTGTATTGAAAGAATCTTTACAAAGAAATAAAGAAATTAAAAATGATAAATATAGTTTCAAAGATATAGAAATTGAAATAGATAAAATTATTGAAAAAAATTCAGAAGAAAAAAATAAGGATTGGAATACAGTTAAAGGAAGTTTTAGTTATAATCAATGGAAAAATTGGCTTAATCCTCTTTTAAATAGAATAGAAATACTAGAACAAAATGAAGAACTAAAATTAATAATAGACTATAATGAAGAAATTGAAAATACAGTAGAAAAAATTAAAAATGATAAAGAAAATAATATATTTATAATTGAATTAGATTTTGATAAAGAAGAATTAGATATAATAATGTTTATTTTTAGTAAACTTCTGTATAATGAATGTAAAAATGAAAATATTGTATTAGTTCTTGAAGAAGCACATAGATATATTAATGAAGAAGATATTGGTGAATATAAATTAGGAAATTATTATATTCAAAAAATTGCAAGGGAAGGAAGAAAATTTGGGATTAGTTTGATAGTATCTAGTCAAAGACCCTCAGAATTATCTAAAAGTGTAATTTCACAATGTAATTCTTTTATAATACATAGATTAACAAATAAAAGTGATAATGAATTTGTTTATAGAATTTTAAGTAATCATAGTAAAGGTTATTTAAATTTACTTTCGGGTTTAGAAAAACAACATGCTTTAGTTTGTGGAGAAGCCTTCGGATTTACTGATATAGTTAAAATAGAAACTGCAAATCCAACCCCAAAAAGTGAAGATCCAAAAATGATTGAAAAATGGAGAGATAATTTAGAAAGTTTTTGAATAATCTAGTTGATAATAAATTATGATTAACATATACTATAAAATATAAATCTATCTGAAAGGGGGAATCCACATGAAGAAAATCCCAATAGGAATAAATGATTTCAAAACCTTAATTGAAAATAATTATTACTATATTGATAAAACTAAACATATAGAAGATATTTTAAATGATGGTTCAGAAGTTATTTTATTCACTCGTCCAAGAAGATTTGGAAAAACATTAAATATGTCAATGTTAAAATATTTTTTTGATATTGAAAATAAAAAAGAAAATAAAAAGTTATTTAATGATTTATATATAGAAAATTCTGAATGTATAAGTAAGCAAGGAAAATATCCAGTTATATATGTATCATTTAAAGATTTAAAAGCTAAGGACTGGGAAAGTTCTATTTTTAAGCTAAAAAATCAATTAAAAGATTTATACAAGGAATTTCTTTATTTAAAAGATAGTTTAGATGAGATTTCACAAGAAGATTTTAATAAAATCATATATATGAAAGATAATGCTAATTATGAATATGCTTTAAAATATTTAACAGAATATTTATATAAATATTACAAGCAAAAAGTTATTGTAATTATTGATGAATATGATAGTCCAGTTGTAGATTCTCATGAAAATAATTATTATGATGAAGCAATAATGTTTTTTAGAAATTTTTATAGTTCAGTTTTAAAAGACAATCAATATCTAGAAAAAGGGTTTTTAACTGGAATATTAAGGGTTGCAAAAGAGGGTATATTTTCAGGTTTAAATAATTTGGAAGTTTGTAGCATATTAGATAATAAATACTCATCTTTTTATGGTTTAACAGAAGATGAAGTTTTAAAAACATTAGATTATTTCAATATGGAATATAAGTTGGATGAAGTAAAAGATTGGTACGATGGATATAAATTTGGAAATAAAGAAATTTACAATCCTTGGTCAATTCTAAATTATATAAACAAAAAAGAAATTGGAACATATTGGGTAGGAACTTCAAATAATTTTTTAATAAATAATATTTTAGAAAATGCAGAAGCTAGTATATTTGACGAACTTAAACTGCTATTTTCTGATAAGAAAATTGAAAAGACTATCTATTCTGATTCCAATTTCTATAATATAAGAAACCCACAGGAGATATGGCAGTTACTTTTACATACAGGTTATTTAACAACAAAAGAGAAACTTGATAGGAATTTCTATTCTTTAGTTATTCCAAATAAAGAAATTAAAGATTTTTTTGAAAGAAGTTTTATAGGAAAGTTCTTAGGAAATGAAGATACTTTTAAAGTGATGTTAAATGCTTTATTAAAAAAAGATATAATTAGTTTTGAAAATAATTTACAAAAAATTTTAGAATTAAGTTTTAGTTATTATGACATTGGAACAGAAGAAAAATTTTATCATAATTTTATTTTAGGAATGGTTTTATCTTTAAGTGATAAATACTATGTGACATCAAATAGAGAAAGTGGCTATGGAAGATATGATATTCTTCTGGAACCAAAAAATAAAAAGGAAACTGCTTTTATTTTAGAATTTAAAGTAGCAAAAAGCGAAAATGAATTAGAGAAAAAATTAGAAGAAGCATTGAAACAAATAGAAGATAGAAAATATGATGTTGAATTAAAAAATAAAAATATATTTGATATTTTTAAAATTGCTTTTGTATTTTATGGTAAAAAAGTAAAAGTTAAAAATTTATAAATTGAATAAAAACTTTAAAAACTGCAATAAATATTTGCAGTTTTTTGTTTTTTTAGATATACTAAAAAGTGGAAATATATTGAAAGGATAAGATTATGGAAATAGATAAAATTAAAGAAATGCTTGAATATAGATTTAGTTTAACCACTGAACTTCCACAAAAAAGACATATAATTTTTTGGTATGATTCAAAAAAAGAATTTAAAGATTTAATGGATGACTTAAATTTAACTGATGTAAAAATAATTAAATTGACTAAATCTGCTGATAAAAAAGGAGATGCTATCTATACAAATATATTTAAAACAAAATATACTTTGGAAGTTATTGATACTGAGTCTAATTATTTAATTTATAGTGAATATCCTAGAGCTATTGACAGTGAAAATTATCTTTTAGATATAGAAAAATACTCAGAATTTTTTAAAGCAGATAAATCAGCAATGATAGTTGAAGAATTAAAATTAGATAGAACTAATTATAGATTTGGAGAAATTATAAGGGAATATTCAAGTTTTTTCGCTAATAAAGAAAGAAGAGAAAAATTAATAAAATTAATTGAAAATCCAGAATCTTTGGATGATGAAGAATTTAAACTTTCAATATTGACCACTATTTCTGCTGCAAAAACAGTTGATATCTTAGAAATATTAAAAAATATAATTTTAAATAAAAATAAACTACAAGATATTGAAAAATGGATGAATTTAGAATTTTTATTTTCTGAGATAAAAAAGAAATTTGACATTGAGGTAACTAGTTTTGAACAATTTTTAAAAATTCTTATGGTAACTCATTTTTATTGTGAATTACAAAAGAAAGCTCATACAAATTTAGAAAATTATTTTAAAGGTAGAAAAAATGAATTATATATCTTTACTGATTCATTGTTGCAAAATAAACAAACTTCTGAAATTATAAGGGCAGAATTTTACGAACTTGCCAAAGATTTGAATATAAAAGATAGAATAGATGAATTAGAGCTAGATTATTCTATAAAAGGAACAGCTTTTGAATATTTTGATAAGATTATTATAAAAGATATTGTAGAAATTTTTAATTCAGAAATTATTGATTATGATAAATATAAAAAATATATAGAGATAAGATTGGATAATTCTTTATGGAGAGAGGAATATCAGCACTTTTATAATACATTGTTAGCTGTTAATGATTTTTTTAGAATAAAAGATTCTTTAATAATTGAGAATAGAGAAGAATTAAGAGAAATTTTTAAAGATTATACTAAAAATTATTTCTTAATAGATAAGTTGTATAGAGATTTTTATTATTCCTATGATAAAATAAAAAACAGTGAATTAGCACCTCTTTTTGATACTTTAAAATCTAAAATAGATAAATTTTATGAGATTGATTATCTTGAAAAATTATTGGCACTATGGTCAAGTAAGGTATATGAAAGAGAAAAATTACCTCAACAAAGAGATTTTTATAAAAATAACATAGAAAAAGCTGATGTTAGGACAGTTGTTATAATTTCAGATGCTTTAAGATATGAAGTTGGTTATGAGATTAGTCAAAAATTAAGAAAAGAGGCTAATGTTAAAGAAATAAAAATAGAAGCTATGTTGACAGATTTACCAAGTAGAACCTTTTTAGGAATGGCTAATTTATTACCTTACAAAAAAGAAAGAGATATTGATTTAGTTTCTTCTAAGGTACTCATTGATGGTATTGATAGTCAAGGAACAGAAAATAGAGAAAAAATATTAAAAACTAGTTGTGAAGAATCTTCTGCTATTTCTTTTGATAATTTTTATAAAATGAATAGAGCTAAACAAGAAGAATTTATAAAGGGGAAAAAAGTTATATACATTTATCATGACAGTATTGATGCAATAGGAGATAAGGGAAAGACTGAAAATAACACTTTTAATGCCTGTAAAGATGCTGTTGAAAATATTGTAAGTCTTTCTAAATTACTTTCAAGCCTTGGAGTTGTAAATATTTATATAACAAGTGATCACGGTTTTCTATATGAAAAGAAAGAGGTTGAAGAATATAATAAACTTGAATTAAAAAATACAAAATATAAATCTATTGGAAAAAGATACGCTATATATGAAAAAGAAGTTGAAGAAAAAGGCTGTGTAACATTAAAATTAGATTATTTATATGGAATATTTCCAGAAAAAAATCAAAGAATAAAGACAAGTGGAAGTGGTTTACAGTTTGTACATGGAGGAGCTAGTCCACAGGAAATGATAATACCATTGATAAACTATAAGAGTGGGGCTAATTCTAAAAAAATATCTAAGGTTCAAGTTAGAATAAGAGAAAGTGTTGCTAAAATTACATCAAATCTGACTAAATTTTCTATATATCAAATAGAAGCTGTAAGTATAAAAGATAAGTTTATAGAAAGAGATGTTTCAGTAGCTTTATATGATGGAGATGTTAGAGTTAGTGATGAAAAGAAATTAAAATTAAATTCAATAGAAGAAAATACTATACATGATTTTAGATTGACTTTAAGTGGTGAACATAAAAGAGTTAGATTAAAAGTAATAGATATTGAATCAGGGGATATATTAGATTCAAAGGAATATGATGTGAGTATTGGAATTGCTTCAGATTTTGATTTTTAGGAGAAGATATGGATATAAATGAAATTGGAAGTAAAGTTTTTGAAGGAAAAATTGTAAGAAAGGATTTAGTTTCAAAAATAAAAGGAGGAGCAAATGTTCCTGTCTATGTTTTAGAATATTTACTTGGAATGTATTGTAATCAAACTGATGAAGAAAGCATTGAAGAGGGTATGTCAAAAGTAAAAAAAATACTTGCTGAAAATTATGTTCGCCCTGATGAAGCAGAAAAAGTAAAATCTAAAATAAAAGAAATTGGAGTATACAATGTTATTGATAAAGTAACTGTTATTTTAAATGAAAAAAAAGATAGATATGAGGGACATCTTTCAAATTTAGGTGTTAGCAATATTGAAATTCATAAAAGCTATATAAAGGATTATGAAAAATTACTGAGTGGTGGGATATGGTGTATTCTGACTTTATCATATCAATATGATGAATATAATGCCACTGATTCTCCATTTAAGCTAAATAAATTAAAACCTATTCAAATTGCAAGTTTAGATATGAATGAAGTTTATGAGGCTAGAAAACATTTTACCAAGGATGAGTGGATAGGCTTTATATTAAGATCGTCTGGAATGGAATTTGAAAATTTTGATAAAGATGCAATATGGCATTTATTAGCTAGAATGATGCCACTTGTTGAAAATAATTATAATCTTTGTGAATTAGGTCCAAGGGGAACAGGGAAATCATATATTTATAAAGAAATTAGTCCTAATTCTATTTTGCTTTCAGGAGGACAAACAACAGTAGCAAATCTTTTTTATAATATGTCAAAAAGACAAGTAGGTCTAGTTGGCTATTGGGATGTTGTTGCTTTTGATGAAATTGCAGGAATAAAATTTAAAGATAAAGATGGTATTCAAATAATGAAAGATTTTATGGCAAGTGGTTCTTTTGCAAGAGGTAAAGAAGAAAAAAATGCCAATGCTTCTATGGTCTTTATAGGTAATATAAATCAAAGTGTTGATGTCTTAGTAAAAACTGCTCATCTTTTAGTTGATTTTCCTCCTGAAATGAATAATGATTCTGCATTTTTTGATAGAATGCATTGCTATATACCAGGTTGGGATATTCCCAAATTATCTCCAAAATCTTTTACTAAAGAATATGGATTGATTGTTGACTATATGGCAGAAATATTCAGAGAACTTAGAAAAACTTCGTATGGAGATGCTTTTGATAGATATTTTTCACTTGGTAGGGACTTAAATCAAAGAGATACTATTGCAGTTAGAAAAACGGTTTCTGCTTTAATAAAATTGGTTTATCCAGATGGAATATTTACAAAAGAAGAAGTTGAAGAAATTTTAATAAGAGCATTGGAATATAGAAGAAGAATAAAAGAGCAATTAAAGAAAATGGCTGGAATGGAATTTTTTGCAACTAATTTTTCATATATAGATAAGGAAAGTGGAGAAGAAAAATATGTTGGTTTAAAGGAACAAGGTGGAAGTAAACTTATTCCTGAAGGTCCTTTAAAAGCTGGAGCATTATATACCATTGCAATGTCAACTAATTCTGTAAAAGGACTATACAAAATAGAAAGTCAAATATCTGCTGGTAAAGGAAAAATAACTGTGTCAGATAATAAATACAGGAAAACTTTTGAAAATGCTTTTAACTATTTAAAAATAAATTCTAAAAGAATAAGTGGAGCAATAAATATCAGTGAAAAAGAATTTTATTTATCTGTTGCTGATGAAAAGAATGTAGGTAATACAGAAGCTATAACTTTGGGTGGTTTTATTGCTATGTGTTCTATCTCTTTAAATAGGCAATTAATGCCTCAAACAGTTATATTAGGTGAAATGGCTTTATCAGGATCTATTAATGCAGTTTCAGATCTAGCTAGTACACTTCAAATTGCCAGAGAAGCAGGAGCAAAAAAAGCATTGATTCCAATTTTAAATGCTGTTGATATGTCAACATTGCCACCTGATATTTTAATGGATGTTCAGCCTATTTTTTATCAAGATCCTATTGATGCAACTCAAAAAGCATTGGGACTTATGTAATTTAAAGGAGCAAAAATGGAATATAGAGCTATCACAGCAGAAAATTTCTATTTAATTGAGATGAGAAATACTTGTAAATTTATTTTAGAAAATAAGGTTGAAGAAGATTTAAAAAAGATGTTAAAAGCAAATAATATTTTAGAAACAGTTAGTGAAAGTAATTTTTCAAAAAAATGTAATACTATAAATAAAAGATTAAAATCTTTAACTGATAATTTAAAAAAACAAATAGTAAACACAGACTTAGCTTCTGCAAAATTTATTAATCTTTATAGTATATTATGTAATGAAAGATTTATATTAGAATTTTTAGAAGAAGTGGTCAAAGAGAAATATGATAATTATAGTTATTATATAAAGGAAAGTGATTTTTCAAATTATATGGAAACTAAGTCTGAACAATCAAAAGTTATTCAAAATTGGACAGCAGAGGGTAAAAGAAGAATGTTAATAAAAGTTAAAAACTTTTTAACAGAGGGTGGATTTTTAGAAAAGAACAAAGATGGCTATAAAATAATAAAACCTATTGTTGATTTAGCTGTTATAGATGAAATTAAGGAAAATGGAAATAAAAAAATTTTAAAAATAATGTTCTATTAGAATGGTGAAGATAATGAAAGATAGATTTAAAGAATTGATAAAAAAAATCAAAAGTGATGAATTTTATAATAATAGAGGTTTAGCAAATGAAGTACCTTTTTATATATTTGATTATAATCCTAAATATGAATTAGAAATAAGGGATTTTGTAAAAAATAAATTACTGCCAAGTTTAGAAGATAATGAAAGATTAAAAGCAGTGGAAATTGATATATTTGAATTACTTCTTGAAAGTATGAGAAATGATAATATTTTAGATATGGCTTTTGAAATTGAAGAAAAAAAAGGAGCAAAATTTTTATATGAAAAATTAAAGAAAAGTTTTAATACTGAAATAATTATGAAATATATTTCACAGAAAACTAAGGGTAAAAATTTTCTGATATTAACTGGTGTTGGTAAAATTTTTCCCATTGTTAGAACACATACTATTTTAAACAATTTACAAAATATATTTGACCATACAAAAGTATTATTATTTTTTCCTGGTGAATATACTTCAACAGATTTAAGACTTTTTGGTTTTGAAGATAATAATTATTATAGAGCCTTTAAAATTTAGTTATTAATTTAAAAAATCCTATTAATTTAGGATTTTTTTATTGTATAATATGTTTAATAATTAATTGGAGGAAAAAAATGAAAAAAATTTTAATTATTATATTTACAATAGCAATTTTTGTTACAGGTGGCATATTTGGTTATAAAAAAATTGTTGCTGATGAAAGAGAAAAGAAAATTATAAAAATGTTTAATAAAGATATTTTAGATAATTTTGTTGAAAATAAAAAATCTGTTACAGAAAGATTAAAAACTTCTAACCCAGAAGAAGCAGATAAAATCTATAATGATTATTTAAAAATTAGCCAACTTATAATAGAAAATATAAATACAGAGCATTTAGATTTTTTAAATAATATCTATAATGAAGATTCAGAATATTACTTTACAGAAAAAGATTGGAAAACTGCCAATAAATTTTTAAATAATTATGATTTAGAGATTTTTGAATTAGCTGAAACAGAGGTTAAAATAATGGAAGTTCCTAATTATTATTATAATATTTTCAAAGATTATGTAACTGATGATTATAGAGAATATTTAGAAATTACTTATAAGGAAAATGAAGAGCCTTATTTCACAGATGGAAGTATATTGGTTTCTTATGACAAAATAGCAGATAGACTATTAACTTGGGAAAATTTCTTAAAAAAATATCCTAATAGTGATTTAGCTGAGATAGCAAATGAAAAGTGTAATATTTATAGAAGAATATATATTTTAGGTTCAGATAATGCCCCAACAAGAGAAGGTGGCTGGGAAAATAATGAACTTTTCTATATACCAGAAAACAATTTAAAAGAATTTAATAGATTTATAGAAAAATATCCAGATAGCCCAACTGTTGAGCTTATAAAATTTTATTTAGAAAACTATAAAAATATAGATGTTGATACTTTACTAAGTGAAAAAATTGATAAAGAATTCTATCTAGGGGGTATAGAAAATAGAGAAAAAGGAAATTTATTTTCAAAAGAAAGTAATAATTTATTAGAAGAATTTAAAAAAAATAGGGAAGAGGTTATCAGTAAACTAAAAAATTCAAATAAAGAAGAAGCAAATAAAATCTATGAAGAGTATTCAAAAAATAATAATAATATCTTAGAAAAGATAAATGAAATTGATGATGAAATGTTAAGTAGTGCATTTTATAAAGATGGTAATTTAGAAAAAGATAAACTAGATAGACAAAATAAGTTTTTAGATAGTTATGGGCTGGAAATTATTCAAATAGAAGATGGCTTTATGTTAACTGAGAAAAAGAAATTTTATTATAACATTTTTAAAAACTTTGTTACTGATGATTACAGAGATTTTTTAAAACAAAATATTATAGAATATATATATTACGCACCTTACTTAGATTTAAAACCTGAAATATTAGCAAATGAAATTATTGCTTGGGAAAACTTTTTAGAAAAATATCCAGATAGTAAATTAAAAGAAAAAGCACAAAATATAGCCTCTACATATAGAGCTGATTATATTATTAGTCTAACTTCTTCTGAAACAAGAGAAAGTTTAATGAATGGAAAAGCTAATGAAGCAGTAAAAGAATTTAATAGATTTATAAAAAAATATCCTAATAGTCCAACAAGTGATATTATAAAGTATTATTTAGAAAATTATAAAGAAGAAGATATTGATACATTGATTTCAAAAAAACTTGATAAAGGTTTTAAGGGGGAATAAATGAAAAAAATTGGTATTATAATACTTTTAGTATTCAGTTTTTTATCATTAACTAATTGTAATAAAGATAAAAAAGAAGAAAAGAAAAATGAAAGAATAAGTTTTTCTGATAAAAGTTATAAATTATTTGAAAAATTTGCTAATAATAAAAAAGAAGTAATGGAGAAATTAAAGTCTTTAAATAAAGAAGAAGCAAACAAACTTTATGAACAGTATGTAACTGATAATAATATTATTTTAGGTGAAATAGATGAAGTGACAACAGAATTTTTAAATGGAATTTATAATAGTTCAGAAGGAAAAGAGTTTACAGAAGAAGATTGGAATAATACAAATAAGACATTAAATAAATATGACCTAGAACTTTGGGATATAGGAGAGGGAATGGTTACAATTAGAGAACTACCTCATCTATATTATGATGTATTTAAAGATTATGTAACTGATGATTATAAAGAATATTTAAAAATTTGGGCAAAAGATGACGAAGAATTGTATCAAGCAGATGCAGGTTTATGTATATCTTTTGAAGAATTGGGAAATAGAATTGCAAGATGGGAAAATTTCTTAAATAAATACCCTAATAGTATATTAAAAACAAAAGTAATATCCTTATTAAACTCATATAGAGAAGACTATATTTTAGGTATGGATAATACAGCAACAAGAGATGGTGGCTATGATGGACAACCTTTTACTATATATGAAGAAATTAAGAAAGAGTATGACAGATTTATGAAAAAATATCCTAATAGTCCAACAGTGGAACTCATAAAATATTTTTTTGAAAATTATCAAAATGATAATATACAAGAACTTATTCAAACCAAAATTATTAAAAAATTTGAAAAAGATCCCTTTATAGATGTATTATCAGAAAACTTAGGAAAAATGATGGCAATAGAAAGAAATTATGAAAACTATATTTTAAAAAATAAAGAATGGGAAGTAGATATAGATAATGGATATATTTATTCTGATAAAGAAAAATATCCTATACAAATTATAGGAAGTTCTATATTGAATAAAGATGAAGGTTCAACTTGGGTTTGGGCATGGAAAAATTCTGATGTTTTTAATGGGGATTTACTTTCATTTGCATATAATGTTCATGGTATTGGAATGGATTTAAAATTATGTACTTTTATTAATTCAGAGTTTAAAATAACCGATGAGATAAATGAAAGTATATTATCAGCTATTGCTTGTGGAATTTCAGGAGAAAATTTAGCTTTTGATAATATATATTATTCAGTAAATTCTATGGTGTTTTATTATGCAATAAAAGGTTTACCCAATGAAGTCTTTTCATCTGTGAATTTAAGTGAATTTGTTGATATAACAAGTAGTTGCACTGATAAGTATACATTAAACCATAAATTATTTGTTGAAAGTTTTTTAAAATGGAATAAAAATAAATATAAATGGCAAGATAATAAAATTATTGCAGATTTTGGAAAAGATGGAGAATTGGAGATTGAGTTTGAAAAAGTAGGGGATAATTTTAGAATTAAAAATATTAATTTAAATTCATAATTGTTTGGAGGTTTTTATGCTAAATCATATAGTTATGTGGAAAATAAAAGAAGATGTTGAAGACAAAGAAAAGGTTAAGTTAGGTATAAAAAATGGTTTAGAGGGATTATTTGGAAAAATTGAAGAATTAAGAGAAATTAGAGTTGAAAGATTTATGGAAACTACAAGCACTCATGATATTGCATTATTTGTTAAGGTTGATAATGAAGAAACATTAAAAAAATATGCAACAAATCCTTTACATGTTGAAGTAATAAAAAAATATATTAAACCTTTTGTTTATGATAGAGTGTGTATAGACTTTTTTGAATAAAATGTTAAACTAAAATATAAATAGTAGGAAAAAATATGGAAATAAAAAAAATTGATGAAAAAGATTTGGTTGTCAGCCAAAGAAAAAAAAGAAATAGAGATAGTAAAAAAACTATATTTGAAATATATAAATCTGAAAAAACTGTTAAAGATTATATGTTTCATTTAAAAGATTTTCTTCATTTTGTATATGATGGAGAGAATGATTTTTCTATTTCTGAGGTAATTCCATTGATGCAAGAAATTGAAAAGGAAGATGTTGAAGCATATATTGTACATTTATTTGAAGATAGAAAATTAAAAAAGACTTCTGTAAATACTATTTTATCAGCATTAAAATCTTTATATAAAGAGCTTGAAAGCAATGGACTAAAAAATCCAGTTAAATATATAAAACTTTTTAAAGTGAATAGAAATATTGAAAATATTTTGAAAGTTTCTATTGATGATATAAGAAAAATTATCGGACTTTATAAAATAGATAGTGAAAAAAAATATAGAAATATTACAATATTATACACTCTTTTTTATACAGGAATGAGAAGTAAAGAACTTTTAACACTTCAATTTAAACACTATTTAAAAAGAGAAAATGAATATTTCTTTAAATTGATTGAAACTAAGAGCGGAAAAGATGTATATAAGCCTATACATAAATCATTAGTTAAAAAGCTAGAAGAATATAAAGAATATTTAATGAATATGTATTCATTGGATTTAAAAGATTTAGAAGAAAAATATATTTTCTCAACTTCTGTTTTAGATAACTCTCCTCTATCTTATCGTTCACTAAATTCAATCATACAAGATATGGGAAAATTGATAGATAAAGATATTAGTCCACATAATATAAGGCATGCAATAGCAACAGAACTTTCACTTAGTGGAGCAGATATATTAGAAATTAGGGATTTTTTAGGACATTCTGATACAAAAG
>ERZ773054.1192-NODE-1192-length-16719-cov-4.630881_pt1 | contig 16719 bp, 12 predicted proteins | sample MGYA00580630_ERZ773054 | MGnify/ENA primary metagenome ERZ773054 (study PRJEB29015, sample SAMEA2737994) | human oral metagenome | biome: human oral; feature: human-associated habitat; material: dental | place: China | collected 2115 ... | reverse complement strand
GAGGCGGTCAATGAGCGCCTAGGCTCGGCCGCACAGGCTCGCCCGGAGGGCTTTGTAGATAGCGTAGCGATCGAGCATACGGAGTATCTGTACGACCGAGTGCTTCACTTCCCGAAAAGCGGTTATTTTTACTACGATCCGCAAGAGGGATATAATAGTACCGGCATCATCTACACGCCGATAAACGTGATTATGTCGGGCTCGTGCGCGCTTCCTGCGATCTCCATCGAGGATATGCAATACGAGCGAGTAAATAATTACGATCTACAAACGCTTAAATTTAAAGTCGCTCGCTAAGGCGTAGCGATTTTAAAGCTCGGCACGGATTTTGCATTTATTGCGATTTTCGCGCCGAGTTCCGCTTTTTGCGTTCACAAGCATTTTGCAAACGAATGCCTGATAAAATTTTAAAATTTCAATCCTGCCCGTCAGCCGAATTTCAAAATTTTATATCAATGCCTATATTATTTCATAGCTTTTTACTATCTATTTATAACGTTATTCTATTTGACTTACCTTTAAATTCGAGTTATCATTTCTTTTAAATATACACTTTTAATTAAAGGAGTTGCAAATGCAAGACGTATCAAGACGTAGTTTTTTAAAGATTAGCGCGGTTGGCGCCGGAGCACTTGCGCTGGGAGCTAGTAGCGCGACTGCGGCACAAAACGCCAAGGATGTCAAATTTGACGAGGAATACGACATCGTCATCATCGGCACCGGTTTTGCGGGGCTTGCCGCGGCGATTAAAGCCAGCGGACGCGGCAAAAAGGTGCTAGTGCTTGAAAAGATGGGTCGCGCGGGCGGAAATTCCGTCATCAACGGCGGAAATATGGCAGCTCCTATGAATAAATTTCAAGTCGCACAAGGCATCAAGGATAGCAAGGAGCTTTTTATCGCCGATGCCGTAAAAGACGGACTCGGGCTCAATCATACCGATCTTTTGGGCGTGATGTTTGATCGCGCAAACGACGCCGTGGATCTTTTAACTAGCTGCGGAGTGGAATTTAGCGACAAGCTGATCTTTGAGAGCGGCCATAGCGTCGCAAGGAGCTTACAATCGACCAACGGCTCGGGCTCGGGCTACATCCAGCCGATGATGGGTAAACTTCAAAACGATCCTAACGTCACGATCAAAACTCGTACGAAATTTGACGATTTCATCGTGGACGACAGCGGCCGCGTCGTGGGCGTAGAAGCTCGCGAGGAGTATAAATTTGATCCAAAGCTCTTTAGCGACGATCTGGAAAACAAAAGCGGCGAGAAAAAGAGCTATAAAGCCAAAGACGGCGTTTTGCTGGCTTCGGGCGGATACGGACGCGATCTATGGTACCGTCAGATCCAAGATCCGCGCGTAGTGCCTAGCATAGACAGCACCAACCATCCGGGAAGCTCGGCAGGAGCGATGCTAGCGGCAAACAGAATCGGCGCATTTACCCTTTTAACGTCGTGGATTCAGTTCCTTCCATATTGCTCGCCCGATGAAAAGGGCTTCGGCGCTGCGGTAAATTTCACCAACCACTGCTGCAACACCTACGGTCTAACCGTCGATCCAAAGACGGGTAAACGCTTTATGGACGAGCACGCAGGGCGCAAGATCAAGGCGGACGCCTGCTTTAAGGTTATCGGCGAGAGCGAGAAAAACGACAACTATCCGGTAAACGTCTGCGACTCTCAAGCCGTCGCCGCGCGTAACCCGGTCTATACATCAAGACCGCTGGAAGCAGGCGTCGTGAAGAAATTTGACACGTTAGAGGAGCTTGCGAAGGCTTATAACTTGCCGCTGGAGCCGTTTTTAAAGACCGTCGCGGATTATAACTCTTACGTCAAAGCTGGCAAAGATCCGGAATTCGGCAAGGTTGTCGATAAACTGGACGGCATCGACGTTTCCAAACCGCCGTTTTACGCAAGCCGCACGATGCCGAAGGTGCACCACACGATGGGCGGACTCGAGATCAACACCAAAGCTCAGGTCATCTCGAGCCTTACTCACGAGCCGATCCCAGGGCTTTGGGCTGCGGGCGAGGTAACCGGCGGCGTGCACGGCGCGAGCAGGCTCGGAACCTACGCGATCCTTGATTGTATGGTTTTCGGAATGATCGCGGGCGAAACAATCGGGGCTTAAATTTAGCACCTGCGAAATTTCGGCGTGAAGTAGCCATACATGCTTTGCGCCGAAATACTATATGCGTATTTAAAATTTTCGAGACAAAGCCGCAAAGTGTGCCGTAGCATTTCAAAGCGTTTTAAAATTTAAAGCGCTTAAAATTCTGCCGCGCGTCTTTTAAATTTGAATACCGCGCACTTTAAAATTTTATAGCGGCGGCAAAATTTCGCACAGGCGGCGAGCAAATCCGTGCGCCGTAAATTTTAAAATTTACGCCTAAATTTCGGCTAGCGGAGCGGAATTTATTCGCTTTAAATTTGCGCTTTTAAAATTTTCTTTTCTAAATTTTTAAAATTCTATCACTAAGTCTTTACGTTAAATTTCGCTACGTGGGTGTATAATCTATAAAATTTCAACGCAAGGAGCAAAAAATGCAAGAAATTTCAAGACGAAATTTTATTAAAATCGGCGCGACGGGAGCTCTGGCTTTAGCTGCAAGCAGTACGAGTGCAGCACAAAACGCTAAAGACGTAAAATTTGACGAAGAATATGATGTTGTCGTTATCGGTAGCGGTTTTGCAGGCTCGATGGCGACGCTTCAGGCTCTTAAGCGCGGCAAAAAAGTGCTTATGATCGAAAAGATGGGTCGTGCGGGCGGTAACTCCGTCATTAACGCCGGCAATATGGCGGTGCCAAATAACGAATTCCAAAAAGCCGCGGGCATCACGGATAGTAAGGATGCTTTCATCGCAGATTGCCTAAAAGACGGGCTAAATTTAAATCACGTAGATTTGCTAGGCGTCATCTACGACCGTGCAGGCGATGCTTTTGAATACCTAAAAAGCATCGGAGTGGAGTTTTCGGGCAAGGTGATATCTGCTAGCGGACACTCGCTAAAGCGCGCCGTACAGGCCAAAAACGCCAGCGGCTCGGGCTACATCCAGCCGATGCATAAGGCGATCGAGGAAAATGCAAATGCTGTAATCAAGAAGCGTACTAAATTTGATGATTTTGTCGTAGATGACAGCGGCCGTGTCGTAGGCGTGAAGTGTCGCGAAGAATATAAGTTCGATCCGCAGCTTGCTAGCGACGATAGGGAAAACAAAAGCGGCGAAGTAAAATTTTTTAAAGCCAAAGATGGCGTCATTTTGGCTGCGGGCGGATACAGTTCGGATAAATGGTTTCGCGCGCAGCAGGTGCCGTATCTAAAAGACAATATCGAAACCGTAAGCCAACCAGGCGCTACCGCAGGTGCGCTTATCGCGGCGATGAAGCTAGGTGCGAATCCTTTGCAACTCAGCTGGATTCAACTAAATCCTTATACTAATCCTAGCGAGAAGGGATTTGGTACTTCTGCGTTATTTTCAAATCACTGCGCTAACGACTATGGTCTAACCGTCGATCCAAAGACCGGCAAACGCTTTATGGATGAGCACGCAGGGCGCAAGATCAAAACCGAAGCGATCTTTAAATGCATGGCGGAGAGCGAAAATAACGACAACTACCCCGTAAATATCTGCGATCAAGCAGCAGTTGATGCAAATAATCCGGTCTATACGTCAAAAGGCGTAGAAGCAGGCTCAATTAAAAAATTTAATACCTTGGAAGAGCTTGCAAAATTTTATAAAATTCCGCTGGAGCCGTTTTTAAAAACCGTCGCGGATTTTAACGGCTATGTCAAAGCAGGAAGCGACCCGGAGTTTGGCAAGCCTTTGACAAAAGCCGATGTAGGCGGTATCGACGTATCAAAAGCTCCATTTTATGCGTGCCAAACAAGCCCGAAAATTCTTTACTGCATGGGCGGCGTGCAGATCAATACCAAAGCCCAGGTTATTGACGCGGCTAGCGGCGAGCCGATCGCAGGGCTATATGCAGCGGGCGAAATCACCGGTGGCGTTCACGGCGCAAGTAGGCTCGGTACTATGAGCATGGCTGATTGTATGGTTTTTGGCATGGTGGCGGCAGAAAATATCTGAATTTAGGGCGCGACGGCATATTTAAATTTCGCCGTCACGTCTAAATTTTAAAATTTTATGCAAAAAAGCGTAAAATTCTATTCGTTCGGTAAGGGTTAAATTTCACCGAAATTCGCATAGTCTGGGAGACGGGTATGATAGCGATCTATTTTAGCGCCACGGGCAACACGAAGCACTGCGTGGATAGGCTCATCGCTCATCTTGGCGGCGTTTGCGTCTCGATCGAGAGCAAGGCTTGCAATGAGCTTTTAAAGCACCACAATGACGTTATCTTGGCATATCCCGTCTATTTTAGCGACCTGCCGCGTATCGTGCGCGACTTCCTCTACCGAAACGGCGCGAGCTTTAGCGGCAAAAACGTATTCATCCTCGCTACGATGGAGATCTTCAGCGGCGACGGGACGGGGTGCGCGGCTAGAATTTTAAAACAATTCGGCGCAAACATAACGGGCGGCGCTCATATCAAAATGCCCGCGTTCATCCTCGACGTGGCGATTTTCAGCTACTCGCAAGCGAAAAACGAGCGCATAATCAAAGAGGCGGACGCTAAAGTCAGACGCGTTGCGGAGGCGCTTAGCACAAATCGTCCGCCGCAAGAGGGGCTGAGCGCGCTTTGTCGTATCGCAGGGTTTTTAGGACAGCGGCTTTGGATGAAAATTTGGGATAAAAGCCCCTTTGCTAAGCGCAAGCCGAGCCTCGATCCATCGCGATGCAGCGGCTGCGGGGCTTGCGTCAAACTCTGCCCGATGCGTAACATAAAGCTCGCTTGCAAAAAGGCGCAATTCGGCGATGAGTGCACGCTTTGCTACAGGTGCGTAAATATATGCGAGCACAAGGCGATTACGATCCTGGGCAGGGCGAAAAATTTAGAAAAGTCCATTGCCGCAGACTTATGAGGACGAGCTCATGCCTCGCAAGTTCGCAATAAAATGCGTAACAACGGGCGAGGAAATTTTACTTTTTGATAGCACTGCGCACGGCTAAAGCGCGACGTTTCTCGACAAGCTCGATGCAGAAAAAGTAGCCCGTCGCTATATAGTGAAATTTAATCTACCGCCGCGCAAGACCCGCGTAAAATTTGGCTATAGCACACGCTACGACGACTAAATGGACGAATACGAGGCCAACGAGTGAGGCAGGGTCATACTAATAAATAGCGGGGCTGCCTTGCGTAGCAGGAGGTAAGGCAAACGGGCTATATCGCCGTAAGCTACGAGGACGAAGCGGGCAAAAATACAAAATTTCGCTTATGTAGGCGGTCTTAAATCTCAGTCCGTCTTTTTTGCTCCGTATTTAAATTTTACTCGGTCGCTAGATGCTCCTAAATTTAAATTCTCTATAGCCGAATGTGGCGTCTTAGAATTTTAGCAAAGGTTTATCCTGCAATACTGCGCCGTGAAATTTCAGCGAAGGCTTATTTTGCCGCATATCTCAAAATTCTTAAATTACCCGCGCTGGCCTACTTAAGCTCTAAAGCGCTTGCCTTATCACTTCGCCCAATGGTAAAATGCTGCGCCTTGCCTTATTAATTCGCCGCGGAATTTCGCTGTAAAACTAAATTTTAAAATTTGGCCCATTTAAATTTAAAAGCGCACGACTATCGCAAAAATCATTCGATATTATTGGCGACGCCGGCCTAATTTTAAAATTACACCATCGCCCCTATATACGGCTATAGTCGTTAAATTTTAAGCAACAATAGGCGATAAAATTTTAAGAATTTCGCCGCCAAGCCCACAAAACCGCCTAAACCTTCTTAAACTTTACGCTAAATTTGCTTCCGCGTCCTACTTTGCTACGTAGTGAAATCTGCGCGCCATGGATTTTTGCGATTTGTGAGGCGATGGCTAGCCCGAGCCCCGCGCCACTATTTTGCTCGCGATTTCTGGAGCGCTCGATTTGATAGAGCTTGTCCCAAATTTTATTTTGCAAAGCAGGCTTAATGCCCTCTCCGTCGTCGCTTATGCTAAGTTCGCACGCGTCTGCACTGACGCAAAGCTCTAAAGCGACGCTGCTGCGCGTAAATTTTAAAGCATTGCTTAAAAGGTTGTTAATCAGCCTGATCAAAAGCAGCTCATCGCCGTTTACGCGCACGCCCTCGGCTATCTGCGAGCTAAAGCTTAGCCCTTTTTGTGCGCACAAAAGTTGAAAGTCTTGCGCACACTCGCTTGCGATTTTGCTTAAGCTTACGGGTGCCAAACGCGCGCCGCGCTGCAAGCGGGCAAGCTCTAAAATTTGCTCTATTAGCGCCGAAATTTTACGCGCTTGATTGTTGATGACCGCGAAACTCTCCTTTGCCTCGCTCGCGTCTTGCTCGTAGGCTAGGGCGTAGTCGCTTTGAGCCAGTATGACGGTAGCGGGCGTACGCAGCTCATGCGAAAGGTCGGCGCTTAGCTGCCGCTCGCGCTCAAACGCGCTTTGCAGCGATGCTAGCATTTCATTAAACGTAGCTGCGAGCGCGCTTAGCTCATCCTTGCCTCGCGGTAGTTCTATTCGTCGCGTAAAATCGCCGCTAGCTCCGATCTCGCTAGCTGTACGCGACATAGTGCGCACGGGCTTAAACGCTCTTTTTATGATCGCGTAGCCGCCGTAGATGACGAGCACCACAAATAGCGGCGATAGGATAAGAGCGATCAGCATCACGCGCTTCATCGCAAGCTCAAACTCGCTAACTGCGATGACGCCGCGTATCCATGCACTGCGCCCTTTGATCTGCGCGTCGTAATAGAAAAACTCATTGTCGTCAAGCTCCACCTCGCGCGCGCCTTGAGGCGAAAGCGGCAGCGCAGGATCGAAGCCTTTAGGCACAAACCCCGCGATCACGCCGCCTTGTCCGTCATGTTCGTAGAAAAATACACCGTCATCAAAGCTTTTAAATTTTCCATCGCGCGCGGCTTTTTGCACTAAGCGGGCAAGCTTTTTTTGGCTGACGGAGCTTCCTGATACTTCGTCTAAAATATAGCCGTAAATGCCGATAATAGCGCCTGCAAGCGCCAAAATAAATACGCTGTAATAAAGCGTCACGCGTAGGCTGATAGGTAGCGCGCGCGAGATAAAATTCTCTTTAGCAGTTGAGAATGCAAGGACTAAGGCTTGAGTAAAATTTCTTATCGAGATTTTAGACGCGAAATTTTGTTCTTGACTTTGCGCGAGAACGCTATTAGAATTTTGCGCTAGATCAGGCGTTGCGCTTGTAGCAGCAAAATTCGGCGCGGAATTTGATGCCGGATTTTGCGTGGAATTCCGTTTAAAATTTGACGCCCGGTTTAACTCAATATTTTGCGTGGGATTTTTCTTGCGGCTTTTCTTTAAACACGCAAAATTATGCGTAAAATTCTGTTTAAAATTTCGCACGAATTTTAATATGAAAAGCGCCGTAGCGGCAAAAATCTGCTTCGCAATCGCCGAAATTTTAATCCAAATCTTGCTATTTTGCCACGACATAGCCAAGCCCTCGCTTCGTTTCTATTATATCGCCGTGCTCGCCTAGCTTTTTGCGGATATTTTTGATTAAAACATCGATAACATTTGAGCTTGTTTCGTCGCTAAAATCCCAAATGCTCTCGCCGATTTGTTCTCGACTCAAAATCGCACCGCGATTTAGCATCAAAAGCTCTAAAATTCTATATTCCTTGCCCGTTAGCTCCACTACCTCGCCTGCGCAAACGACCGATTTTTTGCTTAGATTTAGGCGCACTTGCCTTATGACAATTTCGTTATCCGCAGTAGCGTTTTTACGCCTGATAATTGCGCGAAGTCGCGCCAAAAGCTCACGAAAATCAAAGGGCTTAACCATATAATCGTCTGCGCCCAGATCAAGCCCTGCGATGATATCTTCTTTGGCGTCCCGCGCAGTTAAAAATAAAACCGGCGTGCCCAGTCCGCGCGCCCGCGCCGCCTTCAAAAACTCAAAGCCGTCCATCACGGGCATCATCGCATCAAGCACGATAGCGTCATATTTCGCGACATCCAAAAACTCTAGCGCTTCCTTGCCGCAAAAGGCGCAATCTACGCTGTAGCCGTTCTTTTTCAGACATTTTGCGATGATTTGATTTAGATCTTTTTCATCCTCGACAAGTAGAATTTTCAAAGCGCTCCTTTAAAATTTTGCTTATTCTAATCCGCCATTTTAGCCAAAAACGTATAAATTTTGCGGTGCTTTGGATGTGTAAACCTGCTCGCTTTATGCACCGCTAAATTTCAGTAGCGTTAGGGAGTTGCACTAATTTGCAGGCGCCTTTTGCCTAGCTCTAATCTCGCTTGCCTTTTTATCCGCTACGCTTCCTAACCGCCCTAAAAAATTTAGTGCGCCTGCTGCGATATTTAGCGCAAAAAGCCCAAATCCTACGCAGCCAAGCTTGAAATTTTGCTTAGCGATTTCGCGTTTACAGCGGCTGCAAAGCACTGGCTTGCAAGAATTACAAACCTCTGCGCAGCTTGCTGCGCTGGCATAATCTTTCGCGCTTGCTAAATTACTTATATCTGAAAAATTTTGCGTATCGGCGAAATTTTGCTCGCTAGTGAAATTTCGTACACTTGATAAGTCTTGCGTCTGCAAAGAATTCCGCTCGTCCTTATAATCTTTCGCATCCGCAGAAATTTTTTGATTTTCGCAACATTCCACGCTAGAAAAATCTTTAGAATTTTGCTCGCAGGGCGCGAGATTCCACTCGCTTGTTTCGCTCACTAAATTTACTGAAAAATCTTGCGTATTTTCATCTAAATTTTTAGCCGCGTCTGCATTTTGGGTACCATAAGTTATAGCATCAGCGTTTTTGTTTATGCTAAAATCCCTAGCATCCAAAGCCTCACTAGTTTAGGCGGAGCTATCTGTTCCACCCTTTAAACTTTGATTTTTCATCTCACGCCTTTGCTTATTTTTGACGCTGCAAGATCTGCTCGCCCGTAGCAGCGTCGATTAGCACCTCTTTTTTGCTCATGCCCTGGCGTAGTTTGACTTCGTATGCGGGCTTACCGCCGTTACTTTTTAAATCAACCTCGCGAAAATCCCAGCCGGCATTTGCGCTAAGTGCTTTGGCGCGAGCGTCTGCGGCACTGATTTTGACCTGCGAATAATCAATTTTACTAGGCTTTAGCTTCTTTTGCGTTTGAGTCTTTAAAATTTCGCCGCTTTGAGCGTCGATTTTGATCTCGTTTTCGCTACCTTCTTTATGCGACTCTATCTCATAGACGAGCCTTCCGTGCTCATCGTCGATTTCTACGCTTTTTATAGTCGCGTCACCAAAGTTTTGCTGTGCGATCCCTATCGCTTGATCGAATGAAACTTTAGCGTCTTTTTCACTAAAACTTCCTGCGTTTAATGCGCCTACAAGGGCGAATGTAGCGGCGAGCGCGCCTAAAGCTTTAAGATTTTTCATCTTTAATCCTTTTGATTTTATTTCCAAATTTTATTTTGGATGGCGCAATTTTAAAATTCCAAGATGAAGCTAAGATGAATACGCGCGGAATTTTAAAATTTCACAAAAATTTTGCTGCGATTTGTGAGATACAAAGCGCGGAATTTCCGAGCATTTACCAAAACGCCGTAAAATTTCAACTTGAAATTTTATCTCAAGGAACGCTTCGTGCCTAGTTTTTTCAAAAATCCGTCGCAGCAGAAGCTTATTTTTCTAAGCTCGCTTGCTTTTGTGGCATTTTTTAACTTCTCGTTTTTCAAAAATATCATAAATGCATACGGAATTTCGGGGCTAAATTTTATCTATCTTGTCTGCGATGCGGCGGCTTTGATCGCTTTTTTGACGCTATTTTTTACAATTTTTAGCTCGCGTTATACGACCAAGCCGATTTTGATGATCTGCTTTTTTATCTCGTCGTTTACAGCGTATTTTATGGATAGCTATAACGTCGTAATCGATTCGGAGATGATCCGTAACGCAGCCCAAACGAACTTTGCCGAATCAGCGGATCTTTTCAGTCTGCGACTGGCTATTTACGTGCTGGTACTGGGCGTCTTACCCTGCGTGCTGATTGCTCGCTCGCGTGTTAGCTACCGTCCGCTTAAATTTGAAATTTTAGCTAAGCTCAAAGTAGCGGGCATTTGCATAATAATCATCGCGGCGCTGCTTTTTGGATTTAGCAAATACTACGCGTCGTTTTTCAGAGAGCATAAAATTTTACGCAGCTACGCAAATCCCGGATATTGGATCTACAGCGGCGTTAAATTTGCCGCGAAATCTAAAAAGCAGGGCTCACAGCCTCTGATGCAAATCGCTATGGACGCGCATATCGATGAAAATTCTACAAGCCCAAAAAAGCTCGTCGTCGTAGTCGTGGGCGAAGCGGCGAGAGCGGATAGATTTTCGCTAAACGGCTACGAGCGAGATACTAATCCGCTACTAGCCAAAGAGCAGGGCGTCGTAAGCCTAAGTAATACCCATTCTTGCGGCACTTCGACGGCGCAAAGCGTGCCGTGCATGTTTTCGCTGCTAAATCGCGATGAATTTAGCGTTGAAAAGGCCGCAGAGGAGCAAAACGTATTAGACATACTAAACCGCGCTGATGACATGGCGATTTTGTGGCGCGATAACAATTCCGATTCCAAGGGTGTGGCGCTGCGCGTAAAATATCAGGATTTTAAAATTCCGCAAAATAATCCGATCTGCGATGTGGAGTGCAGGGATGAGGGGATGCTTGCGGGGCTTGATAAATTTATCGCCGAAAACGCGGGCAAAGATGTATTAATCGTGCTGCATCAGATGGGCAATCACGGGCCTGCGTATTTTAAGCGCTATAAGAAAGAATTTGAAAAATTTAGCCCCGTTTGTCGCGATAACGAGCTTGAAAACTGCTCGCAGCAAGAAATTTCAAATGCCTACGATAACGCGATTTTATACACGGATTATTTTTTAAGCAAGGTTGTAGAATTTTTAAAACCATATTCTAAGACGCACGAAACGGCGATGATCTATATGAGCGATCACGGCGAGAGCCTCGGCGAGGGCGGCGTTTATCTGCACGGCATGCCCTATCTTTTCGCTCCCGAGGCGCAAAAGCATATCGGTGCGATTGTTTGGCTAGGTGAGGGAAAAATGCGCGAAAGATACGATCTGAGCGTACTTAAATCGCATAAGGACGACGCTTTTTCGCACGATAATCTTTTTCACACGCTGCTTGGAATTTTTGAAGTAGATACCAAGGTGTATAACAAGGATTTGGATATTTTAAATGGAGTGAAAAATTAGAATTTCGCTCTAAATTCCGTCGTAAATTGTGAGTGAAATTTTAGCAATAAAAAATTTTATTGGCAAAATTCTAATTTAAGCTTAGTTTGAAATTTTACCTAAACTTGAGCAAAATCTGCTCTAAAATTTTTTATGCAAAAGCTAATGCAGAGGCAAAGTACCGCAAAAGCTCAATCTCTCATTTATCGTTGAGAGCTATAAATTTTTAAATTTCATTAGCGATTTTTTGCGCGGTTTTGATAAATGCTTGCGCTAGATGGTTTAGACGTTTGCCTTTTTTGTAGGCAATTATCAGCGTATTATCGAGCTCGCGCGCGCCTACATCAAAGAGCTTTATCCTACTTGCCTTATCTTCTTTTATCATCTGCGGTATGCTAAAGCACGCTCCTGCGCCGCTTGCGACGATAGCATTGGCGATATCAAAGGTCTCCGTACGACACAGCACTTTCGGCGCAAAGCCTGCGGCGGCAAAAAATGCATCTATCTGCTCGGCGCTTCTTAGGCTTTGATTAGGCAGGATAAATCTTTCCTCTTTTAAGCGCGAAATGTCAATTTTGGGAACAGATTCGTTTTTAAACTCAAGCGAGAGCGGATGGGTGGAGCTTAGAGCGACATAGGTTTTTTGCGTTAGAATTTTAACCCCGTCAAGCCCGCTCATATCGATGGGCAGTATCAGCATACCGACATCAAGATCACCTTGAAGTAGCATTTCGCGAATGCTAAGCGCAGAAGAAAACTGCGTGATTTGTAGATCCGAATCCTTAAATTTCTTGCAAAACATCGGTAGTAGCGACGGCAGTAGATTATAGCCGTTTTGCGAAAAACCGATGCGAATTTTATCATTTTTTACGCCGCTTATTTCAGAGATATCGTTTTTTAGGTCGTTTATGGCATCAAAAATGACTTTGGCTTTACTAGCATAAATTTTTCCCGCGTGCGTAAGCGAAATGGGATTACTCGTGCGGTTAAAAAGCTGCGCTCCAAGCTCACGTTCCAGTGATAAAATGCTCTGTGATAGCGACGGCTGCGGGATTTTAAGTGCCTCGGCAGCCTTAGTAAAGCTACGGAATTCTGCTACTTTTAATACTAGCTCCATGCGATGCAAATTCATTTAGCCTCTCCAATTGATAATTTAATTCTTATGAAATGATACACTAAATAATATTTGACTTATGTTAAAAATGAAACTAAAATTACGCTTTTAGTTTAGAACTTTAAACTTAAGCTAAGAATTTCTCAAATGGAGAGGAAAATGAGCGAATCAAATTTCAACAGACGCGATTTCTTAAAATCGGCCTGTATCAGCGTCGGCGCGCTTAGCCTTAGCGGCTGCGTGGATACTGACAAAAGTAAAAGCGGAGGCGGCGGCAACGAAGGCAGCCTTCCTAGCGTGGACGTACTTATCATCGGCTCGGGAGGCGCGGGTCTACGTGCAGCCGTAGCGGTAAGAAAGAGTAATCCAAATCTCAGCGTCGTAGTAGCTACGAAGATGATGCCTTCGCGCAACGCCACCTGTATGGCGGAAGGCGGTATCAACGGCGTTACGAGTTTTAGTGACGGCGATTCATATAAGCTTCACGCCTACGACACCGTAAAGGGCGGCGCATATCTCGTAGATCAGGACGCCGCGATTAAATTTTGCGAGCTTGCAGGCCCTACGATTGCCGAGATGGATTATATCGGCACGCTGTTTTCCAGAAACGCTAGCGGCGGCGTGGACGGCAAAGAAAGCGGCGTCCCGGGCGGCGTAGCACAGCGCTTTATGGGCGGCGCGTCTAAAAAGCGATGCAACTACTCCGCCGATAAGACGGGTCATATCTTGATGCACGCCTGTTTTGACGATGCGGTCAGCAACGGCGTGAAATTTTTAATCGATCACGAGCTGCTTGGGATCAGTGCCCCTGACGGCAAATGCGAGGGCGTCGTGCTTCGAAATATCCAAACCGGCGATTTTTATCCCGTGCTTTGCAAAGCCTTGGTAATCGCAACGGGCGGATATACGAGGATGTTTTACAACCGCACCTCGGTGCCTTATATCGCTACCGGCGACGGTATCGCGGCTGCACTGCGCGCGGGTCTTGGATTCAGCGATCCGGAGATGGTGCAGTTTCATCCGACCGGTATCAAAAGCGGCGGCGCGCTCATTACCGAAGCTGCGCGCGGCGAGGGCGGATATCTGCTCAATAACAAAGGCGAGCGCTTTATGAAAAATTACCACGAAAAGATGGAGCTTGCGCCGCGCGATGTCGTAGCTCGTGCGATCGAAACCGAGATCCGCGAGGGTAGGGGCTACGGCGAGGGGCTCGGCGCATACGTGCTGCTTGACGTAAGGCACCTCGGAAAAGATAAAATTTTAAAAGCCCTTCCTAAGATCAGACACACCGCCATTTTGTTTGAGGGTATCGATCTTATCGAACAGCCGATTCCGATTCGTCCGACGGCGCACTATTCTATGGGCGGTATCGAAGTGTCTAAATTTGACGATATGAGCACTAAAATTTCGGGGCTTTACACCGCGGGCGAAGCGTCTTGCATTTCGATCCACGGCGCAAACCGCTTGGGCGGAAATTCTTTGACCGACGCAGTCGTAACGGGCAAACTCGCAGGGCTCGGCGCAGCGGATTATGCCGCGAAGCAGGAGGGATTCGGCTCGGGTAAAAGAGCGAGCGAGCTCGCGCAAAAATGGCAGGCTAAATTTAAGCAGATCGCAAACGGCACGGGCAAGACAAACGAGATGTATGAGTTGCGCGAAGAGCTAGGCGCGCAGCTTTGGGACAATATGGGTATCTTTAGAACCGGCGATAAGCTCGATCTGCTTTCGCAAAATTTAGAGGGCATTAAAGCGCGCTACGACGAGCTGCACGTCGCGGATACAAATCCGGTTATGAATACCGCATTTACCGACTACGTCGAGCTTGGAAATTTAATCCTGCTTGCGCGCTGTGCGTGTTTGGCTGCGCAAAAGAGGCTGGAAAGCCGCGGCGCACATACCAGAGAGGACTATCCGAAGCGCGACGATAAAAATTTCTTAAAGCACAGTATCGTGACGATGAACGACACAGGAGAGCTAAGCTTGGGCTACAAAGAGGTCGTCGTTACGGAATTCTCTCTTGACGGAAGGAAACCTCAATGAAATTTATCATAGACCGCTTCGACGGAAGCAAAAATTATAAGCAAGCCTATGAGCTTAGTTTAGAGCAGATAAAAGGAAAGACCCTGCTTGGAGTTTTGCAATTTATAAAGCAAAATTTAGACATCACTTTAAATTTTACCGCAGCGTGCCGTATGGCGATATGCGGAGCCTGTGCCGTAAGGGTAAACGGACACTCATATCTTGCCTGCGATACCAAAATGGAGGCTCTGCTTGCAGAGTATGAGAACCCCGATAGCTTTACGATCTCTCCGCTAAATAATTTTCGAGCGATCTCGGATCTAGTAGTGGATTGGGAACCTAGTATCGAAAATTTAAGAAAGATTAAACCTACTATTACTCCTAAGAAAGAATTTAGCGCCGAAAAGGGCTGTAAACAAAGCCCTGAGCAGATGGAACGCGTAAAAAAGCAGTGGGATTGCATACTTTGCGGCTGCTGCGCTAGCGAATGCAATAAACTAGAAGCAGACGCGAGCGATTATATGCAGCCCTTTGTTTTTACCCATGCAAATCGTGCCGCATTTGATTCAAGAAGCAGGGACGCTATGCCTCATCTAAAGCCTGCAGTGCTAAACGGATTATGGCTATGCGTACACTGCCAAGAGTGCGCCGATCGCTGTCCTAAAGGCATAAGCGCTCAAAGCGACATCACCGCACTTCGCGCCTTAGCGATGAAAAAAGGACTTACCGCAGGAAGCGGTCCAGGACATGCGGAAGCATTCCTGCTAGACATCGTAGAGGGAAGCGGAAGGTTAAACGAGATCAAGCTTGCTTTAAGAAGCGAAGGCGTATTTGCAAATATGGGCAAGATGGACGTAGCGGCAAATTTAATGGCTGCGGGCAAGATGAATCCTTTGCACGTATTCGGAGGCGAGGAGATTGAAGGACATGCAGGACTCGTTAAGATGATAGAGGCCGCACGCAAAGCTCAAGCTAGCGGCGAGATAGAATAAGGAGGAGAGGATGAATAACGAATTTGCATTTTTCCCGGGTTGCGTTTTAAGTCAAGCCGCAAAGGAATCTAAAATTTCACTTGAAGCGATCGCTCCAGTGCTGGGTATTAAACTTCATGAGATAAAAGGCTGGAGCTGCTGCGGAGCTAGTCAAGCTCAATGCGTCGATCCTATGGCAAGCCTAGTAGCTAATGCCAGAAACATCGCACTAGCTGAGGGTATGAATATGCCTCTGCTAACTACCTGCTCCACCTGTATGCTAACTCTAACTAAAGCAAAGCTTGCGTTGGATAAGGGAGCCAAAAGCTATATCAATACCTTTTTAAAAGAGGGCGGTATGCAGTATCAGGGAAGTACCGAGATAACGAGCTTGCTTTGGGTGCTATATCAAAGCTTAGACACTCTAAAAGCCAAGGTCACGAGACCGCTAACAAACTTAAAAGTAGCTCTATTTTACGGCTGCCACTCATTAAGACCGGAGCGCGAGCTTAAAAAGGAGAGCTCTACCAATCCGAAAAGCTTTGAAGCGGTAGTTAGCGCACTTGGCGCTCAGATCGTGCCTTTTGAAAAACGCCTTGATTGCTGCGGCTTTCACGCTAGCTATCCTGCGGTAAAATCGGTTCAAAAGATGTCAAGCGAGATCGTAAATAATGCGGGTGAAAACGGAGCGGACGTAGTAGTTACACCTTGCCCGCTATGCCAGATGCAGCTAGATATCTATCAGGAGCGATACCAAGAAGCAAGGGATTCTAAAGTAAGAAAGCCGATCATCCACCTATCTCAGCTGGTTGGCCTTGCTCTTGGGCTAAGCAACGAACAGCTCGGACTAAATATCAATATCCAAGATGCAACGAGACTAGTAAGCTGATCTTTGGGAGATATTTAGAATTTTCTAAAATTTAAGGGATGATTTTACAAAAATACTTCGCTACGGCGCACACATAGTGCGCCTGCTAGTATCGCACAAAATCATCCAACCTACGCCTGCTTATCCTAAAATACTTTCCGCTACTATAAAATTCTTGGATGAAATTTCATTGATTCGTAAATTTAACGCTTCATAAAATTTAATGCTTTCTCTGCCGTAATTTAACGTTTCGCCCGCCGAGCAAATTTTAATCCGCCTTTTATTTTTAAATTTAAAACCTGCTAGACGATGAATAAATATAAAATTTTAATTAAATCTAACGAAATTTAAGGTGCATAAATTCTAAATTTTGATAGAATGCCATTTAAAAATATCCTAAATTTCAGGAGGACATTATGGTTGATTTAGCTCAAATTTCGGCTAGACTTGATGCCGTTGAGCGTTTGCCGCGAATAAAAGCGG
>ERZ773054.1175-NODE-1175-length-16917-cov-13.304531_pt1 | contig 16917 bp, 11 predicted proteins | sample MGYA00580630_ERZ773054 | MGnify/ENA primary metagenome ERZ773054 (study PRJEB29015, sample SAMEA2737994) | human oral metagenome | biome: human oral; feature: human-associated habitat; material: dental | place: China | collected 2115 ... | reverse complement strand
GAACGAGAAGCTCTATCCCGAGGAGTGGCAGCTGGACGCGCTCATCGAGGACGCGGAGAAGGTCTACGCGCCGCAGGGGCGGCTCAAGAAAGAGGAGCTCGAAGTGCTCGCGCGCGACGAGATCCAGGAGGAGCTCGAAAAGGTCGCCGAGGAGGGCTACCGCACGCGTGAGCTGATGTTCGGCGAGGAGAATATGCGCGAGCTCGAGAAGGTCGTCATGCTCCGCGTCGTCGATCAGAAGTGGATGGATCACCTCGACCATATGGATATGCTGCGTGAGGGCATCAACCTGCGCGCGTATGGGCAGCGCAATCCACTTGTTGAGTACAAGATTGAGGCACTCACGATGTTCGAGGAGATGGAGGCGTCCATCATGGATCAGATTGCCTCCCTCATGTACCATGTGAGCATCGTCACCCCGCAGGCCGCAGCGGCACAGGCGCCTGTCTCCGCAGACGGTACACCGCGTCCCGCGCCCGTTATGGACGAGGGGGCACAGCGCCGCGCCGAGCAGCTGCTTGCACGCGAGCGCTCGAAGCTCGAGGATCACCTCATGAACGCACGCGCCTCGCATGGTGACGAGTCCGTCCCCGCCGAGGCAAAGGCGACAAAGAACGAGGAAGGCAAAAAGGTCGGGCGCAACGACCCGTGCCCCTGCGGCAGCGGCAAGAAGTACAAGAACTGCCACGGGAAGGATAAATAATTAAGGATACAACTATGCTGGAAGATCTGAAACCGATACTGAATGATCTGGGCGAGAAGCTCGATCAGATGCGCATCTCTCTGGAGATCCCCGCGAAGGAGGAGAAGATCGCCGAGCTCGAGTACAAGATGAGCGAGCCGTCCTTCTGGGATGATGCGGCGGCGGCGCAGAAGCTGAACCAGGAACTGGCGGCACTCAAAGGGGGCGTCGATACCTATAAGGAGCTCATGGCGAAGTACGAGGACGCGGAAACGCTCTACGAGATGGGCATCGAGGAGAACGATCTCTCGATGGAGGCGGACATCCGCGCGGAGCTGAACCTCATCGCGGAGGGGCTTGAGACGCTCCAGCTGGAGGTGCTGCTCTCGGGCGACTATGATGCGAACGATGCCATCCTCACGCTCCACGCGGGCGCGGGCGGCACGGAGGCGCAGGACTGGACGCAGATGCTCCTGCGGATGTACGGACGCTGGGCGGAGCGGCACGGCTTCACCGTTGAGACTGCCGACCTGCAGCCGGGCGATGAGGCCGGCGTGAAGTCTGCGACGCTCTTTATCAAGGGGCACAATGCGTACGGCTTCCTGAAGTCTGAGAAGGGGGTCCATCGCCTCGTCCGCATCTCGCCGTTTGACTCGCAGGCGCGGCGGCACACGTCGTTCTCCGCGTGCGATGTGATGCCCGAGATTGACGACGCAGTCGAGGTTCCCATCAATATGGACGATGTACGCGTCGACTATTTCCGTGCGAGTGGTGCGGGCGGGCAGCACATCAACAAGACCTCGTCCGCCGTGCGCATGACGCATGAACCGACAGGCATTGTCGTGCAGTGCCAGAACGAGCGGTCGCAGCTCCAGAACAAGGAACAGTGCCTCAAGATGCTCCGCGCGAAGCTGTTTGAGCTGGAGCAGGAGAAAAAGGAGGAGGAGATCGCCAAACTCGAGGGCGTACAGCAGAAGATCGAGTGGGGCAGCCAGATCCGCTCCTACGTGTTCCAGCCGTACACGATGGTGAAGGATGTGCGCACGAACGCCGAGACGGGCAATGTGCAGGCGGTCATGGACGGGGACATCGATCCCTTTATCCGTGCTTATCTCAACGCGAAAGCGAATCACGAATTCTAAGGAGCACCCCATGAAAAAAGCAGCTGCCGTTATCGTTCTGCTCGTCCTTGCACTCACAGCGGGCATCCTCGCACTGCCGCACGTCATCACGACGATGGTGACGGACAGTCTGCGCGCGCGCACGGGGGCAGAGGATGTGCAGATCTCCATCACTGACAGCCCGCGCCTCATCTTCGGTGAAATCGGTGCCGTCGACGGTGTTCTGCGCCAGGGCCGCATCGGCAAGCTCTTTGTGCGCGAGCTGACCGTCACGGGGACAAATCTGCACTTTGACAGACAGGCACTCTTCTCCGAGCAGCGCCTCGTTCTCACCGAGGCGGAGCATGTGGAGCTGCGCGGCGTGGTGGATGGGGATGCGATCCGCGAACTCATCACGAGCGAGGCGGACAAGTTCAGCGATGTCGCCGTCACCGTGCACCCGGGCAGCATTCTGACGACGGCAAAGACGCGTGCGTTCGGGCAGACCTTCGAGGTCACGATCGAGGGCGGCTTCACCATCATGAGCGGCGACCTCTACTACAAGGCACGGCACATCGCTGCACGCGGTATGGGGCTGAATGCCCTCAGTCTTGACGGCCTCTTTCCCGATGTGCTCGTCGCACGCGCTGACAGCGTCCCCTTCGGGCTTGCATTCGAGAGCGTCGAAGAAAAGGACGACGTGGTGATCCTCACGGCGGGGAAATGAGACTTTCTGCCATGTTTTACGGATCTGTGGAAACACCCCCTGCGGAACTCCTAAGAAAACCCTAGTGGAGCAAGCGGAAACAAGGGCACGTTCTGTCCCCTGCGGATTTCTTTCGTTCAAGCGAAGCGCGTTTAAGAAGTCCGCAGGTATTTAGACAGATAAGTGCCCGACCGCTTGCGTAACGAGGTGTTTGCGTGGAGTTCGCAGAGTAGAAAGCAAGAACACAGACAAGGAATCATACATGAAGAAATTTCACTATCATCCGATCCTCTTGGCGGCGATCCTCATTGGATTCATTGCGAGCCTCGTCATCGGCATGGAGCGCCACGCGGTTGAGGAACAATCGCGCACGGTGGAGCTTGCCATCGACTATGAGGGGCTCCTTGAGCTTGCCGCGCGCGAGGGACTGCCCGCAGAGGATGTCCTCGCGCAGGCGAAGGCCGCGGGGATTACCTCGCTCGCCGTCTACGAGACGACCTTTGAGAAATTCAACAAAAACGGCAAGGCAAACGCTGTCCAGGGGGCGGATATTCTCGCCGCCTATCACATGGGGACGCTGACCGATTCGCGCTGGCGTGCGCTTGTTGAGGATGGCAAGATCGTCGGCACGGAGATCTACGTTGTCTCGCATGATCCCGTGACCTATGCCGAGCTCAAGGAGGATCTCTTCCGTCGCTTTGGGCCCGCACGCGTTACGGTGTACACGATCGGCACGGATGAGGTGCTCGCGGTCAAGGATCACTACGAGGCGTTCGAGAAGCGCAACATCGGGCTGCCGTCCGATGAGATGCGCGCCGTCAATGCCGCGGGCTTCGACGTGCTTGCACGTCCTTCGAACTACCACGACTGCACGCCCGAGGATGTGCACGCCGTGTTCTCACGCATGGACGGCATCGCGGTGTCAGACATTGTATTCTCGGGACAGGAGACGCTCGGTGCACCGAGGGCACTCCAGACGACGATCGACGAGATGCGTGCACGCCGCCTTCCCCTCGGTCTGATCGAGGGCGTGACCCAGCTGCAGTTTTACAAACAACAGGGCATGGATGAGATTGCGGAGGGAGTTGGCTACGGCAGCGTCGCACGCCTCTACTCCATCCCGAAGGACGAGCTGAAAAAGCTCAAGATCGCAGATGCTGTCGAGCGCTGGGTGACGACAGACGAGGAGCGGAACATCCGCATCAACCTCCTGCGCATCTACGAGGAACCCGCGCCGAACATGACGCTCCTCGAGACGAACATGAAATACTTTGCGGATACACGCGCGGCGCTTGAGGCGCATGGGTTCAAGATCGGGCGGGCGGGGGTGTTCGCCTCCTACGAGCCCGCACGCGTTCTGCGTGCGCTTGTCATCATGGGTGTTGCGGCGGCGGGCGTGCTCTACCTCTCGCTTGTCATCCCCGCGCTCAATCGGCGGCGGAAGGCGGTCCTGCTCTTCTTCGCAGCAGCTGCACTCATCTCGGTCATGCCAATCCTCATTGGCGCAGGGACCAAGGTGCGCGTCGTCGCGGCACTCGCGAGCGCCAATCTCTTCCCGACCCTTGCCATCGTCGCGCTGCTCGACCTCCTGCGCGGACGGCGCTTCCAGAAGGATGCCCCCACATGGCGTATCCTCGTCGCCGGGGTAGTGCTCCTCGGCATCACGAGCGCACTGTCGCTGGTCGGTGCCTCCTATCTCTCGGGGGCACTCACCGATACGCGCTATCTCCTTGAATTCGACATCTTCCGTGGGATCAAGCTGACCTTTGTCCTGCCGATGGTGCTTGTCGCCATCGCCTTTATGCAGCGGTTCGACATCTTCGACGGACAGTTCGATGCCTCGGCGGGTGTTCTCGGTCAGCTGCGCGAGATCATGGCGACCCCCGTGCGCGTCGGGTCGCTTCTTGGCGGGTTCGTGCTCATCGGTGCGCTCATCGTGCTTGTTCTGCGCAGCGGACACACCTCGGGGATGCCCGTGCCGGGCATTGAGCTGAAAATGCGCGCGGCGCTTGAGCAGCTCTTCTATGCGCGGCCGCGTACGAAGGAGTTCATGATCGGACACCCTGCATTTCTGCTCGCCCTTTACGGTGCGGCGCGGCGGTGGCGGACATGGATCGTCTTCGGGCTCGTGCTCGCCGCGACCATCGGACAGGGCTCGATGGTCGAGACCTTTGCGCACATGCGGACGCCGATTGAGATGTCACTTGTGCGCGGCATCGGCGGGGTCTTCCTCGGCGGAGCCATCGGTGCCGTGCTTGTGGCGCTGGTGGCGGCGTGGAATCACCTGCTGGAACGCGTGCGGAAAGCGGTCTGAATTTGTGCGTGCATACCCTTGCAAGGGCGGAAGGGGCGAAACCCAAAAGCGAACCTTAGTGGAGCAAGTGAGCAAAGCGGGCGACTCACCCCCGGTGCACTTCTTTCGTTCAAGCGAAGCGCGTTTAAGAAGTGCACCGGTATTTAGGCGAACGAGCCGCAATCACTTGCGTAACGAGGTGTTCGCGTTGGGTTCGCCCTGACTGATGATACCCTTTTACGCAATTCATGGAAGTGGGAAACGGAACGGAGGGCATTCTACCCGATGAAGCGGATCGTTGTATCGGGGTACTACGGAGCGAAGAACGCGGGCGATGAAGCCATGCTCGCGGCGATGCTCGAGGTGCTCGCGGATTTGGACCCGGAACTTCATATCACCGTCATCAGCGCTGATCCTGCGGATACCGAGCGCCGACACGGCGTGCACGCGGTAGGCTCCCTTGATGTGGGCGGAATCCTCGGCGCGATGCGTCGTGCCGACCTCCTCATCAGCGGCGGCGGCAGCCTCCTGCAGAACGTCACGAGTCGCCGCAGTCTTTACTACTACATGGGCATCATCCTGCTTGCCCTCCTGCTCGGGAAAAAGGTCATGCTCTACGCGCAGGGCATCGGCCCTGTCACGGGACGTTTTGCCTGCCGCTCGATGCGCTGGCTCGGCAACCGCGTCTCCCTGATTACCGTGCGGGACGAAGGATCCATGGCGGAGCTGCGCCGCCTCGGGATCAAACGTCCGCCGATGGAGTGCACGGCGGATCCCGTGCTCGGCATCCATCCGGTCGGCCGTGAGGCGGGACGTGCCATCCTCAGCCGCTATGGAGCAGACGGAGCGAAACCCGTCATCGGGATCTCCGTGCGTGACTGGCAGGGCTGGCAGCACTACAAGGAGATCCTCGCCGAGATCAGCGATGCCGTCGTCCGTGAACTGGACGCGCGCGTCGTCTTTCTCCCCATGCAGTACCCCGAGGATGTGAAGACGGCAAAGACCGTTGCCGCATGGACGCAGGAGGAGAGCATTGTCCTCACGGACGAGTACACGACGAGCGAGCTGCTCTCCCTCGTCGCGAACATGGATCTGATGATCGGGGTGCGCCTGCACGCGCTCATCTTTGCGGGTGTCATGGGCGTTCCGATGATCGGCATTTCCTACGACCCGAAGGTCGACCGCTTCCTGCGCTCCATCGGCGAGAAGCCCGTCAACGACCTGCAGGACATCACGACAGCGAGCGTTCTGAAGGAGGTGCGCCGCAAATGGGCGGCACGCAGTGCGTTTACAGCGGCAAATGCCGACCTCCTTGCGCAGATGCGGGGTCTTGCGGCGCGCAACGCGGAGCTCGCGATGCAGCTTGTGCGGAAGAAACTGTAATTTCTCGTTACATTTTTCTTGTCAATCGTGGTACTGACTGCTATAATAAAAACAGAAAGAACGTCCTAGGCGGCTCCTTTCCGAATCAGATTTGGTTAAACATGAAGAATAACCGCTCCACTTCTCAGGGCAGGGCGGTTATTTCTTTTGGGTTATCGCGAGAATGTAGCCGGTCGCCACGACGAGAAACAAGATCGTGCCAAATTCGCTCATATTCGCTCACCCCCTTTCGGGGGAAAGAAGCCGTCACGTTGCTAGGACGTTCCCATCTCATTATGGAGATGAGATGCAAAAAATGCAAACAGATTTTCCTTGGCGATATAAATAATTTAGCCGCATCCAATCACTTCCCGTGAATGGATGCGGCTTTTCTTGTGGCTATTCCTCAATCGTTACCTGCGTACCGACGGAGATCTGATTTTTGAGTGCGAGGAGATCGTTGTTGTGCATGCGGATGCAGCCCTCGGAGGCGCGCGTTCCGATGCTCGCAGGATCATGCGTGCCGTGAATGCCAATGCCGTCCCACGCGCCGCCTGAGAGGTTCGATGTGTCGAGACTGATGAAGTACGGCCCGTAGGCACCTTCGATCTCGCCTTTGCCGTCGCCGAAGTCATGCGTCCAGTAGGACGCATCGAGTATCTCGTCGATGGGAAAGCTGCCGTCGGGGGTCTTCATATCGCCGCTCACGCGTTTCTGCCCCTCGTTTTTGCCGAGCGCAATCGGCCATGATTGAACGACATTGCCGCTTTCGAGGAGGTAGAGGCGGAACGCACTCTTCTTGATGAGGATGCTTGTGCTAATGGGGACTGCGGTGGGAGGGGGTGGCGTTGGCGGGGCACTTGCGGACTCCGCCACGGTCGGCTTGGCGGCCGCTGCTGCGACCGGAGGAGCAGGGGTGGGCGCTTCATCCGCTGATGAGGGAGCAGGTGCGGTTGCGGTGACCTGTACCGTGGGCGCGTCCGCATTTAGAAAATAGCTGGACGCGCCGAAGCCGAGCAGAGCGGTGAGTACAAGGCCGAGCAGTGCAAAGAGCCGTACGGAACTGCGCTGTACGCGCCGCGTGCGTAGAGGGTGCATGGGGCGACATCTCCTTTCGGCTTCGTGATCCGCTATCCGTGCAGGGTACGCATCAGTGCCTCTTTATTCTCCTGCGGCGTCGCCGTCGGGCGGCCGAGATCCGCACGGGAGCCGATGGCGGTGCGGACTTCGAGGAAGGCGAGGGCATGCATGTCGTGCAGCTGCGCAAGGGTGTGCGTGAGTTCATCCGCTGTCTGCGCCGTCGGCAGCACATGATAGCCGAGGTTTTCGGCGACGGCGGGGAAGTGGACGGTACTTGCCGCCGTCGGTGCGCCACCGACGCTCTCGTGTGCCTCGTTGTTGAGGAGGATGTGGATGAGATTCGGCGGTGCAGCGGCACCGATGGTCGCGAGTGCGCCCATGTGCATGAGCGCTGCACCGTCGCCGTCGAGGATGATGACGCGCTGCTGTGGACGGTGCAGCGCGATGCCGAGGGCGATGGCCCCCGCATGTCCCATTGAGCCGACGGTGAGGAAGTCATGGGCATGATCCTCGCCGCGCTGTTCCCGCAGCTCGAAGAGCTCGCGCCCCGTTTTGCCCGTAGTTGCAACGATAACGGCATCCCCTGCTGCATCCAAAATGCGTGCGATGGTATCCTCACGGCGCAGGGGATGGGCATTCGCGTATTTCCGCTTCGGATAGTCCAGTACCCCGTCACGTACGAGGAGGGCGCATTGGCCGCCTTCTTCCAGATGCGGACGAATCTGCTTCATCCATGACGCGACCTCTGCGGACGTGGCATCGCGCGTGAGTACCATCGTCTTGACCCCCATGGTTTCGAGCAGCGGCAGACTGAGCCGCCCCTGTACGAGATGCTGCGGCTCGTCGTGCAGATCGGGCTCGCCGCGCCAGCCGATGACAAAGATGCAGGGGATCGCGTAGACCTCCTTGTGCAGCAGCGAGAGCAGAGGGTTGATCGTGTTGCCGAGCCCGCTGTTCTGGAGATAGATCAGCGGCATCTTTCCCGTGGCGAGGTGATAACCTGCTGCGAGCGCCGCCGCACTGCCCTCGTTTGCCGCAATCATATGCGCGGGGCCGTTTGCCCCGTACGTGTCCATCAGATAGTCCACGAGCGGACGCAGCTTCGAGTCCGGCACGCCCGCAAAGAACTTCGCATCGAGTGCGGAGATGAGTTCGCTTACGTTCATCATTGCTCCTTCTTTGTTTTTCCGAACCATTCCGGCCAGATTTCACCGTTGTTTGCAATCTCCTGTATAATTTTACGCGCATGCGGGTAGAAGAATGCACGCAGCTCCTCACTGTCCAGTGCATAATCTGCTTCGAGCTCATGGGCACGCGGATAGACAGCAACCTTTGCCTCAGCGAAGTTCGCTGTTCCATCCTCATTGAGGGGGGCATCCGTCTCAAGGCGCAGCGTATGATCATACGTGCGTACGGCGAGCTTGTACGTCTGCCCCGGGAACATTGACATGCTGATCGCGGCAGTGCGCTCTTTGCCGCCAAACACGGCGGGCAGATTGCCGTCGATATCGGAGGCGACAGGAAAGCCCGCGAGTGCGCCAAGGGTTGGATAGATGTCCGCAATGCTCGTCAGCTCGTCCGTGACAATTCCCTCGGGAACCCCTGCGCCGCGCATCATCCAAACCGCACGCGTTGAATTCTCTCCGATGACGTCGATCGCGCCGTTTATTGGCAAAGAGAATACGGAGTTCCCATGATCGGAGTAGAGATTCACAATATACTCATCCGGCGTGAAATGCTCCTCGATATAGGAGAGCAGCACCCCGATATTGCGATCGACATGGCAAAGGGTTTTCCAGAACTGCTCCTGATAGATGGCGAGCTTTGGCAGGCGGACGCTGGCAATGCTTTCGTCCATCTCAAAGAGGCGCTCTGCAAGAGGGAGATGTGTCTCCACGGCCGGGTAGAACTTGAAGCCCTTTGCATTCCATGGGTGTACATCGGTTGTATGCAGATAGAGGAATTGATCCGTCTCGTGAAATGCCTCGATCTGCATGATGGCGCGGTCCACCATCTCTGCCGACGGCAGCTTCCACGCACTCACGTTGAGCATGTCGTAGCCGCGCAGTGCGCCGCAGTAGATGCTGTCGCTTGCCCCCATCGGTGCCGCGGCATAGTAGCCGAGATCTGTCATGCACTCCGAGAGCGTCATGAAGTCAAGGGGGAGCTCGTGGCTGTCGTGTTCATGAAAGACCTGTGTGTGATGCGGATAGCGCCCCGTCTCAATGACGGGGAGCGCGGGATAGGTGCACTCTGACGTGGAGAAGTGTTGATCAAAGATCACACCGCGCGCGAAGAAGCGTGCTATGTTCGGCATACCGTCCGGGAAGCGGGCGCGTGCCACATTCCACGAAAGGCCGTCTACGAGAATGTTCAGTACGAGTTTTTTTCGTGCGGGGCTATGCCCGAGACGGATCGGCGTACCGACGGCATAGGGCGCATCACTCGCAGCATCGAGATGTGTTGTCTCCGAGAGACGAAAGTGACTGAATGCCCATTTCCCGAGATAGGCTGCTGCGGGCGGCAGGGAGGCCGTTTTCACTGTGAGTTCCTGCAGTTTTTCTGTACCCGCAATGGGGAGGATGACCTCCGTCCCCTGCGGAATCTCGATCGTTGCCGCACCGCGTACCTCCTGTGCCTTTTGCAGCTGAAAGGGGAAGTCGCGCTGCATCTTATCGACAAACACCTCGGTGCGGCGCACCTCCTCGATGAGGGCGCTCTTGTCCGAGAGGAAAGCATTCTCGACATAGGCAGCGACCCAGTGGCGTGCACTGCCGACAGGAGGCGTGAGCGGCAGATGTTCGCCGACAAAGGCATCGAGGTCAAAGCGAAGCCCTATGTCGTCAAGAATGGCACGGCTCTGCGTCAGCGGCGCACCCGTTCCGAGCCCCGCCGCGACGGAGAGCCGATTCAGCCCCTCTGCTCCGCCGCGGACGACAAGCTCCATGGGGATGTCGGGGGCAAGATGCAGTCCGTAGGCATAGCCGTGCATCGTGAGGGCCTCGATCGTGCGGCCGAGGCGGGTGTAGATCTCCGCGAGCAGCGTCCATATCGCATAGCGCACCGGGCGGCAGCGATAAGCCCGCTCTGCACAGATCAGCGCCGCTGCAGTGTCGCCGTGATGCAGGAGATAGCAGGCGGCAAAGAGATCTGCGTTTTCGGTATTCGGAGACACTTCTCGATAGGAAGCGAGCTGTGCCAGAAAATCATCATCGTACGCGCCGCGCTCCGTACGGTCGATGAGATCATAAAACAGAGCAGAGGCCTGCTCGTTATTACGCCAGAATACAATGCGATCGTCCGTCATGCAGCGGTCCTTTCCATCGGGATACATCCAGTTCAATTACGATTTCTGCGGCGCAGGAAAGACCTCTCCGTTATTTCCAATGCCCTTTAGGAACTCCCGCACACGTGGATAGAAGAATGCCCGCAGCGCGGGAGTGTCCACCTCATGCCCTGCAATGCCCTCATAGGCGCGTGGATAGAAGGTTGTTTCTGCACGGGCGAGATCGACAGTTCCGTTTGGCAGTGTTCCATCCCATGTCTCGAGGTGAAAGGTGTGCGTTTGAGAGCGTGCACGCAGACAGTAGGTACGTCCCGGATACAGCGAATTGCTGTAGGCGATCTTCCGTCCCCTGCCGCCGAAGAGTTGCGGCAGCACGCCGTCTACATTGTCTCCGACAGGAAAGCCGAGAAGGTGTGCGAGTGTGGGATAGATGTCGACCGCACTGGTCAGTTCATCTGTGACTGTACCTTCGGGTACGCCTGCACCGCGCATCATCCAGACCGCGTGTGTCATATCGGGGCTGACAATGTAGTGATTCTTGCTGAACACAGGAACGCCGTGATCGGAGTAGAGGTTTACGAGATATTCATCGGGGCGGTAATGTTCCTCGATATAGGTGAAGAGTGTTCCGAGTGCACGGTCGAGATCGCGCATTCCTTGCCGACAGGCCTCTTCACTGAGCGGCGTCGTGCGCAGGTAGGGACTCGGCTCGCTACCCTCCGCTCCGGAGAGCCGTTCCGCAAGAGGGAGACGAGCCTGCACACTCGATGTGATCTGATAGAATGGATAGGGCCACGGGTGCTGATCTGCCGTGTGCAGAAAGATGAATTGATCCGTACCACGCAGCCCCTCCAGATGGCGGATCATACGCTCGACACCCTCGTATGCGAGCTGGCGATATCCTGTGACGATGAGGCGGTCATACCCGCGCGTTGTGCCGTTGTAGACCCCGATCCCATCGCCCATAAGATTCGCCGTCGCGTAACCTGCCATATGCATACGTTCGGAGAGTGTTACATAGTCCGGATGGAGTGAAACAGCAAAGTTATCGTTGAATATTTGGCTGTGATGTGGGTACATCCCTGTTTCAATTGTTGGAAGAGAGGGGTAGGTGTACTCGGACACCGAGAAATGTTGGTCGAAGATTGTGCCGTGCGCAAAGAACCGTGCCGTGTTCGGCATCCAGTCGGAGAAATGGTCGTGTAAGATCTCCCATGGGAGTGCATCCGCGAGAAAATTAAGGACAAGCGGACGACGCGCAGGGCTGTGCCCCACAGCAATCGGTACACCGACGATAAAGGCGTGATCGGATGAGAGCGTTGTATTCTCCGTGAGGCGAAAGAAATTCGGTGTGGCAGGACTCAGAGGAGTATCCTTCTCAATGCTCTGTGTCTTTACATGCAGATGCTGCAGCCCCGTGACTCCGACCACGGGCAGAACGATTTCCTGCCCCTGCGCGAGATATACCTTTGTTTTTCCGGGGGCGCGCTCACCTCGGATGAGATCATAGACAAAGTCCCCGCCGACAAAATAGGCAAAGCCTTCTGCATCCTGAATGGTGTTGAGCAGCCATGCCTTTGTGCCCTGCTTTTCCTGCTCCGTGTAGGCCGCAACATAGTAGGGAGGAAGGGCAACAGACGCATCTTCAGGAAGAAACTCTCCCGCAAACACACTCTCGCGTGCTGAGAAGCCGGATTCTGCATCATAGGACATCCGGCTCAGTGCCATGGGGGCGTAGTTTGGCTTTCCCATGGCGACGGAGAGACGGTCAAGCGCCTCTGCGGTCAACATCTCGTGCGGACAATTGGGGACGAGGGAGGTGTCCAGAAGCCTTGCTGCGTAGCCCTGCATGACAAGCGCATCCGTATAGCGGTGGGCAGCTGCATAGGCCTGCGAGAGCACAGACCAGACACACAGCTCAATAGGGCGGCTGCGCAAAGCGCGTTCTGCGCAGAGAATCGCGGCCTCGGTATCACCGCTTGCGAGGAGGTACTGCGCAGCGAAGATATCCGCGTGCGCCGCATCTCCCTCCACCTCCCGATAGGCAGCCAGCTGCGCGAGGAAATCATCGTCGTATGCCCCACGCTCCGAACGGTCAAGGAGATCGTAAAAGAGTTTGTAGGCGTGGTCATTGTTTCGCCAGAATACCGTGAAATCGTCCTGCATAGATATCCCTTTCCGCTTTTGGTCAATGTATCGCGATATTGCTCTAGACGTTCGCTCCGAACCACTCCGGCCGTGCTGCCCGCATTGCCGGCCAGAACTCACCGTTGTTTGCAATCTCCCGCACGAAGTCGCGTGCACGCGGATAGAAGAACGAGCGCAGCTCTGGACTGTCGATTTCATATCCGTGTTCCAATTCATGCCCGCGCGGATAGATGCCCGTGCGCGTGATCATAAAGTCCACCGTTCCGTCCTCGTCGACTGCTTCCTGTGTCTCAAGGCGCAGTGTGTGGTCGTGGGTGCGTACGGCGAGCTTGTACGACTGTCCAGGGTACTGGGAGGCGCTGTACACTGCGTCGCGTGTCGTACCGCCGAAGATGGCGGGCAGACGACCGTCAATATCATTGGCGACGGGAAAGCCGCATAGATGACCAAGTGTTGGGTAAATATCCACAGAGCTTGTGAGGTCATGGACGGTAACTCCCGCAGGCACTCCTGCGCCGCGTATCATCCACGTGGCACTGGTCGAGCACTCGCTGATCACATCGATGATGCCCGTCGTTGTGCTGCCGAATATAGCAATGCCGTGATCCGAGTACAGCGTGATGAGATACTCATCCTCGGTGTAGTTCTCTTCCAGATAGGAGTACAAAAGCTCCAAATTTCGATCGACCTGCCGCAGACGCTCCAGATATTGTTCCTGATAGATTCGCAGACGGGGCAGACGAACGCTTGCCGTGGAAGCATCATGGGAGAGCAAGCGCTCCGTGAGCGACAGATGTGTCTCAACGGCGGTGTCGAACTTGAATCCAAATGCGTTGTATGGATGTATGTCCAGTGTAACGAGGGAGAGGAACTGATCCACCTCGTCAAATGCCCGCAAATGTCGAATCACAGAATCCACACCAAAGGCCGTACTCAGTACCCATGAGGAGACAATGGCGCGGTCAAATCCACGCAGCATACCGTGTGAGACACCCTGTGTAGGTGCCATCGGTGCAGCGCAGTAGTAGCCGAGATCCTTCATGCGTTCGGCGATGGTCGGCATTGTGAGAGGGAGTTCGCATCCTGCCTTTATATTGAAGATCTGCGTATGGTGCGGGTAGTAACCGGTCTCAATGGCGGGCTGTGCGGGCAGTGTGTACTCCGAGGTCGAAAAGTGCTGATCGAAGATCGTTCCGCGCGAGAAGAAACGCATCGTGTTCGGCAGATGCGTTTCTGCGTATGGTCGCATCGCGGCCCATGACAGGCTGTCGAGAAAGAGGTTCAGGACGATTTTGCGTCGCTTCGGACTGTGCCCGAGACGAATCGGCGTGCCGACGGCATAGGGCGTGTCGGCATCGGCGTGCAGGACGGTGTCTTCGCCAAAGCGGAAGAAGCTGAACGCCCATTTGCCGAGGTGGACATTCTGCGGCTCGCTCGATGCTGTCTGCACAGAGAGCGATTGATTCACTTCTGTTCCGGCGATGGGGAGGATCACCTCATCACCCGGTTGGACTTGGATCGTCGTTGTGCCGCGGACTTCGTTTGCCTTTTGCAGGTCAAAGTAAAATGTATGGTGCTCGTAGCGGGTAAATGCGTCTGTGTGACGCAGCGCAGAGAGCATATGACTGTGATCGGACAAATCTCCGCTTTCAACATAGGCGGCACTCCAAAAGCGCGCACTGCCGTCCGGCATCGTGAGAGGGAGCTCCTCTCCGATGAAGAGGTCGGGGCGAAAGAGCAGCTGTCCGTTCTCTATATAGGCACGAGCGGTTGACGTAGGGGCGTAGAAGCAGCTGTTTCTGGCAAAGGATAGACGGTCCAGACCTTCCCGAAGGTCTGACTGCGTTAGATTTAGAGCAGGCTGCGGTGAGCCGTAAAGACCATGTGCGCGCCCCTGCATATCAATGGAATCCATCTCCCGATGGAGCGCTTTATAGGCGACGGCAAGGATCTTCCAGATCTCATAGTTCACGGGGCGCTTCGCATATGCACGTTCGCCGCAGAGGACAGCGGTCTCAGGATCGTTATGCGCAAGCAAATAGCGCGCGGCAAAGATGTCCGCACGCTCCGAGTCCGGCGCAGCCTCCCGATAGGCAGCCAGCTGCGCGAGGAAATCATCGTCGTATGCCCCGCACTCCGAACGGTCAAGGAGATCGTAAAAGAGCTCGTAGGCGCGGTCATTGTTCCGCCAGAATACCGTGAAATTGTCCTGCATTTCTCCCTGTCCCCTTTGCAATCAATTACGCTCCCAGCGCTTCCTTGAATACGCGGAAAAATCCCCGAATGTCTGCCTCATCGATGGCGCCGAGAGCGCAGAGGCGAAAGGTTGCCGCGGTCTGCATCTTGCCGGGGTAGATGGTGTAGCCGCGCTCATAGCAGTAGTCGTGCACGCGCATAAAGTCAAAGTTCGCAGGATACTCCACGGCGACGACGAGACCAGACTGGATGGCACGCGGGATGGCTTCCTTCAGCCCAAGTTCTGCAAGCCCTGCATGGACCGCCTCAATCGTGCGCGTGTGGCGTGCCCATTTTTTCGCCGCACCCTCGGCGAAGTACTCCGCGAGCGCACGCCTTGCCGCATAGACGGTCTGGACAGGCGGAGTAAAGCGCATCTCGCCCGTCTGCTCGAATCCCTCGTACTGCATGACGAGGTTTGTGTAGTACGAGCGCACGGGATACGCCTTTGCTGCCGCGAGCACGGATTTTTTTGCAAGGACAAACGATAGTCCCGTCATGCCCTGGATGCCCTTCTGCGCCGAGGACATACAGACATCTATATTCATCTCATCGACGGCGAATGGAATCATTGCATAGGTCGAGATCGTATCCGCGATCATGACGGCACCGTGCGCGTGGGCGAGGGCGCCGATCTCTCGGACGGGGTTCAGGATGCCTGTCCCCGTCTCCTGATGCGTCGTGTAGACGGCGGCGATGTCAGGATTTTCGACGAGTGTCCGTTCGACCTCTGCGAGATCGGGCAGCCCGTCGATTGTGAATTTCAGGTCGATATGCGGCACGCTGTAGGCGCGCGCCATCTCTGCTGCACGCCCGGAGTATGCGCCGTTGTTGACGATGAGGAGCTTCCCCTCCGCAGGGACGAGCGAGCTGACGCATGCATCCATGCAGATCGTGCCCGAGCCGCAGAAGAGGACGGTCGTCCAGTCCGCGGGATCTGCGCGGACAACCTTTAACAGATCCTCACCGAGCTCCCGCATGAGCTCGCCGAATTCGCGTTCGCGCGGGCAGATGTCGGGGACGAGCTGCGCCAACTTAACTGTGTCTGTCGTCGTCGCGGGACCGGGGTTGAGGAGAATGTTGCGTTTGATGTTCATAATTACTTCCGATACAGAAATACATGGAAAATAAACGGTGTGTTCCAATACCCGTCCAGCTTGATCGGGGGGAACGTAAGGTCGAGATTATGCGTACGCGCGAAGTTCTCGAAGAAGCGGCGGTGGTAAAAGAGCTTGCCAAGTCCTTTGTACCGCTTGTCGTAATCGGGGATCGTCGCACGGCGATAGGCGAGGAAGTCTTCTTCTTTGTCTGCATCGTGCAGGTCAATGAGACCGATGATACCGGTTGTTTTTTCGAGCATACGAGTGAGGACGCGCTCCGCGAATTCCTCGCTTGGGAAATAGGAAAAAACGCTGTTCGAGAGGGCGGCATCGTATTTGAGCGCCGTGTCGAACGCATCTGCCTCACCGCAGGTGAGTTCACGCGCATCGGGGAGCACCTTACGTGCTGTTTCGACAAGAGGAGCAGCGTAGTCCGTACCGCCGACTGTGATGCCGTCACGTGCGAGGAGATAAAGGTTTGCGCCAGCACCGCAGCCAACATCGTAGAGGCTTGCCCCCTTGGTGAGATGCAGTAAATCCTTGAGCTCTTTGTGAAATTTAAGGAAGGAGGCAAGGGGAATCCCACCTTCTACTATATCATAGCCGTTGAGGCGCTTCAGTTCAAGAAAGACCGCTTGCCAATCGCCATCGAGTCTGCCCGTGACCGGTTTCCGACGATTCCAAATTTCCTTCCATTTATTTCCCAATTACATTACCTCAATCAGTCGGATGATGTCCTTGATCGGCAGCAGCGTACTGTCGATCTCGTGTGCGCGGTGGTGCGTGAGAATGGAACGTGCCGCGCTCTCCATGGCGGGGAATGCCGCGCGCGTGAGCTGGTTCGCGTAGATGACGATGCGGACGCCGTGTGCCGCAAGCTCCGCCTCCGTGATCGTGTTGTAGGAGGAGGGGACGGCGACGATGG